>Ga0194055_10001752_pt1 | contig 17540 bp, 7 predicted proteins | sample SepL449m_MetaG_FD_155482 | JGI IMG/M metagenome (GOLD analysis project Ga0194055, IMG submission 155482) | Anoxic zone freshwater microbial communities from boreal shield lake in IISD Experimental Lakes Area, Ontario, Canada - Sep2016-L442-9m | ecosystem: Environmental > Aquatic > Freshwater >...
GTCTGTGGCGGTGGCTTCTGGAGTAGGAGCCGGTCCCCGGAACCTCCCTGAGACCCGTCCCATGTCAGTCCCCCCCCGTTTCTGTCCCGCCGATACCGATCCGTTCAGCACGGTCGATTGGGACTACCGCACCGCTGCCATTAAGGATGAAAACGGCAAAGTCCTGTTTGAGCAGACCAACTGCGAAATCCCTTCTTCGTGGAGCCCGCTGGCAACGAATGTTGTTGTTTCCAAGTACTTCTACGGCGAACATGGAACGCCTGAACGCGAAACCAGCGTCAAGCAAGTCGTTCACCGCGTCGCTCGGACGATTGCCGACTGGGGGATCGCCGACGGTTACTTTGCCAGCCGCGAAGATGGCGAAAACTTCTATCGCGATCTCGCCTGGATGTGTCTGCATCAGTACGGTTCCTTCAATTCTCCCGTCTGGTTTAATGTTGGCCTGTACCATCAGTACGGCGTGAAGGGGGCGCGCGGGAACTACCACTTCAACCCGAAGACTCAGGAAATCGAACGACCCGCAACGTCGTACGAACTGCCACAGGCTTCGGCCTGCTTCATTCAGGCGGTCGACGACAACATGGAAGACATCATGCGCCTCGCCACCAGCGAAGCGATGCTGTTCAAGTTCGGCTCGGGAACCGGGACCGACCTGTCGACGATCCGTGGATCCAAGGAAAAGCTGTCAGGTGGTGGAACACCTTCGGGCCCGCTCTCGTTCATGCGAGTCTACGATCAGATCGCTGCCGTGGTGAAGTCAGGTGGTAAGACCCGTCGTGCCGCCAAGATGCAGTCGCTGAAGGACTGGCATCCTGACATTCTGGAATTCATCCAGTGCAAGAATAAGGAAGAAAAGAAGGCTCGCGTCCTGATCGACAGTGGCGAGTACGATTCCAACTTCAACGGCGAAGCCTATTCGTCGATCATGTTCCAGAACGCGAACCTGTCGGTCCGATTGAGCGACGAGTTCATGCGGTCGGTTGAAGAAGGTAAGAAGTGGAAGACACGCTGGGTCACCGATCCGACCAAGTTCGGTCCGGAATACGATGCCAAGTACGTGCTCCGTCAGATGGCCGAAGGGGCTTGGGCCTGTGGTGATCCTGGTGTTCAGTACGACACCACGATCAACAAGTGGCACACCTGCCCGAACTCGGGGCGCATCAATGCGTCGAATCCGTGCTCGGAATACATGTTCCTGGACAATACGGCCTGCAATCTGTCGAGCCTGAACCTGCGGAAGTTTCAGCGTCCTGACGGAGTGTTCGACGTCGATCGCTTCCGGGCAGCCGCTGCAGTCTTCATCACGGCTCAGGAAATCCTGGTCGACCACGCCAGCTATCCGACGCCAACGATTGCCAAGAACAGCCATCTGTATCGCCCACTGGGATTGGGTTACGCCAACCTGGGAAGCCTGCTGATGTCGATGGGGATTCCTTACGACAGCGATGCTGGTCGTGGGATTGCCGGATCGTTGACGGCACTGCTGACCGGCCAGGGATACCTGACCTCCAGCCGGATCGCCGGATACATGGGGCCGTTCTCAGGCTACAAGGAAAACGCCGAGCCGATGCTGCGGGTGATGCGGATGCATCGCGATGCCGTTGATCGGATCGACTACCAGTGTCCAGAATACCTGCGGGTTGCCGCTGGCAAGGTCTGGGATGAATGCGTCGATTCGGGGCGTCAGTTCGGCTACCGGAATGCTCAGGCAACGGTGCTGGCTCCGACCGGAACGATCGCGTTCATGATGGACTGCGACACGACCGGGATTGAACCTGATATCGCTCTGGTCAAGTACAAGCAACTGGCCGGTGGGGGGATGATGAAGATCGTCAACCGCACTGTCCCGCTGGCACTGAAGAACCAGGGCTATGACGCGGCCGAGATCGAGCGGATGATCAAGCACATCGAAGATCGGGAAACGATCGAAGGTGCTGCCGATCTGAAGTCCGAACATCTGCCGACGTTCGACTGTGCCTTCAAGGCCAACAACGGAACGCGAACGATTTCCTGGAAGGCACACATCAAGATGATGGCCGCCGCCCAGCCGTTCCTGTCCGGGGCGATCTCGAAGACGGTCAACATGCCAACCGACAGTACTGTCGAAGACATCGAAAAGGCGTACTTCGAAGGCTGGCGTCTCGGCCTGAAGGCCTTGGCGATTTATCGCGATGGCTCCAAGCAAAGCCAGCCGCTGTCGACAACGAAGGAAGGTGATCGCAAGAAGGCTGGAGCCAACGGAGATCGTCCTGCACGACGCCGTCTGCCAGCGACTCGGCAATCGCTGACCCATAAGTTCTCGGTCGGTGGCCATGAAGGATATATCACGGTCGGCCTGTTTGAAGACGGGACGCCTGGTGAGCTGTTCATCAACATGGCGAAGGAAGGGAGCACGATCGGCGGTCTGATGGATGTGATCGGAACCGAGACTTCGATGGGCCTGCAATACGGGGTTCCGCTGGAAGTTCTGGTCGAGAAGTTCTCGCACACGCGGTTTGAACCGAGTGGCTGGACTCCGAATCAGGATATTCCTGTCGCGAAGAGTCTGGTGGATTACATCTTCCGCTGGCTGGGGATCGAATTCATCCCGGGCTTCCGTGAGAACAACACGCCGAAGCGTGACCCGGTGATTGGTCACGACGATGAGACCGAAGAGACTCATCCGTTGGCTGAAGTCGTCGCGAAGGCCCTGCCAGCGACTTCGGCCACGCAAGCGAATGGCAACGGCAGTCATCACGCCGGAAATGGACATGTCGGAAACGGCAAGGTTCCTGCCGCTGTGGCGAAGCGAATGCGTTCCGCTGCAGCCGAACTTCAGCCATCACGACAGGTGCTGGAGATCGCCAACCGCAGCGAACAGTTTGCCAAGTTCCAGTCCGATGCCCCCGCGTGCGGGAACTGTGGAGCAATCACAGTCCGCAACGGTAACTGCTACTTGTGTCATAACTGTGGAACCAGTCACGGCTGCAGTTGAAGTCTGCGGGATCAGTTCGCTGGTTCCGCAATCGAAGACCGCCCGCGCCGGCAGCTGATGGAGCGGTGGGCGACGCGGTGTTCGGGACACCCCGGTTCATTGGAGAGTGAACCGGGGTGTTTTCGTTTTGACATCACTGACGCCGAGGAGATCGCAACAAATCATCCGATGCCTCGTCGATAACTGTCCGACAACCATTCTTCGCAGAAACGAAACTGTCAACTGCCTCTCAAGCCCCGTTCGCGATATTCTGTCGCAACAATCGATTTTTGTGGGTGGCACTGGCGGCAGCCTTGGGCCGCCAGTGTCTGGATGACATATTGGCATCCATGTGATCTTGTTCCGCGGGATTTCATACGGCATCGGTCGTCGCGGTTTAACGGGTAAATTCTTTCTACATTTCAAAGCGAAGACCGGGCACAATTTCGCCATCGCTTTCAACCGACACTGGCGGCCCAAGGCTGCCGCCAGCGCCACCCCAAATCCGTAGCGAAAAATAGAAACATAAGATCGAAATCGTCTTCGTTGAAATGAGGTCGTCCGTGACGTCGATGCCGTCCTGCTCCTCAATCTCGCGGTTTCTGCTCATTGGTTTCTTTGGTTTCCTCGTCTTAACGACTGGAGTTCCAGCAGCCGAACCTGAGTCGAAATTCGACTGGCCCCAGTGGCGTGGCCCAACGTTTGATGCGATCTCTGCCGAAACTGACCTTGCGAACGAGTGGCCTGCTGCGGGGCCGCCTGTCCTCTGGTCCCGACAGATCGGGCAGGGATATTCCAGTTTTATTGCTGTCGGCAACAAAGTCTTCACGCAGACGCAGACTCTTTATGAACAAGCGGTCGTTTGCCTTGATGCCGAAACCGGTGACACCATCTGGTCGACTCGCTACGGATGGCCTTATGAAGGGGGAGGACTCTATCCCGGCCCTCGATCAACGCCGGCATGGCATGACGGCAAAATCTATTATGCAGCCCCTGATGGAACAATCGGTTGTCTGAACGCGGCCAACGGTGCTGCAATCTGGTCGACGAATCCGACGAAACAATTTCGCGGTCGAGGAACCGACTTTGGCTATTCCTGTTCCCCGATCGTGATCGATGGCAAAGTCCTCGTCCCTGTCGGCGGTGACGGTGCCTGCGTGGTGGCACTGAATGCTCAGGATGGAGCCGTCGTCTGGTCAGCCGGTGATTCTTCCGCCAGTTACGCTTCGGTCCTGCCGATCACGGTGAACGGCCAGCCGCAGGTCATTGCTTCGCTGGAAAATTCGCTGGCGGCGTTTGACCTGAAGTCGGGCAAGCTGCTGTGGGAAGAAGAGTCCTCCAATGGCTACGACGAACATTCTGCAGCCCCGCTTTATCGCGAACCCTTGCTGATGGTTGCGAGTCCGTTTCGAGCCGGGGCGAGATGTCTGCGGCTTCCGATCGATCCATCTGGCCATCCCACGCGAGTCTGGGATGCCCCAAAATTCTCCAACGACATTGCCTCAAGCGTGCTGTACGAAGATCGGATCTACGGATTTGATCTGCGAGATCCTCAGTCGCGACTCAATCGACCCTCACGAGGGGAATATCGATGTCTCGATTTCGAGACGGGCAAGATCCTGTGGTCCACTGATCAGGCTGGGCATGCCAATACGATTGTGGCCGATGGCAAACTGATCCTGTTCAATGACAAAGGGGAAGTGATCCTGGCTAGGGTGGGAACGGACAAGTATGAAGAACTCGCTCGAGCCCAGGTCTTTGACGACGAGATCTGCTGGTCACCGGCGGCTCTCAGTCGCGGTCGGCTTTTCCTGCGAACGCAGACGCGAGCGGTCTGCCTGTACCTGGGGAGTCAACCGCTGGAAGCGAGAAAGCCCGTTCAAACGCTGGCAGCGATCCCTCGCAGTTCTGCATTCAATCCGACTCCGTTGCTGGGTGGCGAGCGTGAATATCCCGCCACAACCCCGGAATGGTCAGAGTTCGGACTCTGGTACCTGTGCGGCCTGGCCGCGATTCTGTTGGCATCTGCGCTGGCAATCGTGGCGGGCTTGATAGAAGTTCTCGTTTGTTACCTCAGGCGAGCGAAATCGACTACGCGGCCTGAATCAACTCCTGGACACGTTGCTAACGGGTGGAGGCCCAAAGCAGTTTTCTGGACGACCATCCTCGTGGTTGGACTGTTTGGCAGCCCGCTCCTTAATCGCTGGCAGGAGGAATACATCTTCCTGTGGCCGCTGCTTCTGTGGTCAGCATTACAACTGACGGTCCTGGCCACGACATGGGCCGAGCGGCAGCCAAATCGCAAATCGGCCCGCTGGGTCTCGCGTCTGGCAGGTCTGACGTTTATTGGCGTCAGCGGCCTCTACTTTCACCTTTGTCGCCGTCTGGGCCTGTCGATCGAATGGGGCTTCCTGACGGGTTACCTTCCTGCCTTCCCTGTCGCCGCCGGCGCTGCCTGGATCTCATTCCGAATTACCCGCCTGCGATGGCTGATTGACCCGCTCTGTGCCGTCGTATCGTTCACGACATGTTTCGGGGCAGGCATGCTGTTCATCAAGTGGTGGCTGCGCACCGGTAGTTGAAATCGTTCTGAATCATTCGGATGGAACGAGCGAGAACCCTTCTAAGGCTTGACGCGTCTCTGGAGATGCGAGCAGTTCGAGAAACGCTTTGACCGCTGGACGATTCGACCGAGATCTGGGGATCACGAAGTCGTAGCATTCCTGCTGATAGGGAACAAAGCCCAGTCCGTTGGCTCGGGCGACGGATTCGATCGTCAGCCCCCAATCAGCCCGGTGCTGAACAATGGCAGCAGCGACGGCGTTGTGATTCGTCGGTTGCACGGAATAGCCGGTCGGCTTGTTTCCGGCGAGGAGACGATCAATCAGGATCCGGGTTCCACTTCCCTGATTGCGGTTGACCATGACACAGCTTGAGTCCGCAATCGCCATGGTCACGATTTCATCGAGAGCACGTCCTTCAAAGCGAGTGTCCCCTTGCCGATAGACAATCCCTTGCAGGCGACCGTAGCCTGGGACCAGCGTGACTTCGTCTGACAGAAACGGACGGTTATACAGACCGCTGGCTGAATCGAGCAGGTGAATTCCGGCCAGGTCACATTCACCTCGCTTCGCTGCGAGCAAACCTGCAGAACTGCCGACGTTCAAGAGTTTACTGACAATCCCGCGTCGCTGAAGTTGCGACAGCAGGTAATCAAGGCCTACGCAATGGCTGCCAATCACGATCAGGTCCGCGACCTCCAACTGACGGCCGATCAACCGGACATCAACCTGCTGGCCTGCGTCAACAATCTCTGTATGACGTGGAATTGTGACGAACCCATCAGCTCGACTGAATGTCGTGACCGACCCTGAACCCTTTCCCATCGGGAACGCCAGTAACCCGTTGTCGGTTTTGACGAGGCCTACGAGCAGGTATTCGGTGCGACCGATCTCGGAATTCGCTCGTACCGCCAGCGTGGCGGGGATGGTTTCATGCGATTCCATCGATCGGCCTGCCAGCAGTCGAATGACCGGCGCGACAAACTCATGAAACGTGAAGATTGCGGATGTTGGGAAGCCCGGCAGAATTACCACGGGCTTTCCTGCGGTCGCAGCCATGCAGATCGGCTTACCTGGCTTCAAAGCGACACCATGGACAACAATGCCCGGATCTTTCAGTTCAGCGATGACCCGGTAGCATAGATCCCCCTTACCCTTACTTGTCCCGCCAGACATCAGAACGACATCTGATTCCGCAAGGGCGGAATGCAGTATCGCTCGCAGTGCTGCGACATCATCGCGAACAATTCCCCAAAAACGTGGCAGTCCCCCGAGTTCGCGGACAGCATCGGCCAGAACCTGGGAGTTGGAGTCGTAGACTGCGGCCGGTCGCATGGGCTGACCCGGGGCAATGATTTCGTTGCCAGTGGAAATAATCGCGACACGTGGTTGTCGCCAGACTTCGACTTCCGCCTCACCGATTGCGGCCAGGACACCCGTTTCACGACTGGTCAGTACGGTGCCTGCCCGCAGCACGGTTTCACCAGTAGCAATGTCAGTCCCTGCATAGGCGACGCCTGAACCAGGGGTGACGGCACGGCGAACATGGACGATCTCTTCGAGAACGTCCGCGTGTTCAATCATCAGGATGGCGTCAGCGCCGCGAGGCACCATGCCACCTGTGCTGATGGTCACTGCTTCGCCCGATTGGATCGAAACCGTTGGTTCCTTACCAGCGTCAAGTGTTTCGGCAAGCAGGCGAATGGTTTTTGGGGCCAATTCACTGGAGCCAAAGGTGTCGACAGCGCGGACGGCGAATCCATCGAAGTTGGAGCGATCAAATGACGGTACATCGACTCGGGCGATGACATCTTCGGCCAGAATTCGTCCCAGTCCCTGTGACAGTGGAATGCATTCTGTGCCAACAGGAATCAGCGAGATCGCCGCACGAAAACGACGTTCTGCTTCATCGCGATCGATGACATCAAGGAATTGGTCCTGATCCGCCACTCTGGTACATCCTCATTCGTGTGACATGCTGAGATTCGTTTGGAAACGATTCTCAACAAGTCCACGATGGAACGCCAGTGCAAGCCAGTTACTGGATCTTGTCGATTTGACGCGAGAATTTAGAACTGGAATGCGAGTGCCATGAACGGTCCATACAACCGGGCGTTGAAATCAAATGGCTGGGTACCGCTGTAACTTTGCTTGTTGATGTCGAGTTGTCTGTAACCGGCAATCAACGAAGAGTTGGCAGTCATTTTGTAGTCGACGCCTGCAATCAGATTCCAGGCCATTGTTGACGAACTGCTGATGCCAAAACCGCCAGCATCCACACGAGCAAATGCATCCAGTGAATTTGTGACGGGGACTCGCGTTCGGACTCCGAGCACCAGGTCGACCCAAGTAGCCGTGAGATTCGTCTGGAGTGGAGGAAGAGCTGGATTGACAGGGTAAATCGCAAATCCATTGCTGAACTGGTAATACCGGCCACCTGCCAGGAAATCGACGGTGAGTGACTTTCCTTCGACCAGGAAATCAGGCATTTCAATCGCCCGATACATTCCCAGCCCTTCCAGCAGAGTCTGTGAAAATGTCACGTCGATCTGAGCGGGGGCGGTCGAAACAGACGTCGACGCACGAATCAGATTTCCATCCAGAATAAATCCCAGGTTTCCTCGGCCAACTTCGGTGTGGAGCATCAGTGCACCATCGACATCGCCGAGATGCTGCAGAACTCGGCCGGGCGTCAGATCAATATTCAGGACTCGGTTTCCGATGCCGACTTCGCCCTTCATTCCCGCAATCCACCCATATGGGGCGATCAAGACCCACGTTCCACCCGTGGAAGACGGTCCTGCATAGGGCCCACCATCAACCAACTGAATGCCCGGTTGAGTCATCGTATAAATGGGCTTTGCCGAAGCCTGAGGATCCGTTTCCAGGGCAGGGCCTGGTGCCACAGCTTCCAGCGACACAAGACTGGATGGCGATGAGGAGAGGTCGTTTGAAACGCAGGGGACGATGTCCGTCGCCGCCGCGTCTGTGAAAACACCCCCCAGCTTGACGAGCGTTCCCTGTTCGGTTCCTTCGCTGGCCTGAACCGTTCCACCTAACGCCGCGAGGAGTCCCGTGAGCGCCAATGAAAAAAAGCGACGACCGACCGGTGAGAAGGCCATAGGTGCATCCTTGCTGGAAACCAGTGACAGCCCTGAGTGACTGAAAAGGGGAGTGGGACGAATTCCTGCTTTCGTCATCGAAATTTGATGGCAGCAGTGTACATGGGATAAATACATTTCATGACGAATGCCGCTTGCACTTTGACGGTCATGCCGTTTTGGCGCATAACTCTTGGCGTAAGGTCCTCATGTCCATTGTCGTCGCTAACGGTGGTTTGCGGCCCAAAGGGCCAGTAGTTCACCCAACCAGGGCCCTTCGGCCCTGGAATCGATCCCACCAAAATCTTCACGGGGCCTGAAGGGCCGGTCGTTCCTTTCGATGAGTCTAAAGACCAAAGGAATGTTCGGCCCTTCAGGCCTCAGATCCTGTTTTTACATCGTTATCCCAGGGCCTAACGGCGCCTAACGGCCCTGGCTGGGTGAATTTCTGGCCCATTTGGGCCGTAAGACCGCAATCTCCCGGGGTTTCTGAAAAGCACTCACCTAGACGATCTCTTTGACTTTCTGTTTCAGAACATAGCCTTGTCGCGGTTCAGAGATGTGTAGATACCTATGCTCCATGCTCCAAAACCGTGGCACCCAGAGCCTGTTTCTTTCTCCTGGACTGCCTGACGGACGACACATTCGGTGCCATCGCCTTGGCGGTCACATTGTGCCGAGTCGTGGACGGCTCACTTTATTCACTACAATCCGCATTATCGTTAAAGCTTGCCATGCCTGCCTGACGATCTCAGAGAAAGCGTATGCATTGCGCCGGTGGGATGTCGTTTCCAACGTCAGCTCATGCAGGATGAACTTCGAGCGGCAATTCATGTCGCGTTGAATTGTTGAATAGCGATTGTCTCGGATCCACTCCGACAGGCACTGCGGGGAGTTTGAGCTGATGATTCTCTGGTCAACTCAATACCGGAGAACGTCCCTGGCCCGAATGGTGGCGGCGTTGATGCTGCTGATCTCTTCCCCTGTGTTCGGAGGTGACACGTCAGCTCCGCTTAAGACTGATGATCCATTCAGTCTGCAGAGCGTGCAAAGCAGGCTGCGAGATCTGGAAACAAGTCAACGCTCGTTGATCGAGCAAAACCAACAGTTGTCCTCGCGGCTTCAGAAACTTTCCATCGAGAACTCGCGACTTGCGTCGGGGACAGGCTTCGATGGCTCGACGGTTCCTCCGGCCCCCTCGAGCGACAACCCAACATTTGATCCGGGGCGCCTTCCGTTTGATCAATCGGTCTCAGGCCCTGCAAGCATTAACTCGCCATCGTTCGATACGGCGGAGGAGTTTCCTCGGGAACAACCCTCGTCGTTTTTGGGAACTGGCACGCCATCGTCGGCATTCGCCGCGACGTTTGATCGTGGCTTCGTGATTCGTCCCACGAATTCCGACGAAACACCATTTGAGTTGAAAATCAACGGGCAGAATCAATTTCGGTACGCAGGTTTTGAACGCGACGACGCGATCTGGACCGACAGTGCCGGAGTGACCACGCCGATCAATAACATGAGCAGCTTTCAAATTCCGCGTGGACGACTGATCTTCTCGGGATATTCGTTTCGCAAAGAGCTGCTGTACAACCTGAACATTGATTACAACACGGTTGGAAACAGTCAAATCAATTTTCGGGCCTACTGGCTGGCCTGGCGGTTCAGTCGATCCATGACTGTTTATGCAGGACAAAGCAAGGTTCCGGGCAGTCGTGAATGGCTCGCATCTTTCGTCGACACGCTGGGGGTTGATCGATCGATGGCGACGACGTTCTTCCGGCCAAGCCTCAGCCAGGGGGTCTGGGCCACGGGTGAACCTGCACCCGGCCTGTTTTATCACGTGATGATGTCGAACGGCTTCAATACCCTTGGTGCGACACCACAACAACTCAGTTCGCTGATGGCATTTTCGGGGTCCGTCTGGTGGGAACCGCTGGGTGAATTCGGGCGCGGGTATTCTGACTTCGAGTGTCATACAGAACCGGCTATCCGCCTGGGAACAAGTCTTACGTATGCTCCCGAGCGAGGACCGCAAGGTGGCTCGTCGGTTCCAGAAAACTCGGATATCCGACTTTCGGACGGCACGCTGATCACAGAAACGGGAGCCTTGGCTCCGGGCGTGACGTTAAATGCCTTCAAAATTGGCCTGGCCACCTTTGACGTTGCCTATAAGTATCGAGGAGCCAGCCTGAGCGGTGAGTTCTTCTCTCAGGATCTGTTTGAGTTAACAGGTTCAGGCCCGCTGCCGCGATCATCGATCCGTCAGTACGGTGGATTTGCTCAAGCGGGGTACTTTGTGATTCCGCAGAAACTGGAACCCTACGCGAGAACTTCGTTTGTGACCGGTCCGAATGGAACGGGTTCGGAATACGCCGGAGGCTTCAACTGGTTCTTGCTGCCCGGAAAGCAGAACCTGAGATTCACATTAGATGCGGCGTGGCTGAACCATTGTTCTGCCGATCAAAATCGTACGAACTTGCAGGCCGGGCAGACGGGAATTCTGGTGCGGTCACAACTGCAGATTTTCTTTTAAAATCTGTCACGAATGTCATCGTTTTTCCACATCCTGTGGTTCAACGCCAGATTCTACCGTCGTCTCATCGCAGCCAGATCGCTGACATCCTGTGCGACAAGTCAGCCGATGTGCCGCCGCGATTCGCACGGCGGCACATCGGCGATATCAATCGCGCCTACTTGGTTCCGCCGCCACCCTCCTGAAGTTTCTGAAGGACCTGGTCCAGATTAAAACTGCCCGGCTTTTGCCGCGGCGGGAATGCCTTAAATGTTTCCAGGTGCTGGCCTACAAAGCTGATTGCTGGCAATAACACGAACGCATGGTCCACTCGCCATCGGGCGTAGTCACCGGCCTCGTGGTCGGCTCGCTCGAATGGATCAGTCCGAAGACAGAAGAGTTTCGGAAACCGCAGGGTCACCAGGGGTTCCTGCCATACCTCAAGACCGTGCCCGCGCTGTTCCATGAACACGACCTTCCATCGGTCGTATCGCAGATTCGCCAGGCTACCGTCATCGGTCCAGTAGAAAAACTCGTGACGCGGAGACTCTTGCACTTCTCCTTTGAAATACGGAATCAGGTTGTATCCATCGAGATGAACTTTGAACTCTCGTCCATTCGCCTTATGGCCCTTAAGGAGTTTCTCCTTGATGTCCGGTTCTCCTGCCGCTGTCAAGAGCGTCTGGAGCATGTCTTCGTGTGAACAAATACCGTTGTAGACTGAACCCGGCTTGATCACGCCTGGCCAACGGATCATGCTGGGAACGCGATAGCCACCTTCCCAGTTCGAATTCTTTTCGTTACGGAATGGCGTGCTGCCGCCGTCCGGCCAGGAAAAGCACTCGGCACCATTATCGGTCGAATACATCACGATCGTGTTGTCTGCAATGCCGAGCTTATCCAGTTGATCCAGCAATTGGCCGACGTGCCCGTCGTGTTCGACCATGCCGTCTGGATAAACGCCCAGTCCCGTCTTGCCCTCGGACTCTTTCTTCAAGTGAGTCCAGATGTGCATGCGAGTGGAGTTCCACCAGAGAAAGAATGGCTTGTCAGCCTTCACAGCGCGGTCCACGAAGTCCATGGCCCCTTTGGTGACTTCTTCATCAACCGTCTTCATACGTTCGATCGTTAACGGCCCGGTGTCCGTGATCTTTCCTCCGGCGAACGACTTGATGACCCCGCGGGGGCCGAACATCTTCTTCAACTGGGGGTTTTTGAAGTAATCGGGATGCTCGGGCTCCTGTTCGGCATTCAGGTGATAAAGGTTGCCATAGAATTCATCGAAGCCGTGATTTGAAGGCAAGTGCTCATCGCGATCACCCAGGTGGTTCTTACCGTACTGAGCAGTCATGTACCCGTGGTTTTTCAACAACTCCGGGATTGTCGGATCCTTCTCGGACAGCCCTTCTTTCGCGCCCGGAAGGCCGACTTTGAGCAACCCGGTGCGGAAAGGGCTCTGGCCGGTAATGAATGCCGCCCGTCCTGCAGTGCATGACTGCTGTCCATACCAATCCGTGAATAATCCACCTTCCCTGGCGACGCGATCAATGTTCGGCGTCTTGTAGCCCATCATCCCACGGTTGTAGGCGCTGGGATTGTTCCAGCCAATGTCATCACCCCAGATGATTACGATGTTCGGCTTCTTGCCAGTGGCCTGAGCCGTTGTCGCCACGGAAAGATTGTGGGCAGCAATCGCGGCACTGGCGTCGGCCAATGCAATCGATTCTGCCACGGCCGATTTGCGATCAAGTTTTGCGTCACAACACGGTACCTGAGCGGTTGGCACTCTGGTTGTATTTTCCGCCACGATGTCCGTTGCCGGACGCGTGATCTCGGCCCGTGCAGATGTGGTAGGTCCACTCAATGCTGTCAGGTAGCCAAACATGGCTCCGACCGCCAGCACGGTCAATATTTTGAGTTGCATGGGTAATCTCACGAATTTCTCCTTTAGAACATGGTTTCGACTCGTTCAGGATCGACGCGTCTTACGTAGGCAGGGTGACATCCATCACCGTCTGTGACGGAGCGGAGATCTGACCTGTTGTGAATTAGCTAAGTGAAGCTATTGAACGTGATTGATGTGATCGGGGAGGTGAAGAATCTGTAATCAAGTGTTGCGTATTGTCTGCCGCTTTTCCACCACCAATCACTCTTTTTCGTTGATCCGATGTATCGGTGAGTCTTGATGATGATTGCCCAACCGGGTAGCCGGTCGGAGAGGATCTATCAGCTCTGAATCCCATTCTGACAGTGGGCATTTCTTCCGATTACGTAATTTGTTCCGTGTCAAGCTGTATCGACAGTGCGACTCTTGCAGAGAATTCAGATTCCAATTCGCCGTGTCGAATTGCTGGGGCAAATTGTCCGTGAGAGTTCGGACATTCGAGCCGATGATGAAACCTGCCGTATGATGAAATTGAGTGGACGGTGGCAGAACCACCAGACTCGGCGTACTGCAAAATTTCACCTACGGATGGGCGATCTCCAAATGCTCCACTTCAAGATTCAGTATTTGGTGGTGGCTGCGGTGATGTCCTTGACGTTGCACCGTACGTCGGCTCAGGAAATAGCAATCGGCGAGGTCGCCGACGCGGTGGAAGATGGTGTTACCGCCTGCATTCCAGAACGCATCTGTTGCGATTCAGTGTTTTCGAATGGTTGCTGCGATCTCTGGTCGCGACCAACGCTGACAGGTGACTGGGGCGGCCTGCGAACAGGCCTTCAGCAGTCCGGCATCACGTTCACCGGGCAATCAACGCAATTCGGCTTCGGCGTTGCCGGTGGAATCAACCGGCCCATGCCATTGGTCCCCCTGTTTGGTGAAGGGGACACCTTCAAATACACCGGTCGCGGCACATACAACGCGATTGTTGACTTGGAGAAGTTTGGCGGGTTGCCCCACGGCAAGTTGCTGGTCACTGCAGAGCATGTGTATGGACAATACGGCAACGTCTCATTCAACACAGGAGCATTTGCTCCGGCCGTGTTTGGTGCGGCTCTTCCGCCGACGCCCAACGATACGGGCGAACTTTTCTTGACCAATTTCGTGGTCACCCAGCCGCTGTCGGAAAAACTGGTGGTCTTTGCTGGCAAAAAGGTGCTGCCGGGCGCCGCCGACGTGGACAAGTTTGCGTCGGGAAATGGCACCCAACAGTTCATGAATCAAGCGTTTTGTGCCAACCCGGCATTTCTGCTCGGTATGCCGTACACCTCATTCACGGCGGGCGCGGCAATGCCGCAAGAGTGGGGCCTGATTTCCGCCTTCGTCCTCGATCCCCAGGATCGAACCCGGGAGGCGTTTACCAACCTGGGTGACCTGTTCTCCAAGGGGGTCATTCTCGGGAGCGAAGTCCGGGTGAAAACCAAATTCTTCGACAAGCAGGGTGATCAGCATGTGGGTGCGCTTTGGAAACATGTCGAACTGACCAATCTGAAGTTTGCCGAGCCTCCACCGGGCGTCTACCCCGAACCAACAGTCCCAGGATTTCCGACCCTCTCGGATTCCTACACGCTCTACTACGGCTTCGACCAATACCTGGTGCAATTTGCGGATAAACCGGATCGCGGCTGGGGATTGTTTGGTCGGGCCTCCATCAGCGATGGAAATCCGACCCCGATCCGATACTTCCTCAGCGCCGGCATTGGAGGTGACAGCCCGATCGGAAAGCAACGTGGCGATCAGTTCGGCATCGGCTGGTACTTTGTCGGTGCCAGCAATCAGTTCGGACCACTGCCGCAAGCCATTTTTGGTCCCCGGGATGGAACCGGCGTCGAGGCATACTACAAGGTCCAAGTCAACCCTTGGATGGATATCAGCCCAGACGTTCAGTACATCCACCCGGGCGCTGGTGCGATAGCCGACGACTCGTTTGTCTACGGCGTGCGGGTCAACATGAAGCTTTAGCCTCCACGCACGACATGACCTCGTCTGATTTATTGTTGACACCAACCCCGGCCCATTTTTGAGTTCGCTGTCCTGCGAGTGACCGTGAAAGGAAAAACAACCGCCCGCGACTTTCGTCGCGGGGGAACAGAACTGGACTCCCACGGCGGATGACATGGGAGCTACTGGACTCACTTCACCTTCTTCACCGGCGGGGCCTTCCACTTGCCGTTGAAGGCGTCTTCCTTCGGGGCGTAGAGCCGCATGTAACAGACGAAGGGACCTTTCGGCGCCGGCAGCCAGTTCGACTCCTTGTCCTTGCCCGGCGATTCGTTCTGAACGTAGAGCGTCAGGCCGCCGTCCGCATCCTTCTTCAGATCGGGGAGCATCGGCGAGTTGATCAGGTAGCGGTTCAGCGGGTTGGCGAAGAGGAAGCTGCCGGGCAACTCGTACATGGTGAACGACCAGAAGGCATTGACTGGCGGGTACTCGTTGGGCGCGAAGTGGAGCGTGTAGCGGTGCTTCGAGCCGTCGAGCGAATCACCGTCGCCATCGACCGCAAAGACGGGGTAGATCGCCTCTTCCTTCGATTGGCCGTAAATGCCCAACACTGCCCCCACCATACGGTACAGGTAGTTATTCTTCAGGTACTCTCGCGTGCCAAATACATCCCCCGAGCCGATCTTTCGCGTGTCGATCTGAGTACGTTTGAACTCGGCAAACTCCTTCCAACCGTCCGCCATCCCTTCCTCGATCGCCTTCTTGATTTCCGGAGAGAGCTTCGTCGCGTCAAACGTCTTCCCCGCCCCGACGTTGATGCGGGCGAACTTGGCCATCAACTCCTTCTCCGACGGGTGCGTGGGGCAGAAACCGAGGCAGAAATTCACGACGTTGAAGAATTCGATGCTGGTCCGCTGCTGCTCCATCGTGAGGGGCTTAAGGAAGTCGATCGCGGGGGTTTGCTTCGCGGGCTGACCGAGGAACGCGGACAGCGGCTGCACCTTGTAGGCCGCCTGGATCTTCCTCACATTGTCGATGTCGCCTGCGTTGAACAACTGGGTGCGGGCCAGGATGTAACCGATCTCGGTCTCACAGCGGATAATCGCCTTGATCCCTTCGGGCTTTTCACCCTTCCAGTTCGGCCCGGCCAGCAGGTAACTTCCGGCCTTGTTTTCCGTCGTTCGGCTGCTGATGAACGCGTAATTGTGGGTGTACAGGTCGATGAGTTGGAATGTGAAGTAACGCCCTTTATCAACGGCCGGCAGGCTGATGACGAGCGGTTCGGCGCGGAGGTCCGTTCCAATGTGGGAATACGGAGTGTCCGAGTTCGGGGTCTGGATCGAGCGGTCGTTCGAGGTGAAGACGTTTGCCTCGTTGTGGATCTGGTTCCAGGCACCCTTGTACTCCTTGGACGATTTGTCCACGAAGAACGAATGGAGGACGCGGTAGTTGTCCACCAGCGGGAAGCCATAGATGGTGGTCTCCTTGGCAAATGCTCGGGCTTCCGCTGGAGTGACGTCCGCCGCGCGGGCGGGCAGAGCGGCGAACGCTGTAATTATTGCTACGGCGACGATCGCGTAGGTCGATTTCATAACGTTGTGCCTCGTTTGGGGGTTCCGGTCATGTCATTTACATCTGTCAGCAAGCGTATGTTGGCCTATTGAGACCGGCAGGGGTCTGGGGGCCAACGCGCCGTCGGCCCCCAGATTTTCACAGATTCACTTCAAATCGATCGTCACTTTCTCGATCTTTCCAGTAAAGGTGAAGGGTAACTTGTAGGTGAAGTCGACGGCAGATCCCAAGTCGGTGCCGATGTCCATCCCCTCACCAAGAGAGAACTTATTCGGCACTGTTCGCGTCAGCTTGCCTTCGCCCACCTTCTTGCCGTTGGCGGTGAGCGTCACCGTCGCCCCCTTGCCGAGTTCTCCGGTTTTCCCTTCGTAGGCAAGATTGGCCACCAACGTCACCTTCCCCTTGGGGAGTGCGTCCGACGTAATCGTGAACCGTTCCAGCGCGAGCAGGTTGTAGACAAAGCTGGCCTTTCCGTCGCGGAGGTACAGGCCGTATCCGCCAGTCAACCCGCCATGTGTGATCACCATCCCCTCGGCCCCATTCTCAGGAATCTCGATTTCGGCCGTGACTGCAAACGATTTGTTCAGGACCGGCGGACAGGCACCACTCGGCAAACCAACCTGCCCTGGAAAGTACTCGTATTTGTTCCGTTTGCCGGCCAGACTCGGGCGGCCCTGGAGTTCTGAATTCAGTCGCTCGATGGTCCGCCAGTCGAGTGGGAGTACGTTGTATTTCTCGGCTTCCTTCCAGAACACCGCCTCAAGCTCCTTCACCTTTTCTGGATGCTGGGCGGCCAGGTCGACGGCTTGAGAGAAGTCCTTGTCGACGTGGTAAAGCTCCCACTTGGCGGTGAGTGGGCTGGCGTCCGCAGCCGTTCGCAACCATGGGGCACTGATGCGACTCGCCGCTACCCAGCCGTCCTGGTAAATCCCCCGGTTGGCGCCCAGTTCAAAGT
>Ga0194055_10001754_pt1 | contig 17538 bp, 13 predicted proteins | sample SepL449m_MetaG_FD_155482 | JGI IMG/M metagenome (GOLD analysis project Ga0194055, IMG submission 155482) | Anoxic zone freshwater microbial communities from boreal shield lake in IISD Experimental Lakes Area, Ontario, Canada - Sep2016-L442-9m | ecosystem: Environmental > Aquatic > Freshwater >...
GTTACTGCCACCCTTGATGCCCAGATGCTTCGGCGATGTCACCTTGCGGGCGATCAGATCTTCGGCCACAGCAATAAAGTCTTCATAGGCACGAGGTCGGTTTGCCTTCAGTGCCGCCTGATGCCAGGCTGGTCCAAACTCGCCTCCACCGCGAATATTGGCGATCACATACACCCGTTTGTGTTCCAGCCAGGCTACGCCGGCAATCGGTTCGTAGGTTGGCACCAGCGGAATTTCAAAACCGCCATATCCATAGAGGAGCGTGGGAGTCGACCCGTCAAATGGCAGATCCTTCGGGCCAATTTGGAAATACGGAATGCGAGTGCCATCCTTAGAGATCGCTTCATGTTGAACGACGTCCAAGCCTTCGGTCTGAAAGAAAGAGGGGGATTGCTTGAGGCGATCAAGCGAGGCAGTGCCGGCAGTTCCCAACGAGAGAGTCGCTGGCTGCAGGGAACTGGCAGTGATCAGAAAATAGTCGTCACCCTCAAGGTCGTCGACAGGTGTGGCACTGGCTGTGCCGTAGGGAGGGATTCCCGGCAACGGTTCCTCGTTCCACACGCCGTCCCGAAACGCCAGCGAGATCAATCGGCTGCGCATGTTGTCGAGTGTGGTCAGAATGATCCGATTGCGCGTGCCCGCAAACGCCGCCAGCGATGTGCGTGGGGTGGGTGAGAAGAGCACGTGGAACGTGCGATTGCCCTCCAGAAAGCTCGTAAAGTTGACGGCCAGAAGCGAGCCTGCCTGATGCGTGAGCCCCCCAATATTCCAATCGCTGCGGAGTTCGATCAATAACCATTCGCGGTGCACCATCGCAGAAGCATCGTCTGGCTTCTGGATCGGAACCAGCGAGCCATCGCGGAAGAAAAATAGCTTGCTCGAGTAAAATGTCATCTGACGCGAGATGAAATCGCGTTCAAAGCCGGGAGTCAGGTCGCGAAAGGCCCCCACGCTCATGTCGTCTGGCTGGCCCTCAAATATGAGCGTGGCCTCAGCCAGTGAGGTGCCGCGAACCCACTCTCGCACGGTGCGGGGATAGCCGGAGGCGGTAAGCGATCCGGGGCCGAAGTCGGTGGCCACGAACAAGCTGTTGGCTGTGCGCCACGCCACGCGACTCTTCGCCTCAGGCAGAACGAACCCGCCGTCCACGAAAGCGTTGTGAGCGAGGTCAAATTCTCGTACGACGTCGGCGTCGGCGCCGCCACGCGACAGCGAGATGAGGCAGAATCGGTCCTGCGGTTCCAGCACAGACGCACCGTGCCAGACCCAGTTTTCCTCTTCCTTGGCAGCAAGGGCATCCAGGTCGATCACCTGTTCCCAGGCTGGAGTTTGTTTTCTATATTCGTCAAGAGTGGTACGCCGCCACACACCCTTTGGATTTTTTGCGTCTCGCCAGAAGTTATAAAAGTGATCGCCGATCTTGCTGATCATGGGGATGCGATCCTGCGAATCGACGATCGAAAGGATCCTTGATTCGAGTGTTGCGAACGCTTCACCGCCCGCCAGTGCCCCAACGCTTTCGGCATTGCGAGCCCGTACCCAGTCGAGTTGTCGCTCTCCGGTGACATCCTCAAGCCATAGAAATGGATCGGCTGGCTGTTCGCTCTGCGGACTCTCAGAGATGGCGGGCGTTGGCATGGCGATCAAAAGGCTCCAGAGCAGGGGGTACAGTGAGACGCGTAAAAGGCATGGCATAAAAACGTGCGCTCTGGTGCGATGGGTATTGGCAGAATGGCAACATCAGGACCGGGTGTGGCCGGTGCCCACGACGATGTATTTATACGTCGTCAGTTCGCGGATGCCGCAGGGGCCACGGGCATGCAGTTTGTCGGTGGAGATGCCAATCTCTGCGCCCAGTCCCATCTCGCCACCATCGTTGAATCGCGTGCTGGCGTTGATCATCACCACAGCCGTGTCGACCCTCCCGGCAAATCGATCAGCGGCAGCCGTATCGGCCGTCACGATTGAGTCGGTGTGCCGGGAACCGTAGCGGTTGATGTGATCAATCGCCGCATCCACGGAATCCACCACCGCCACGGAGATCTTTGGGCCGAGATACTCCGCTGCGAAGTCGGTTTCCGTGGCGATCCCAGCCGTGGGCACAAGCAACCGGGTGGCTGCATCCCCAACGATCTCAACGTGGTGCTGCCCGAGGGCCAGAGCGATCGTGGGCAAAAACATCGCTGAGACCTCTCGGTGGACCAGCAGCGATTCGGCTGCATTGCAGACGCCCATTCGCTGGCACTTCGCGTTGATCACAATCGCTTCGGCCATGGCTAAATCAGCCGTGCGATCGACGTACACATGGCAATTGCCGCTAAAATGTTTGAGCACCGGCATCCTCGCCTCGGAGCAGACTCGGCGGATGAGTGACTCACCACCGCGAGGAATGACGATGTCAATCAGGTCGTCCATTGCCAGAAATGCGCCCACGGCATCGCGGTCAGGTGTGTCGACGAGTTGCACGCAGTCAACGGGTAGGCCGCAGGAGTGGATGGCCTTTCTCAAGCTGACGGCGATTTGGGCACTGGAGTGGGCCGCCTCCTTGCCGCCCCGCAGAATAATCGCGTTGCCTGCAGCCAGCGACACTGCCGCCGCATCGGCCGTGACGTTGGGCCGCGACTCATAAATAAAAAACACGACTCCCAGCGGCACCCGTATCTTTCGGATATCCAGACCGTTGGGCCGGGCTGTGTGCTCCAGCACTTCTCCAACAGGATCGGGTAACGATGCCACCGCCTCGACTCCCGCTGCAATGCCCTCGATCCCCTTGGGGTCGAGAGTCAGTCGGTCCATTTCTGCAGCAGTCAACCCAAAGCTCGGCGAGGCAGCCACGTCGAGCTTGTTGGCAGACAGAATCTCTGCAGCATCCGCACGGATTTGTGCTGCGGCTGCCCTCAGGCACGCTTTTTTTCTGTCCCCACCGACGCCTGCCAACTCGATCGCTGCGTGGCGGGCGCGGGCGGCAATATCGCGGCAGTGCTGGGCGAGTGAACTGGCTGGAGAGAGAGTTGAAGCAGTGGCCATGAGGCGTGTCCTTTCATCGCAAGGGTGAGTGTCAAGCGTAGCACAGTGACGGCTCAAAAAAGAAGTTCGTCCAGCGATCGCTTCTTGTGACCTGTCGCCGGGGCGATTCAACGCTGGCACTACGAGCAGTGGGTATAGATCGCGAGCTATGACGGGACTCATGAAGCACAAAAGAGTTCAATCGCACTGCGTACCAATCGTACGGCGTGAACGCGCACGACCTGGATGCCCTGAGCAGCCAACGCACAAGCCACCCCTGCTGTGCCACCGTCGAGATCCGGTTCGCTGGCTGGCCTCCCCAGCTTCGTTGCGAGCAGTTCTCCGATAAATCCCTTGCGAGAATGCCCAATCAGGATCGGCACGCCGAGGCTCAGGAATCGGCCTGCATGGGCCAAGAGTTCCACGTTGTGAGCGTGCGTCTTGCCGAAGCCAATGCCGGGATCGAGGCATATTTTTTCAAGCGGCATGCCCGCAGCCAGAAGCGCATCCCGGCGAGTTTCCAGAAAGGCCAGAATCTCGCTCACGGCATCGGTGTATCGTGGCGCCGTCTGCATTGTCTGCGGCGTGCCTTGCATGTGCATCGCGCAAATGCCTGCTTGGCTCTCCAGGGCCACGCGGAGCATGTCGGGATCGCCTACCAATCCGGTGACATCGTTGATTATCTCTGCCCCAAGGTCGATAGCCCGCCTCGCTACCGATGCCTTCGAGGTATCGATTGACACAGGCACTCCTGCCTTTGCAGAGAGTTGCCGCACAACCTCACTCACGCGACGGAGTTCTTCGTCGGCCATTACGGGCGTTGAAAATGGTCGCGTGCTCTCGCCGCCCACGTCCAGAATGTCGGCGCCCGCTGCCACAAGATTCATTCCGTGGGCGATTGCTGCTTCGATGTCGCTGTGCCGTCCCCCATCGGAAAAACTATCGGGAGTGACGTTCACAATCCCCATCACCAGCGGCCGGCGATGGTGTGAACCAGGGTGCGGCAGTTCCAGTCGCTGCGTACGCAAGCTCCAGTGTGTAGGGAATGGATCGGGAGGCATGCACCCAACTCTACCACCCCTGACGATCTCCATCACCACGGCTCTTCCATCAGTCCCACAATCTGCTGGGCCATTTTAATTATGCCCTCCTGCTGCGTGCTGACAACCGAGCGACCGTATTCGGGCACCAGCATTGCCGCCTGTCCTACGTCAACGCTTGCTGCTGGCAGTGGCACTGAGCCAGAGGAAAGCACTGCGCCGCCCCGATCGGCCCACGTGACAAGCACCTGGATATTCATCTCTACCATTCGCGACTGATCGGTAGGGCTTTCCACAATCATTCGCTTCGTATCGGCCACGATACGCCCAGTGAGCACGCTGTCGGCGTCTGGTGAACCGACCACCTTGAACGGGGTCCGTTTTTCGATCTCCTTGCAGACTGCCTCGGTGAGGCGTTCCCCCATGTCGATGCCAGGCGTCGTGCGGAAGCTGTCCGACTGAAACATTGGTACGTAGACGGTGCGGACGTTGGGTGCGTAGAGAGTATTATTACCGAATCGATACGCAGCACATCCTCCGCAGAAGAGCAGCGAGCATGGCATCACCACGAAGAGGAAGAGCCGAAATGGATAGGCAACTCGCGCGGCCATGGTGAGGATGTCCGTTTAGCGCAGCGGCGCGCCGGCCCCAGAGGTGTCTTCCCTTGCGATGGCCACGTCGGCCTCGGCCATCGCGTCGAGTTCGGCCTCTTTCAAGGAGTCTGGATTCAAAACCCGCGTGAGCATGGGGAGTGGATCGTCGGAGACGTCCTCGCGTCCCTGCAGGACTTCGAGTTTTTCGCGAGCTTTTTGGGCCAAGAGTGTTTGGGGACGGTCGCGGGCGATCAAAGCGTAGTAGATTCGGGCCGATGAGTAGTGCTTTCCTTTGGCGTAGAACTCAGCCCGATTCCAGTGTCGTAGAGCCTGTTGCGCCGCGATCTCAGCCCTGGCTTTCACGATGCGTTCCTGCTCTTCGCTGTCGAGTTGATCGGGAAATTGCACAAACGTCTGGTCGGCCAGAATTTCGGCCTCGTCGAGCACTCCCCCTTCGTAGCCCGGTCCCTGATAGGCCCGCAGTTTTGCCTGAAGTCCCAGTAAATGGGCCTGCAGTAGGAAATCGCTGTCGGGATATTCGCTGCGAAGGAGTCCGTAAAAATAATCGGCATCGATCCATTGGCGCTCGACAAAGTGCGCGTTGGCCTGCGCCATGATGCTGTCGTCGGCCAGTGAGCCGCGAGGATCGTTAATCCTGACATGGTCGAAGGTTTTGATGGCCCGTCCACGGGTATCGAAAAGGGGCCGGCTGCGGTCAATGAGATTTGGCACGATGGTCCAATAGCCATTTTTCTGGTCGAGCGCAATCCAATACTGGGCCATCACAAACTGTCGCTGTGCAATTCGGTCGAGATACCGCGTGTTGGCGTATTTCTTGACCAGTTCGTCGTAGCAGTCCTCCGCTTTCGGGTACTTGTCGGTGAAAAACAAGCATTCGGCCAGTTGCCAGAGGGCGTCTTCCTCAATCGTGGAGTCGGGCCAGCGATCGGCTGCAGCCTTATACTTGTTGGCTGCCTGGGCATACTCTTTTTCACGGAATAACGCATCGCCAGCCGAAAGCAACTTCCGCGCAACCGGTTCGTTTGGGCCACGGCCAACCACCTTCTTCCATCGCTTTTTGATGTTGTCGCCCTTGAAGTAGTCCCAGCCTGCGTCGGTGTCGGTGGGTGTGTACTCCGATGAAATGACAGAGGATTCGTCGTCTTCTCCGAGTGCGCCGGCGACGTGCTTCTCTGCGTCGGCATCTTTCTTGGCCCACGGCATGGAAGGCATAGAAGGCATGGAAGGCATCTTGAGCGTGGCGCAACCGGTTGCCGCGACGGCGCAGCCGATCAACCCCACCAAAAGTAGCCTGGTATGGCGATGGCTGCGGCGACAGAATGCGTTGGGTTGGAGCATAGCGAGGGCTTGATTCACGAGGGGCGGGCTCCGTGCGGGCGTGGTTTGGACGACAGCAACGGGGCCACCTTGAGGCGACGGCCTATGAAATGAGTGAGAAAAGCATTCATGACAGCTCGCAGTTCTCCTGCCACGCGTGGAGGGAGCGTGAGCGTGCGCCAGAAGTCAGTGGGAGCGGCAAGGTGTTGAAGGGCAGCCATACATTCGTATGACACCGAGACAATCGCGTGTTTTCCTTGACGGCAGCGGCCGCATAACGCACCGCCATCGAGCATGGCGAAGGGCGTTCGGCCTGCGATATCGATCGGCGCACGGCATTCGGCGCAGCGATGCAGGGCCGGGCTATGCCCGATGATCCGCAGCATGGCGAGCTCTGTGTGGACAACCAAAGCCCCAATCGTTTCTTCGGCACCGTCATAGTCGGAAAGTTCCAGCAGTGTTTTTTCGGAGACATCAAAAAGTTCTGGCTGTGGATCCGCATCAGCAGTAAGCGCATCCAGCAGTTCAGCGACATACATACCGCCGTGAATTGCTGGTAGGCTCGCGCCGACCCGAAACCGATGGTCGAGCCGGGCTTCGGTCAGCAAGTCGAGTCCACCTGAGGATTTGCAGATGACGAGTACCTGACAGATCGAAAGCAGGTCAAGGGCGGCGTCAAATGCGCTTTTGGGGCGCCACGCCCCCTTTGCCAAAGCCCGCAGCTTGCCGAATTCGCGGGTAAATAGGGTTACCACGCAGCTGGTTTCGCTGAAGGGCACCGTGCGGATGACGATTGCGTGTGCCTGTTCTGCGGCCATGGAATGGCTTAGCCCTGCAGTCGTTGGATGCGCATAAGATCGATTCGCCGCCGGGTGGCAGCCAACACCTCCATTGCCACGCCGTGCGATTCAATTCGCTCGCCCACTTCGGGAATGCGTCCGCATTGATGGAATACAAAGCCACCGATTGTTTCGTAGCCGGCTTCCTCTGGAAGTGAGACTCCCATTCGAGCGTTGATCTCACTGATTCGGACCTGCGCGCGCGCCTCGTAGCTATTGGCTGTCACCATGCGAATGCCATCGGAGAAGGCCTCGTCGTGTTCGTCGGCGATCTCGCCCACAATCTCCTCGAGTGCATCTTCAATCGTCACAAGGCCAGACACGCTTCCAAATTCATCGGTAACCACGGCCATGTGCGTGTGAGTGCGTTGAAACTCTCGCAGCAGTTTCTGCACACTCATCGATTCCGGAACAAAATACGGCGGACGCAGAAGCGTACGGATATCGTGCTGTGCAGGCGGAGCAGTTTGCCCGATGGCAAGGGCTTCGGCCAGCTTGGTGAGGAGTTCTCGAGTGTGCAGAATCCCGACAACATCGTCGGTTGCCCGGTCCCAGACAGGGAGGCGGGTGTGGCCGCTTTCCGACGCGAGTTGCACCGCTTCTTCCCAGGGGGCGGCCAGCGGAATCGAGATCATTCTGGTGCGAGTCGTCATGATCTGTGATACCCGCACCTCATTAAGATCCATTACCCCCTCGATCATATCGCGTGCACTTCCACCCAGCCTGCCCTCACGATGCGCCTCGTCGACCACGAGCCGGAGTTCGTCTTGGACGTTCTGTGGCGAGGCCCCTTGGCCCCGGCGACCGAATGCCCTGCCCAGCACAGATGCCGCACCGCCGAGCATCCGTACCGCGGGTGAGAGCACAAGCACCAGCGGATGCCAGAGAATCCAGGTGGCCACCACAATCCACGGTCCGGCAAACTTCGTCACCAGCATCGGCACCACCACGAGCACGAGCCACACGATGCCAATCCAGCCAGCCACAGCGGAGAACTCAAGTACCGACGATCGCTTTGGAATGGCCAGGAGCCCTCGCGAAGCCAAGAGTGTCGCCACGACGGCGGTGACCACCACGATCGTTGCTGCGATAAACGCAATTGCCTCGCTTCCAGCCACAATCTCGTCGTAGCGTTCTGGCTGGCCACGACGGCGACAGAGCTCTTGGATGTGATGCCGCTGCGCGCCCCGAACGGCTCGAGCCTGCACTGCAGCGACGCAGGCTAGCAGCAGAAGTAGCATCGCCGAGTTGACGCCGAATGTAGCACCCGAGAGCGTGGGACCGAGATTCATCATCGCTTTCGTGTCAAATGTGTTCGAGGTGGAACAGGGAGCCCGATACTTTTTAAGAGCGATCGCTCGCGGCCCCGCATCTTCCGTCTGTCGGCCGGAGAGTGATCATCGTATCCGCTGAGGTGCAAGAGGCCATGGATGACGTAGTAGGCCAGTTCCTGCCGGGGAGTCCAGCCGAATTCACGGCTGACGCGAGCGGCTGTTTCCGTGCTGACAACGATGTCGCCCCACAGCCATCGGTCGCGAATGAGGCCGCGACGCAGGCTTTTTTTCGCGAGGCTGAGAGGCTGGTTGTCTGTATGATCAAACGTGATCACGTCAGTCGGCCCCGGCAGTCCGAGCCACGTGTCGTGCACTGCGGCTATTCGCTTGTCGTCGACCAGCAGGATGCTGATTTCGGCCTGCGCGATCCCCTCTGCAACGAGTGCTTGTCGGACGAGCCGTTCGAGCCAGGCTTGGCCTACCCGCAGAATCTTCTGACGGTCACTGATGTCGACAGAGACTGCTGCTGGCTGCTGGCGGCTGAAGGCGAGAAGCACTACGCCGTCCTCTGGTCAGGGTATTTAACGCGACCGTGATAGACCGCAGTGAGGCTCTTGACCAAGCTCTGTTCGATGAGATCAAGCTCTTCGAGCGTCAGCCCGCATGCGTCGAATTGACCATCCAGCAATCGCTTCATCGCGAGTTCATGCACAAGACTTGCAATTCGCGCGGGAGTTGGCTCTGTCAGCGCCCGACTGGCGCTTTCGACTGCATCGGCGATCATCATCACGGCCGACTCTCGCGTGGTTGGCTTCGGGCCTGGGTAGCGGTAGGTTTGTTCGTCGACGTCTGCGGCGTTGGGGTCGGCCTGCGAGCGTTCGGTCGCGCGGCGATAAAAATACTCCACAAGCGTTGTGCCGTGGTGCTCGACAATGAGGTCGACGAGAGGCTGTGGGAGGTTGTATTGTCGGGCTAATTCCACTCCTTCCTTGACGTGCGCGATAATAATGAGCGTGCTCATGGCTGGTACGAGCGATTCGTGGCGGTTGGCCTGCTGGCCTTGGTTCTCCACAAAATAGGCCGGCTTCAGCATTTTGCCGATATCGTGAAAATAAGCACCAACTCGCACCAGAAGCCCGCGGGCGCCGATAGCCTCGGCTGCGGCCTCGCCAATGCTCGCCACGTTGATCGAGTGGTTGTACGTGCCAGGTGCCCGGCGGACGAGTTCTTGTAGAAGTGGATGGGCGATGTCGCCAACCTCTAACAAACTCAGATCGGTCAGCACTCCAAACGACCGTTCGATAAATGGCAGGAGTCCTGTCATGAGAAAGCCCGCCAGTAAGGTCCACACGCCCGTCCTGCTCGCCTCGTAGAGCAGCTGCATGTCCAGCGGCCGTTCCTCCAGCAGGTGCGCACCGATCTGTGTGGCCAGCACGACGGCGCCGGCCCATAGGCCGACATAGATGAGCTTGCTGCGGCTTCGGATGCGTCCCATCCAAAAAATCATGGCAGCGGCGGCCGCAACGAGCGTGACATAGTCGGCTAGTCCCCGGCCTAGGCCCACCACCACAACCAGCGCCACTTCGGCTGACAACAGCAGCGAGAGATCTTCGTCGTACGCAATTGCTACGGTCATCGCGAATACGAGCAAAGGCAATATCTCGGCCCGCCAAGCGTCGCCTGCGGCAAATATGCAGAGCACCACGGCCGCGACAGCGAGTCCCAGCAGTGTGGCTACGTGCCCTAGGTCGTCGAGCACCTCGCGGTGGTGGAGGTGGATGTAGAAGCCAGCCAGCGTGAACATAGCCACAAACAGGCCAAACATGGCAGCCGCGCGGCCTGCCCGCTGCCGAGCCTCCTGCTGCCGCACAAATTCATCATGCTCGCGTCGCAAGAGCACAAGATCGTCGGTTGTGATCGGAGTGCCAGCCCCAGCCAAGAGATCGCCGGCGGCATAGCGTACATATTGCTGCGATGTTTTCTGGATTGCATCTGTTTTTGCATTGGCCGTACTGTCCCGATCAATTTCAAGCGAACCCGAGAGCTTTGGCTCGATCCACTTGAAAACACGGTCGGCAAAAGCCCCAGTGCCAAGCTCTTCTTCAAGCCTTGCCTTGAGTTGCACCTTCGCCTCGCCGAGCAATGCATCGGCCACTTGTACGCGGGCCATCTCGCCGCTGTTGCCGAGCGGGTGGACATCAATTTCGGTCTGGCTGCCCTCATCAATTCCATGCTGAATCTTCTCAAGCACACCGACTTTTTCCACATCGGCAAAAGCGCGGTCAATCGCCTTGTCGAACTCCAACTGTTTTCCCTTGGTGTCCAGCTGTGCACGAAACTTCTGAAAGACTTCCTCTGCAGCCACAACAATCTTGGGAGGCAGTTTTTCAGTAGTGGTCTCTTTGTCCGACGGTTCCTCAGCACTCGCCGGCTCTTTTCCTTCTGCGGTCGCGTCGGCTGGATCGCCGGGCGGTTCGGGAGCCACCGGCGGCTCTCGGGTAGTCGCTGCATTGGCCTGGATCGGGAGGGCCTCAAGAGCCTCGGCCGACTCTGGGGCAAACTCCAGCCACGCATCCCGAGAGACGGCGGCAAGCGTGTCGGCGGCTGCGATTTCCGCGGCCCGATTTTTGAGGCCATCTCGCAGCCGCACTGCTGGGGATTTATCTTGGGAATAGACGACTCGCACCTGCGCTGCAGCGCGCGATTGGGCTGCCCGCGTGCGTTCCACGTCAGGCTTTTCAAATGGGATTCTCGCTACGATGCCTCGCGGCATGACAAATCCTTCACGAAATGGAAGGGGTTCGGTCCAGCCGCGGAGCAGAATGAGCAGGACGATTGCACCCGACAGGCAGATGGCCAGTCGCACAAGCACTTCCGCGCGAGAGATTCGCTGGAGGAGCATTCCCCAAAAACCCTGCGGGCCTTCAACAGAAGCACCTCGCTTGGCGCTGCGTCGATACGAAGATGGGGCGATTGGCATGGAGATTATAGCGTGCGTGGTACGAGGGTCTCTTAGCGATTGTGCCTGCGATCGTCCGGGGGCTCATCGCCGTCGTAGGCCTCAACGATTCTTTGCACGAGCGGATGCCGCATGATGTCGGTGCCCCCGAGTCGCACGCACGAGCAGCCTCGCACGCCTTGCAGTCGATGCATGGCATCAATCAGGCCGCTGGAGCGATTGGCAGGAAGGTCGACTTGTGTTGTGTCGCCGGAGATCACCATCTTGGAGCCGATGCCCAATCGCGTTAAAAACATTTTCATTTGCGCGACGGTCGTGTTTTGAGCCTCGTCGAGGATGATAAAGGCTTTGTTGAGCGTGCGGCCTCGCATGTAGGCCAGCGGGATCATCTCAACGACATCTTGCTCTGTCAGCCGTTTGAGGAGTTCGTAATCCATCATCTCGCGGAGTGCATCCAAGAGCGGCCGCAGGTAGGGGTTGATCTTAGCCTGCAGATCCCCAGGAAGAAATCCGAGGTTCTCTCCCGCTTCTACAGCTGGCCGGACGAGCACAATTTTTTGAACCTGCTCGGCCCGCAGAGCAGATACCGCCATTGCGACGGCCAGGAATGTCTTGCCGCTCCCGGCGGGGCCGGCACAGAGCACGACATCGTGTTCTCGAATCGCCGCGACGTACGCGGCCTGTCCGGCGGAGCGAGGCATCACTTGCCGGCCGGGCCGCTGCACCTCAATGGGATCGTGGTGCACGTGCGGTTGGTCGCCTGTTGCCACGGATAAAAGTCGAGTGACTTCTTCGACGTCTATCGACCCTTGCTCGCGTGCGATACGGTCGAGCTGTTCAAAGACTTCTGTAGCACAGAGTACGGCAGGCTCGTCGCCCTCGATGTGAATTGAGTTGTCGCGAGCCGAAATGGTGACTCCAAGCGTCTCGCGAATGCGACGCAGGTGCCGGTCTCTCGGCCCGAAGATGGCCAGAAGTCTTTTCGAGTCGACTACCGCGATGGTCGTACGGGGCATCGGAGCCCGCGGCGAAATGTGTCGCCGCCGGTCTCGAAAGGAAGGGATGAAAAAACTCTCAAGCTATTATACCTCAAAAAACGGAACGCAAGCCGTTTTTGCCTACGTCCCTTGCACCCAGAGGAACCACGCTACTGGAGCGGCTAAAAGCAGTGAGTCGATTAAATCCAGCACGCCCCCGAGTCCGCCCAGAGATCGGCCAGAATCCTTGGCCCGTAATTCTCGCTTGAACAAAGATTCGGCTAGATCGCCGCACATCCCGGCAACTCCCACAACGAATCCAAACGTGATCCACCCGCCCAACGGTTGCCAGGGAGAATCCCAGCCAAGCCCCTCCAGCACGAGCCACGCTGCGACGAGCGAGCCTGCCAGCGAGGCTGCTGCGCCCTCCCACGTTTTGCCTGGGCTGAGTATCGGAACGAGCCGATGGCGGCCAACCAGCGAGCCGACACTATAGGCAGCGATATCGCCTACCTTCACGACGGCTACAAGGCTCACCAGCGGGATGATTCCAGCAGCATTGAGTGCGGTCTGCCCCGACCCATGTTTTGCGACGTACAGCAATCGCAGGCCGACGATGAACGCCAGTGGGAGTCCAATGAATGCCAGGCCCAGCACGCCAGCTGAAAGTCGCTCGATTGCCCGAGACTCCTCGCGATAGCAGAGGATCTCGTGAAGAAAGAGCGATGCCATCGCCGCGGTGAAAGCCACCAGAGCCCAGCCGAGAGCAACGACTGGCGATGCAGTGGATGGGTTTGCTCCAACTCCAAAGGCCTGCGAGCCAAAGGCCGCCGCAAGCGGGATGGCAATTACCCCCATCCGCAACAGCCAGCCTGGCAACAGCAGATTTCGCAGGGCAAAGAGCCGCACCAATTCATCGATGCCGCCGACGGCCAGCAGTATCGCGATCGGCAGGAGCCACCATGCAGGCAGGCTGCCTCCCAGGCCGGTGGCATCCGCCCACGCGAGCGCAAGAAACAGCGTGGCGACAAGCATGGCAACCACCACTCGCGACGTGCGTGTCGAGGGTGGGGCTGCAGGAGGCTGCGTCTTTGAATCGCTTTTGTTCACGGTTGCGAAAGCCCCCCGAACCGGCGGTCTCTATCGGCAAACGACGCAATCGCCGCATCGAGGTGCGACTCACTAAAGTCGGGCCACAGGGCATCGCTCACCCATAATTCCGAGTAGCTGATTTGCCAGAGGAGAAAATTACTCACTCGCATCTCGCCTGCAGTGCGTATGAGGAGATCGGGGTCGGGCATACCGGCTGTGTCGAGGCGGGATGCCAGAAGGGCCTCATCGATCTGATCAGGTTGGATGCGGTGCTCGCACGCATCTCGGGCAAGTTTTTTTGCTGCATCCACGATTTCACCGCGGCCGCCGTAGTTGATCGCGAGGCACAGTCGCATTCCCTCGTTGGCCTCGCAGGCCGCAACGGTGCGATCGATGGCGTCGAGTGTGGTGGTGGGCAGACCGTCGCGGTGGCCAATCATCGCTAGGCGAATCCGCTCCCGCATCAAGAGCGATTGTTCTTCGATCATGTATTGCTCAAGCAGGTGCATGAGGAACTGCAGTTCTGCTGCAGGGCGCCTCCAATTTTCGCTCGAAAGGCAATAGAGCGTGAGCTGTTGGATCCCCATGCGAGCACAGTGTTCGGTGATGCGTCGTACGCTGGCCACACCGTGGCGATGCCCTTCGATGCGAGGCAGGCCTCTCTGCTGCGCCCAGCGGCCGTTGCCGTCCATGATGATGGCGATGTGCTGCGGCAGGCCGTCGCTTACGGGCGATACAACGGAGAGCCGCCCGGGTTGTGGGTCCGGCGTACTGGCACTGGCAGGAATCGAAACCGATTCGCTCACGCGACCGTCGTCTTTCCGCGCTGTTGGGAAGCTGTTGAGTGACCGTGTTGATCCAGAGCCTGATCGGAACCGGCATGAGTTGGTCCGGTGTCTGTGGATCGCTCACAGAAAATAGTCTGCGAGCGATCCGGGCCAACCGACACGATCGACACGCGTCGGCCGAGTAGTTCGGCGATCCGGGCTAAGTAGTTTTTGGCCGCTTGCGGCAGCGATTCGTAGCTCCGAGCACCCGTCAGATCTTCCTGCCATCCCGGAAGGGTTTCGTAGAGTGGCACGGCTTTCCGGAGGTCATCTACGTGGCTTGGAAATTGCTCGACGCGAGTGCCATCGATCGTGTAGCCGACGCAGATTTTGAGCTCGTCCAACCCGCCGAGCACATCCACCAGCATGACGGCCAGTTCATCGACGCCCGAGAGCCTCGCTGAATAGCGAGCCGCAACGGCGTCAAACCAACCGCAGCGGCGAGGCCTCATCGTTACAGTGCCGTATTCGTGGCCGCGTTCGCGGAGATGCTCGCCCACAGCATTGATTTGTTCGGTGGGGAGCGGGCCGCCACCAACGCGAGTGGAATAGGCCTTCACCACGCCGATGACGCGTTGAATCCAGCGGCCTGGCACACCGGAACCGCTCGCCACGCCGACTCCAGAAGAGTTGCTGCTAGTAACAAACGGAAACGTGCCATGGTCGATATCCAGCAATGCGCCCTGCGCGCCCTCAAAGAGCAACCGCTTCCCTGCTTCAACGGCGTCGAGCAGGTACGCGGTGGTGTCGCAGACATACGGCCGCAGTCGCTCGGCATATCGCATGGCATCGTCGTAAATGGCCACGGGGTCGAGAGGAGTCGTTGCCAAATCCTTCGCGGATTCGTGCGGGAGGGCTGTTGCTTGCCAGCCCGCAAACAATCGCTGCTTCAGGGCGATGATGTGGTTCAGTTTTTCTTGGAAGTCATGCCGGTAGAGATCGCCTAATCGGATCGCCAGCGAGCGGCCAACTTTGTCTCGATAGCAGGGGCCAATGCCTCGGCCAGTTGTGCCGATAGCCTCGCCGCCCGACAGGCTGGAGTTGAGCAGGTGGTCTTCCATAACGTGCCACGGGAAAACGACGTGTGCCCGGTCGCTGAACCGCAGTTTGTCGCCCATGCGAACGCCACGCGATTCGAGGCCGTCGATTTCCTTGAGCACGCTGGCCGGATCGAGCACGACTCCGCCTGTCACAACGCATGTCACGCGATCGCGGAGAATGCCGCTTGGGATGAGCGACAGCTTCCACGTTTGGCCGTTCGAGACGACCGTGTGGCCCGCATTCGCGCCCCCTTGGTAGCGGACAACGATGTCGTGATTTTCAGTGAGAATATCGACGAGTTTGCCCTTGGCCTCATCGCCCCATTGCAGACCGATAACGCATGTGCCGGGCACAGTTCGAGATCCTCACAAAAAAGAAACAGCAAAACAAGCGGAGAGGTGCCTGTAGGAGGCATCCCTCTTAGAGTGTAAAATCGCCGGAAACCCGGTCAAGCGATGGCACGGGAGTGCGAGAGAGGCGATGTTTTCAGCGCGTCATTCGGACGATCCGGCTCGTGTGCCCCTCGCGTGATACGACACTCAGGAGCTCCATGAAACCGATTGCCGGAACAGTCCATCACGTCAGTGATTCCGAACGAGGACAAACTCTTGCTGCCTTTTTGCGCACCAAACTCGGCGACAGAAGTTGGTCGCACGTGCAGAAGATGGTGCGGGCGCGGCACGTGATGATTCACGGCAATATCTGCACCGATGTGGCCAGACGGCTTCAAGATGGGGAAGTGGTCAAGGTGCTCGACATTGCTGCTGTTGCGCCGCCCAAAGCCGACGCCTTGCGGATCGTGCACTTGGATGACTCCGTGGTTGTCGTGGAGAAGCCGACGGGTGTGACAACAACGCGGCACAGCGAGGAGCAGTCGTGGTCTCCTCGCCGTCGGCAAGTGCAGCCCACGCTCGACGAGATGGTGCCCGTTGCAGTTGCCCGCTATCTTGCTGCACGGCGCGGAAAAGAGAGCAAGAAAACGCGTCGCAATCCGCCAGTGCGGGCCGTACACAGGATTGATCGCGAGACAAGCGGGCTGGTTGTGTTTGCCCGCACCGTGCCAGCCGAACGAATCCTCGCCGACCAATTTCGTGCTCACACCACGCACCGCCGGTATCGAGCGGTGGCCGTGGGTCGCGTGCAGGCTGGCATGATGATCTCAAACCTAGTGCGAGACCGAGGCGACGGCAAGCGAGGCTCCTCGGGCACAGAAGACGGCAAACGCGCTGTCACGCACGTCACGCCAGTCGAGTATTTTGGCGACGCGTACACGCTCGTCGAGTGCCGACTTGAAACGGGACGGACGCACCAGATTCGGATTCACCTCGCCGAGAGCGGCCATCCGGTTTGTGGTGATCGCGTCTATTCTGCACCCAGAGGCGTGGAGGCTTTTGACGATTCAGGAGCGCCTCGCGTGGCGTTGCATGCTGCGGAACTCGGCTTCGTGCACCCTGTGACGGGGGAGGACTTACGGGCCGTCAGCCCGCTGCCCGCCGATATGCAAAAACTCATTGCGTTCCTGCGAAGCAGTCATCAGTCAACGCCTGCCGCAGCGAGTGGAGAGACAAAGGCAGGCAAGCCGGCGGGGAAGCTTGGTGGGCAGCCAGCAGAGAAGCCAGCAGAGAAGCCAGTAGAGAAGCCAGCGGGCAAGGCTCCCAACGCGTCGCATTCGGGGGCTCAGGGCGTCACGCAATCGTCGCCGACTCGCCACCGTCCCGCGTCGAAAGGGCCTTCCAGACGGCCAAATCGACCGCATCGGAAATAAAACGCACCGCCCCATCGCCTTCCACACTCGCTCGACTATTGACGTCGAACAGCCCAAGTGTTTCGCCAGCGTTCCGGTACTCCAGTGTGTTGCGTTGAGAGGTTTTTGATACCGATCTGGGCTCGAGAAACTAAGCACTGCCTCGCGTTCGCCTCATGGATCGCTCATACGCATGGCCAACGCTTGCGGAAGTGCCGTTGGCCGGGCTATCCTTTATTTGTTTCGACGTGGGCTCTCTTGATCGATGGCACGCCCTCGGCACGACTGACGCGTGTCGGCGGATTGTTTCTCATCGGTAGGGTTCGCTTAGGGTTCGCTCTCGAACTCATTGCGAAGGCTACTGTGCCCAAGAGCGCCCAAAGAGCTTTGATCTCCCGCCTGCCCGCCACTCCATGGAGTAAACCATGATCCGAAGATTGCTGGTCGTTTCTGCATCCATCGTCGGGTTGCTGCTGCCTTGCACTGCCGGGGCCGACACCATCTATGTTCTGAGCAACAACGACGGAAGGATCGTCCGCTACGACTCGTCCAATCCCGCCGGTACGGCCGTGACACTGTCGGGTTCGGGGGCCCTGGTTAATGCCGCAGGACTGACGCTCGGACCGGACGGGAACCTCTACGTCGGCGAGAGCGGCGATTTCTCCACGATCGCGCCGGGCATCAAGCGGCTTGAACTGGCAACCAACACGCTTACGACGGTGCATACGTTTTCCGGATTCGATGTCTTCCCCGGTGCGCTGGCGTTCAAGGGCAACGATCTGTTCGTCGGGCGCAGTCCGTTCTACGG
>Ga0194055_10001755_pt1 | contig 17531 bp, 13 predicted proteins | sample SepL449m_MetaG_FD_155482 | JGI IMG/M metagenome (GOLD analysis project Ga0194055, IMG submission 155482) | Anoxic zone freshwater microbial communities from boreal shield lake in IISD Experimental Lakes Area, Ontario, Canada - Sep2016-L442-9m | ecosystem: Environmental > Aquatic > Freshwater >...
AATGATCTTTTTAGGATGAATAGGATAATCATTGATGGCCTTGGTGATGGTAGCGGCTCCCATGGAGATGCCCCAGAGTACAATATTATTTTCGCCTCTATCCTTGATAAAATCATAAGATAATTTCACATCCTCCGCTTCATCATAACCAATGGTACTGGTATTTCCTTCACTGCTGCCATGTGCCCTGAAATCTAACAAAAAAGTATTGTAATGCATTTTCCGAAAGGCGATTGACTCATTGAATATAGCCGACTTGGAACTTCCATGTCCGTGAAACAAGGCTACTGTACCCACCGCACTATCGGCCGATAAATACCAGGCCTGTAATTTCAATCCGCTTTTGGTGGTGAGCCATACGGTTTGAAAACTTGAATCGGGAACAATGGTATTTTGTTTTTTTACTGCGTTGATACCAAATAATATCTCTTTGGTTTTATCCCAGCTTGATTTTTCGTTCTGTTTTTTTATTTTCACTTCACCGGCATCGTAAAAATGGGTAAACTTATATGCATGAAATGCAGTTACGATATTGAGCAGGATAAAAACAGCCAGTGCTGTTTTGAGAATAAACCGAAGAATAGATTTCATAATTGTAGAGTATAACAATAAAGATAAGCTGTTGAACTATTACCGCAACAGGTTGTTTAGTTAATGATTTAGTGTCGGAACATGTACCCGTTAAGCCTCCAACAATGGCACATTGATTTTTAGATCTTTCCATTCTTAATTTCATCCACCACTGCCGGATCCAGCAGGGTAGAGGTATCGCCCAGGTTTTCCGTTTCCCCTTCGGCGATCTTTCTTAAGATCCGGCGCATGATCTTTCCGCTTCTTGTTTTGGGCAATCCGCTTACAAACTGGATCTTATCAGGTTTAGCAATGGGGCCAATGATCTTCGACACAGTGAGGCTGATATCCGCACGGGTAAGATTTTCATCTCCATGCTTGCCGTTGTAAATGATATAGGCATAGATGCCCTGTCCTTTTACATCATGAGTATATCCTACTACTGCGCTTTCAATAACACCCGAGTGCATATTGATGGCATTTTCTACTTCTGCGGTACCGATGCGATGGCCGCTTACATTGAGAACATCATCAACTCTTCCGGTGATGCGATAAAAACCATTTTCATCTTTCAGTGCGCCATCTCCTGTAAAATATAGTTCGGGATAGGTAGCAAAATAATTGGTTCGGCATCGTTCATGATCACCATAAGTTGTTCGTAATATTCCGGGCCATGGTGCCTTGATGACCAAGTTCCCTTTTAAGATGCCATGTTCGTCTTTTTCAGTGACCTCTTTTCCACTCTCGTCTACCAGCATAGGTTGTACGCCAGGCATGGGAAGTGTGGCCCAACTTGGTTTGGAAGGCGTAATGCCGGCCATATTGCTGATCATGCAGGCGCCGGTTTCGGTTTGCCACCAGGTATCAACGATGGGACATTTTTTCTTACCAATATTTTCATCGTACCAGTGCCAGGCTTCTTCATTGATGGGTTCTCCTACAGTGCCTAACACTCTTAAGCTACTCAGGTCTTTTCCTTTGATGGGGTCGGTACCAAAACTCATTAAACTGCGTATAGCCGTAGGTGCAGTGTATAGGATATTGACCTTATGTTTTTCCACGATATCCCAGAAACGGCCAGCATCGGGCCAGGTAGGGATCCCTTCAAACATCAATGAGGTTGCCCCTGCACTCAATGGGCCGTACACGATATAACTATGGCCGGTTACCCAGCCAATATCTGCGGTACAAAAATGGATATCACCTGGTTTGTATTGAAATACATTTATAAAAGTGTAGTTGGTCCATACCATATAACCGGCACAGCTATGTACCACCCCTTTTGGTTTTCCGGTAGAACCGGATGTGTATAGGATGAACAGTGGATCTTCGGCATCCATTTCTTCTGCAGGGAATGATACCACGCCTTCTTTTTCTATTTGTGATTCGGCGTGTTCCATCTCATCTTCCCACCAAACATCTCTTCCTTTGATCATGGATACCGGTGTTCTTGTTCGCGTATATACGATCACACGCTTAACGGTTCTGTTACCGATCAGGGCATCGTCGATCACATCTTTAAGCGGAATGGCCTTTCCACCGCGATAAGCACCATCACAGGTAATGATAAATTCTGCCTCCGCATCGTATAACCGATCGGCAATACTTTGTGCACTGAAACCGCCAAAGATCACACTGTGTATGGCGCCAATGCGGGCACAGCCCAGTACGGCATAAGTAAGTTCGGGCACCATGCCCATATAGATACAAACCCGGTCGCCTTTTTTAACACCATTATTTTTTAGTACTTGTGCAAACTGGCAAACCCGTTTATGCAATCGGGCATAAGTAACAACACGTGTTCTTTCTTCCGGATTATTAGGCTCCCAAATAAATGCGGGTTGGTCGGCCTTGGTAGCCAGGTGCCTGTCGATACAATTTTCGGTGATATTGAGTTTGCCTCCCTTGAACCATTCAATCTTTGGTTCGGTAAAATTCCAATCCAAAACCTTGTCCCATTTTTTTCTCCATAAAAAATTATCGGCGATCGATGCCCAGAATCCTTCAGGGTCGGCTACACTTTTGTTATACGCTTCATGATATTGTTCAAAACTTTTGATCTGATAAGGGAAAGGCATAGCATGCGTTTTATTGGACCTTAAAAATAACGAAGATTCCAAAGGATTCAACTAGAAATTTATATCGATAACATAGCTGTTATTTTTTATAACCCCATGGCCTTATAGATCATATCCTGCATCTTACCCCTTACCGATAAGTTCAACAATTTTTTATTGTCGCCACCTTCGGGGTTTACCCGGTTGCTCAGCATCACAAAAACCAACTGTTGTGTGGGATCAGCCCAGGCGCAAGTACCTGTGAATCCGGTGTGGCCAAAGCAGAGGGGCGAAGCCAGCAAACTGGGATATGGATCTGTTCTGTTGGCATTATCTTTTTCGGGCTTATCGAAGCCATAACCCCTGCGGCTAAACGAACTGTGATAGGCAGTAAACAGTCCGATGGTGCTGGCCTGTAAATATCTTTTTCCATTGAACATTCCTCCGTTCATAAGCATTTGCATGATCACCCCAATATCGTAGGCGTCGCTGAAGAGTCCTGCATGTCCGGCTACGCCACCGAACATAGCGGCTCCAGGATCGTGAACATCGCCACGGAGTTGTTGCCGGCGGAAAGATTTCTCATTTTCGGTGGGCACGATCCGGCTCAACGGAAATCGTTCACGGGGTTTAAAGCCAGCAGTAGCCAGGCCAAGTGGCGTATAGAATTCTTTTTGTACATATTCATCAAGTCCCATGCCGGTCAGCGCTTCCACGATCTTTCCCAGAAAAATGAAATCATTATCACTGTATACATATTTGCCTGAAGGGCCCAGCGGGCTTTTAACCATACGTTGGTACATGGTATCTTTCCAGGCATTTTCCATGAATAGCTGATTGGCTACACGGATGCTATGTTTTTCATCTTCTGCAACCGAATAAATTTTCGGGTAGGGCATACCGTTAGCATCAATGGTTTCTTTGTAAAAAGGGATCCAGGCTGCCAGTCCGGCCTGGTGCAATAAAATATTCTCAATGGTCAGTCCGGCCTTGTTACTGCCCCTTACCCAAGGCAAGTAATCACCCAGGGTATGGTTGAGTTGTATCCTGCCCGACTCGTATAATTTCATCACGGCCAGTGTGGTGGCACATATCTTGGTAACAGAGGCCATATCGAATATCGATTCGGTAGTAGTGGGTTCTGTTTTATCGTAACTCAGGTACCCATAGGCCTTGTGATAGACCAGTTTGCCGTCTTTGAGTACCAGCACTACACAACCGGGCGTTGCTCCACGGGCGATGGCATCAGTTGCAATAGAATCTATGCGAGCCAGTTTTTCAGCATCCAGTCCTACTTCACTGGGTTGCACATGTGGTATGGTAAAGAAATTGGTAACGATGCCACTGCCGTAAGGATAATCCGGACAAACACTCACGGATAATTTTCCTTTGTAAGGAATTTTTCCCTGCAGCATATCGATGGCAGTATTTTGAATCACATCATCATCTTCATAGCAGGCCACCAGGTTTGCAGCGCCACAAAAATTCTTAATGGCATAAGGATTACCAAATACAAAACTGATGGTATTGGGTTGTTGCTGCAATTCGGTGATCAGATTTATAGCAGCTTTGCTGATGCCGAAATTATTGGCCGGCACCCGGGTGTATCCGTAAATGCCAATGATGATCTTCTTATACGTTTTTTTGATATAGTTGAGAGCGGTTGCCAATGAACTGGAATCTTGTTTGTAATTAAAATAAAAAACATCGGCATTGTATTCGTTGCACATGCGGCGGGCAAAGGCATTGTCTTGCATGGTACCCACGCTTACATACGCGATCGCTCCGGCAGTTGGTTTTTCGGGAGCCGGCATGGGGAAGAACAGATCATCTGTCTTTTTTAAAAGTGTGATCGCATTTTCAGCAATATTGCGGCGCATATTGCTCACATTATTGTTCAGATCTACCGCCAGGTTTTCTGTATTTATCGGTGCCAGATCCGCTAATCCATATTGATATTTAACCATCAACACTTTCATGCAATGCGCTCTGATATCCTCCCAGCTCAATTGCTGGTTGCTGATGGCAAGTTTTATTTTTTCAATGGCCATGGGCACATCATCGGGTAAGCAAAGCATATCATTGCCTGCGATCAGCGACTGCACAGAGGCTTCGCCATTGGGGAAGTATTTTTTTACACCCTGCATGCCTAATGCATCGGTGAAACTAAGTCCCTGATAACCCAGATTATTCCTGAGCAATCCGGTAACATTATTCTTTGAAATTGAGGTTGCCCGGTTAGCACTGCTATCGATAGCGGGGATATACAAATGCGCGATCATCACACTTCCCACGCCGGCTTTAAAGATCTCACGAAAGGGATACAACTCATTTGAATCGAGTTGTGCCATGGTTTTATTGATGATCGGGAGGTCAAGATGTGAGTCAACAGACACATCTCCATGTCCGGGAAAATGTTTGGCACAGGCCATTACACCCTGATCTTGCATGCCCTTCATATACTGGATGGCAAAGGAAGCTACTTTGTATTTGTCTTCTCCAAAGCTGCGGTCATTGATGACAGGATTGTTGGGATTATTGTTGATATCTACAACAGGCGCAAAATTAACTTGAATGCCTAAACGCTTACATTGTTCGGCCACCAGCTTTCCATATTGATAAGCCAGTTTACTATCGGATGCTGCGCCCAGCATCATCTGCCGGGGCAGGGGAAGAACACTGTCTAACATACGCATACCCACACCCCATTCCGCATCGATGGTAGCCAGCAAGGGTGTTTTAGCGATCGCACGCAAACTGTTCATCATATTGGCCTGTTTTACCGGGCCGCCCTGAAACAGGCAGATGCCTCCAATATTGTATTGTTTGATCAGGCCGGCTACCTGTTCATCATAATAACTGATGGTTTTTGTTCTGAAGTCGATAGAGGATAAACGAACGACCATCAACTGAGCAATTTGTTCATCCGGACTGAGGGTATTGATGACACTATCGGCCCATTTTTTTGCATTGGAATTGGTGCTGGTTTGTGCAACACCCAGCATGCTCAGGAACAGGCAGGCTGCCGTATAAAACAATCGTTTTGTCATATTGTAAATGTAAGCACAAGCGGGCAGTTCTCAAAGGCTGAATACTGCTTTATCGTTCGTTTAGCCATCAATTCAAAATGATCAATCAAGCCTACAAATTAAGATCATTTACTTTTACGTGCTATAATTTTTTGAATGGCTTCTTTTACCAATGGGTCCATTATCAGGTATCCTGCCAGGGTGGGATGCACGCCATCGTTGCTATATTTCTTATCCAGCCCTTTTGCATCATCCACCATATGCGGATAATAGTTGAGATAGATCAGTGCATGTGATTTGCAATATTTCTGCAGCATACTGTTTAGTGCAATAACCTGATCAGCAGGTTTGATCTGTGGCCGCCAGGGGAATGCATTGGCAGGAAGCACAGAAGATACGATCACTTTGATCTTATTTTTTACGGCCAGCTGTACCATGGAAACAATATTATTAAAACTCTGTTCCAGGGTCATGGGACCGGTGTTTTGAGCAATATCATTGATGCCCGCCATGATCACTACCACAGCGGGTTTCAGGTTGACCACATCCTGTTGAAAACGCAATAGCATTTGTGGGGTTGTTTGTCCGCTGATGCCCCGGTTGATATAGCTGGGGTTATTGAAAAAAGAACTGTCCAGTACTTTCCAGAATTCGGTGATGGAATTGCCCATGAATACGATCCGCTTTTCATTTTTTGCGGGAGCTTTTAGTTTGCTATTTTCCGCAGCATATCTTTTCAGATTGGCCCAGTCGGGGGGTAATTGAGTATTCTGACTAATTGAGTTCATGGAAAAAAGAATGAGCAATAATCCGATACCATATTTCATACAAATGGATTTTGATATACTTCTTGAAAGATGATCTGCAAACAACATTATATTATTTTGATTCAAGATCGTATGTCGGCAAATTAAATAAAATTCGATCAAATTCTTTAATCAGAAGCTGTTTCAGTGCGAGGCCGATCATTTAAACCTATAAGAGACTCCCATGGTCTCAAAAATACTTGCGCCATTATCGAATAATGAAGTACCTCCGGCAATATCCAGCTGCAGGGTTGGTTTGATCAGGTACTCAAGCCCAAAATCAACATTATGGGATGGAGAAAACAGGCTGCTGTAATTCGAAAAATATTCCCCAAATGCAGAAAGCTGACGGGATACACTGTAGCCAACAGACACGGTGAACAGGTAGGAATTTTTCTTTTCAATTCCATCCCAGGATAATCCGGCGTTATAACCCACCGATAATTTATCACTCAGATCATTTTGAAATGCAAGCAATATACTGGGTGCCCAATAATTGAGTTGATTGTTTTTTGAAGCGGCAAATGGGATCTTTAAATATCCCACCAGGGTGATGGCCGGGATCATGCCTTTTTGATCAACCAGGGCATGCTTGGCACTTAGCGTAATCGGGTAAAAGCCAAAACTATTTTTCGCGATCACCGGGATACCGCTAAATCCTTCATTGGTGAGCAGCCTCAACTCCCATTTTTTTGCTATGCCATAACGCAGCATGCTGGTTTGTATGATATCGGAGAGTTGTCGATCGGTTTGGGAAAAGATTATTCCGGATTCAATTTGGATCATTTTAGTGGGCAGAATATACGTGCCGTCACTTTGATCCGGCCGGTCGGTATTGATGGGTTCAGTGCCTTGTGCCAGTACATGAACTGAGCATAAAGCCATGAGTAAAAAAGCGACTAAGATTTTCATTCAACATAAAATTACACCATATGTGCGCATCAGTAAAAAAATAATTTGGAATAAAATCATGGCTCAAATTCAGCATTTCAACCATCCGGTAATGCTCATCCTGGGTTGATGAGTCATCAGTACTTCATGTTCCAGCTCGTTGCTTTTAAAAAAAACGCTTTTGCCATTAAGGGGGGAAATATGCTGCTCTTTGCCTTCGTCATGGATACAGAGTTCGCCGCCGTCGGCTAGTTTCCAATCTGCATTCAGATACATGATCATGGAATATTTTCGGCTATCGTTGTTGCGAAACTGATCGAGATGCTTTTTGTAATAAGTTCCTTTTTGGTATAAAGTATAGTGAAACTCATAACTGCTGATACCGGTATAGCACTGGGCATTCAGGTAGGCAACAAATTGATCCATCAGATCGAAAAAACTGTTCTCATAAACATCATTGTGTTTGCGATCGAGCCAGTAAATGATATCCGATCGGTAGAGGTTGTCTTGTTCAATATGAGCAGTGGTACCCGTGCCAGCAGCAAGTAATTGTTTTTCCTGGTGCAACCGGATCAGGTTTTCTTTTAAATGTAGGGCCAGCGATTCACTTAAAAACTGGTTGGCGATGCCTACTTTGTTTTCAATAAAACTACTGATCAGGGTATCAAATATGGTTTGCAATAAAATAGATTGAAATGGGAAAAGAAGTGCAGTGTGGGTGAAGGTAGGTTAATTGGGATGGGCTACGCGATAAACTATTGCTTTCCAATATTGCTGAGAAACAATAGGGGTAGTAATCTAAGCATTACGCTTTTAAAAACTTCCTTACATATTTTCTTTTACCCTGTCTGATCTGTAAAATATAGATCCCGGAGGATAGCTGACTGATATCGATTTTCAGCAGGTTGTTTTTTCTTAACACGGTTTTGCCATCTGCACTAACTATTCTTATCTCAAAGGATTCGGCAGTACCCATGATGATATTCAGTGCATTGTGTGCCGGGTTGGGATAGATTGCAATTGAGTCGCCATGATCCACAGGAGGAATGATGATGACCGAGTCTTTCTTTTTTATTTCGATGGTATGCGAACCGGTCAATAATGAGAGACTGGTTTCAAGGATGCCAACGGTATCGGTATTGAAGGAGGAGATTATTTTATTATCTACGATTACCTGATAGGGTGGAAATTGCGCTTTTACAGCCCCCACTTGACCTGTAAAAGTAGCCCCCAGTAGGATTTCATTGAAATACAATGTAAATAAGGGGTTCATACATATTTGTATGGGGGCTGATAAAAGTGGTCTTGAGGGGGCTATGAGACTGAAATTTCCATTATGTTTGGTATTCATGGTTAATTAGATATAAGTATTTCACTTTGAATGTTGATATTTTCACCGCACGCTTCAACAAACCTTCTTATTTCAAACAGATCTTTTTGAAGCTGTTTGATTTTTGTTTCACAAAATTTTATATCCTCTTCATTTGAAGTGTGGCTTATTTTATTTTCGTGATATTTCACTTTAACATGAATCATGTTTGTGATAATGCCAATGGCATCTTTTGCATTGAAATGGCCCTGTATGAGTTGTATATTCATTTTAATTATATTTTATTGTCCTTGTCCTAAAGAGAATGCCGGTTTGCTATCAAAGGCGTAAAGGTTTTCGGTTTTAATAGTGTCAATGTTTTCTTTTACAGCATTGGACAGCAATTGAATAATATCTGTTTTGGAAATATCATTTCCATTGGTTGGCTTAAATCTGCAGCGCCAGTGATCGGTGCAAAATGTTTCTTTAAAACCATCCGGGTACACTTTTATACCTCTGTTGGTAATCATCGTAAGACTTAAACCTGGTTGTTCTATTTTATGAACAATACCGGCCAGTTCATTTGGGTCAGTTCCTGCCCAGTGTACAAACACATCCACTCCCAACAATTCCTTTTTAGCAGAAGTTTTTCTTTGATATTTTGGCAGGTTAAGAGGAGTGTCTTTTGCGTAAGAAACAGGCTTTAAAACGGAAGGCTTGTTCCCTAAATTGGCTATTACTGCTTTGGCAAATTCTTTTGTTCCAACTTGCTGCGTGCTGGTTCCTTCCTTAAAAATATCATAGGTATGAATACCGTCCTCGATGGTTTTCAGCCAGGCGTTATGCACTTTCTCTGCAATCGCCGTTTGCCCTATATGGTTAAGCATCATTACCGCTCCTTGCAGTAAGCCAGAAGGATTTGCAGCATTTTGACCGGCCCGGCGGGGAGCTGATCCATGGATGGCTTCAAACATAGCGCACTCTTCGCCAATATTTGCAGAACCAGCCAAACCCACAGAACCAGTAATTTGGGCAGCTATATCCGATAATACATCTCCATATAGATTGGGCATTACCAGCACATCAAAAATTTCAGGAGTGTCGGCCATCTTTGCCGCACCGATATCAATTATCCAGTGTTCATTTTCTATCTCCGGATAGTCTTTCGCAATTTCGTCAAATACCTGGTGAAATAAGCCATCGCTTTGTTTCATGATATTGTCTTTTGTAAAGCAGGTTACTTTTTTTCGGCCTTGCTGTTTGGCATATTCAAAAGCATAGCGAACTATTTTTTCGCAACCCGGCCTGCTGATCAACTTCAGACATTGCACCACTTCATCTGTTTGCTGATGTTCAATGCCTGCATAAAGATCCTCTTCATTTTCTCTTACGATCACCAGGTCCATAACAGGATGCTTGGTGCTCACAAAAGGATGCAGGCTCATGCAAGGCCGTACATTGGAATAGAGCCCAAGAAATTTGCGGGTAGTTACATTCAGGCTTTTGTATCCGCCGCCCTGTGGCGTGGTAATTGGCGCTTTTAAGAAAATCTTATTCCGGCGGATAGTTTCCCAAGACGCTGGTGCAATACCCGAAGTATTACCAGCCATGTAAACTTTTTCGCCTACTTCAATTTCTTCTATCTCAATTTTGGCACCGGCCGCTAAGATAATATCAAGCGTTGCCTCCATAATTTCAGGACCAATTCCATCGCCTTTTGCTACTGTTATTTTTGTCATGCTATTTCGTTTTGATTTATTGATGGAGCAAAAATGAGCATTACTAATCATTAATTATTATTTATATTTGCAATGATTACCATAAATAAAATTTATGAATTACACGTTTAACCAACTACGGATATTCTTGAAAGTTTGTCAAACGCAAAGCGTAACAAAGGCAGCTGAAGAACTACACCTAACCCAACCGGCCGTTTCTATACAACTTAAAAATTTGCAAGAGCAGTTTGAAATTCCGCTGACAGAAGTAGTAGGAAGAAAAATATTTATCACTGATTTTGGAAAAGAAATTGCCGAAGCTGCCGAGGATATCTTAAATCATGTTCACGCCATTAACTACAAAACATTAGCCCATAAAGGAAAACTTGCCGGTCGATTAAAAATATCTGTGGTGTCTACCGGTAAATATGTGATGCCTAATTTCTTAACTGATTTTTTGAAGCAACATGAGGGAATTGAATTGCTGCTGGATGTAACCAATAAATTAAAGGTGGTGGAGAGTTTGGAAAAAAATGAAGTTGATTTTTCATTGGTATCTGTCTTACCCGAACATATGCAGGTTGAAAAAATAGAACTGATGCAAAATAAATTGTATGTAGTGAGCAATACTGAACAGCAATTTAAAAGCAAGAGTTACGATAAAAAAATATTTGAAACACTACCGCTGATATACAGAGAACAGGGGTCGGGCACAAGGCAAACGATGGAGAAATTCATTCAAAAAAATAATTTACCGGTTAGAAAAAAAATGGAACTCACCTCAAACGAAGCAGTAAAGCAGGCGGTGATTGCAGGCTTGGGTTGTTCCATTATGCCGTTGATTGGGATTAAGAATGAATTACAGAATGGAGAATTACAAATAGTTCCTGTAAAAGGGTTTCCCATTCAATCGAATTGGAATTTAATTTGGTTAAAAGGTAAACATCATTCACCAGCTGCCTCGGCATACTTGAATTATGTAAAAAAAGAAAAAGGGAATATTATAAAAGAAAAATTTGATTGGTTTGAGCAGTATTAGGGTTGCTTTGCTATTGTTGTTTGATATAAGTTATCCTGCTGATTCTTTCAATATCAAACCCGCTATTGGTAATATCTAGTTGTTGGCAGTTATTTTTTGTCGTTTCTATATTCGTCTGTATAATGTTGTTTCGGCTGTGCAAATTTCTCTGCATTATATTCTTTCGAGTTTCCTTTTGGAATTGAAAGCGAAGCCCAGTTTTCGTTACACAAATATTTTCCAATAAACACGATCTGCCCCACATGATAAGCGTAATGAGCAAGCTGTCTATTGATCGCTTCTGTAATGGTATGTCCTTGGTTGCGTATGAAGATTTCTTTCGTTAAATCACTTTCAGTAAGCGGGCTTATTGCATTAAATAAACAGGCCCAGCCTTCATTCCATTTTTCTAAAAGTTCTGTTCTGGTTGCAATATCATTGTTAAATTCAGCGTCTCTTTGTCTCCATTCTTTTTCTCCGTCTGTGGTCAAAAAATCTGTCCAGCGTGAAAGCATATTCCCCCACAAATGTTTTACAATAGTCGCAATACTATTAGTTTCTTCATTTAATTGTCTGAATAGTTGTTCGTCAGTTAGTTGAGAAAATGTTTTTTCACCGAGGATTTTATAATGCTCAAATTGTTGCTTCGCACTGTCTAAAAAATTGTTTATCATAGCAGTTTTATATTATTATCTGAATGAGTCAATGAAAAAATAATAAAATCCGGATTTTCTTTGTCTGCCTCTTTGGATAGCAGAAAGTTAAACTTCTTAAGTAGTTTAATCGAATGTTGGTTCTCTTTGTGAGTATGCGCTACTATTATTTTACACTGCAATACCCGATAAACATATTCAATTACTTTTTCTGCCGCTTCTTTCATAATACCCTTCCCATGAAAAGCTGGCAAAAGTTCATAGCCAATTTCGCAACTATTTGTTTCGCTGGAAAAGTTAAAAAGGCAAATGGTGCCAGCAACTGGTTTTGTGTTTGTTAAGCTAATTACCCAATAATAGGAGTAACTTATTTTAATGTTATCATTAACCTTGTTGATAAAGTTTATAGCATCTTCAAGGGTCTTGCTTGGTTCCCTGAGCAGATATTTGTTTATTGCTGCATCAGAACGCAAAGCAAAAATAGCTTGCTGGTCATCCGTGGATAATTGTCTGAGCGTAAGCCGTTCCGTTGTCAAGATGGGGAAAGAAGTGAAATTTCTGTTTGACATGCAGTCAATTTTACTTTATTTAAGTTGGAGCTGTTATAGCCTGACTAATAAAAAGTTTGTCTTTGCGACATATAAGAAAGTTTTTCTTACATGATTTTATAAACTGTTTTTCGCTGGTTGCATTTCCGATTTTTCAGCTCCCCGGTACAAGGATTTACCCAATATCCGGCTTCCGGCATCCGTAATAATCAAATCTTCTTCAATTCTTATTCCACTAAAATCTTTATAAGTCTCCAATTTATCATAGTTAATAAATTCAGGAAATTTATTTTGCGATTTCCACAGATCGATTAACTCGGGTATAAAATAAATACCGGGCTCTACTGTCACTACAAAGCCGGCTTCCAATTTTCTTCCAAGCCTTAAAGATTTTAATCCAAACTGTGTGCTCTTTTTTAGGTCATCGGTATACCCAACATATTCTTCACCCAGGTCTTCCATATCATGTGTATCTAAACCCAGCATATGCCCCAGTCCGCATTGAAAAAACATGGCGTGTGCACCCAGGCTTACGGCCTCTTGTGTATCACCCTTCATAAGCCCAATTGATTTTAATCCTGCTGCCAGTGTTTCGCATGCCTTCAAATGAACATCTTTAAAAAATACGCCGGGGCGTAAAGAATCAATCGCAGCTTCATGGGCATGTAACACGATATCGTAAATCTCTTTTTGCCTTGTTGAAAACCGTTGATCCACAGGAGTGGTTCTGGTAAGATCACCTCCATAATGCATCGATGTTTCGGCACCGCAATCGCATAGCAACATTTGGCCCTTCTGTAAAATATTGCCCTGGCTATGGTTATGAAGAATTTGTCCGTTTACGGTGAGTATGGTAGGAAAAGCAAGATTGCCTCCCGCACTTAATGCAATACCATGAATGATGCCTGCAATGTTTGTTTCTGAAATTCCTTCCTGGGCAAGCCGTGCCGCTTCCAATTGCATATCTATTGTTATATCCACTCCTTTTTCTATCTCTATTATTTCTTCGGTAGTTTTTATGGAACGCTGTTCAACAATGGCTTTGATGAGTGCTGTACTGGATGATATTTTTAATAGATCAAAGGGAATGCTCAACCAATGGGTTAGTTTACGCATATTATCTGCCCGGTATGGAGGCAGGAAATGGATCTTCCTTTTTTCAGATAATGGTTTGCTTAATTTATCAGCAATGGATAAAGCCGGATAAACATTTGACACACCTACCTTTTCAGCCTGTTCATTCAAGGATTGCAGTGGCCCTGTCCAAATGATATCTTCCACATCGATATCATTGCCAAAAATAATTTCTTGAGCATTGTCAATATCAATAATGGCAGTAAGTCCCGGTCTGTCTAACCCAAAAAAATACAAAAAATTACTATCCTGGCGAAAGGGGTAACAATTATCAGTATAATTCATGCTGCTTTCCTCATTTCCCAACAATAATATGAGGCCGCTGCCAAGCTGTTCCTTTAATCTCTTCCTTCGGTTTATATAAACATCCTTCTCAAACATAATGTAGTTTTAGTGTAAACAATTTTATGCGCTGGTATTTTTAAAGTTAAATAGAATTTAATTTTGCTTCTAATATTTTAGCTGTTTTTGTAGCACACAAGCCGCCTATATTGGTGCATTTAAATTGGTGTGGTATGGCCATGCCAATGGTATACATCGTTTCTATCGATTCGTCTAAAGGAATTAATTCGTCGTAGCCGGAGAGGGCCATATTTGCAAAGGTTATTGCATTCGTTGCTGCCATTACATTATTTCCCAAACACGGCGCTTCCACTCTATTGGCAATGGGTGTGCAGGTCATGCCAAGTGTACTTTGTAATACCATCGAAGCGGCAGCAAGAGATTGAGCAAGAGAACCCTTCCCAAGATAAACGATAGCTGCCGCAGCCATGCTGCCTCCGGATCCATACTCCACGCCGCAGCCCGCCACTTCTCCGGCAAAAGTGGATTGGGTGGCGATGAAAATTCCAATTAATCCTGATACCAACATGGCTTTCACGATCTCATCTTCCGAAACTTCAAGGAAATCGGCAGTGCCTATCACAGCGCCCGGCAGCGTGCCGCAGGAACCTGCTGTAGGAGCGGCTACAATAACTCCCATGGAACTCTTTACCTCCATTAATGCAGAAACATACATCACCACATTATTGAGTGCACCGGTTTCTATTAACCGCTTATTTTCTAATTGTGTCTTGAAATTTACTGACTGACTGCCCAACAAACGATCGGCATACTGTGTACCCTGCAGCCCAGATTTAATGGAGTCTTTTAGAATACGCACTATCTTTCTCATCTGCTCAAATACTTCCTGCTCAGAAATATTTCCCCTTTCACTTTCATAAAGAATAGCCAGTTGCAATAGCGAAAGCCCTTTAGTTTTATTATACTCCAGCATTTCGTTGCAGGTAGTAAACGGTACTTTAATATCTTTTCTTGACAGGACAGGTAGTACCGGTGATAATTTTTTAACAGAAATCACATCGGGCATACCGGCCAATTGAGCCTGCAGTGAGGCATCAGGAAATTGTTGCGACTTTATCTCAATAAGGATCGGATTTCCGGTATGCACCATTAAATGGTCGTGCAACATCTCTTGATCAATTAAGGCTACAACCTTATCGGGTGTTGTACAATAAATAAGTGTTTCGTAAAAATCACCCATCATCGAAACTTCAATCCCATCAATGGCAATTATTTCGATCATACCACCGCCTGTTGAAATAGCCGTTACCGTCCTGCTTTCTTCAGTGTTGCGCAAGGTAATTTGATAGGTATTTAAATGTTTCGCTTGAATATCTCTAACAGCAAATTGAATGTTGATACCGGCTTCAGCAATATGAGTTGCAGAATTCGGTAACCTTTCATCATCTGCTTCCCATCCCAGGAATCCACCAAATAACCCCATATCCGATCCCTGGCCTGTATGTGTGTCGGCTAAAGAGCCGGTGGGGTCAAATTCAATGAGAATCTCTGTTATGTTTCCCTGCATCAGATCCCTGCATAATTTACCGATCCGTTGAGAGGCGGCACAATGAGAACTGGATGGGCCCCGCATTACCGGCCCAATCACATCATTAAAAATGCTCGGAAAATTATCCATAATATTTTATTGAATCACTAATCATATTAAAGGTGCTCCTTCCAGTATTTTGCCATTGTTTCGCGCAAATGAAGCGTAGTATTCTCTCTTTCATAGATACCATGCGATCGCATGGGATACGACATCATATAAAAAAGTTTATTGTGTTTTATCAATTCATCAGCAAGCATTTCAAAACTTTGATAATGCACATTATCATCACCCGTACCCGCAATGATCATTAGCGTACCCTGGAGATTGCTGGCAAAATATAAGGGAGAACCATCATGATAGCCTTTGGCATTATCGCTCAGCAAGCCCATATATCTTTCCTGGTAGGTGGCGTCATAAAGCTTTTGATCAGATACAAAAGAAACAGCCAGCCCGGTTTTATAAATATCCGGATGGCGAAACATACAATTGAGTGTCATTTGGCCACCACCGCTCCAGCCCCAGATACCTACCCTGGAACTGTCGATATAGGGATACAGGGTGAAGATCTTTTTTGCTGCAGCAGCCTGGTCGGCTGATGCAAGAATACCGATCTGTCCATAAATTGAATTGCGCCAAGCCTTACCCCTTGGTGTTTTGGTGCCACGGTTATCAATGCTGATAACAATATTGCCTTGTTGTGCCATGTATTGATCCCAAAGGGCACCGCCTCCCCAATCATCCTGAACCGTAGCGCCGGCGGGCTCTCCGTAAACAAAAAACAGTAAAGGATATTTTTTTGAAGGATCAAAATCCTTTGGTTTTATCATCCATGCATCTAACGCAATATCTCCAATATCGACCCTGAAAAATTCCTTTGGGTTTAATTGTAAGGCATCAAATTTTCCTTTCAGTTCATGATTGTCCTGAAGTATTTTTATTTCTTGGTGATCAGGAAGATGGATCAAAGAGATTACCGGTGGGGTAGTACTGTTTTGAAATGTTTGAATAGCCCATGCTGAATTTCCGGAAATTTGATAACTGCTTTGCCCTTTGAATGTTGCGGGAGTAACCCTTTCAGCTTCGCCGTTGCCACTGATGCTGCTTCTGTAAAGATAGCGTTGTGTAAAATTGTCGGGCGAGGCAATATAATAGACATAACCATTTTGTGGATCTATACAATTTATCTGTACTACATCAAAATTGCCTTTTGTAATTAATTTCGATTCGGCGCCATCTCTTGATATTTTATACAAATGTTTCCATCCGTCTTTCTCACTGGTCCAGGTAAAATATTTTTCTCCGTCAAGCCAGCGGATATCATCATGAATGTCCAGAAAATCGGGATCGGTTTCTGTATAAATATTTTTAAGCAACATTGTTTTAGCATTCCCTATCCATATTTTGTTTGTATTCTGAGCACGGTTTAGCTGTTGCACCATCACTTCACTAGAATTTGGTATGAAGTCCATACGGGCCAGATAATTGTTAGTGGGGTCGCCGGGAATATTAAACCAATTGGTTTTGCCTCCGGTTGCAGGAATAACCCCCAGTTTTACAGCAGAAAGTTTGGTGCCTACTTTGGGATAGGGCAATGGTATTGGTTTTGAATAGATCGAGTCTACATTATTGATCAGGTAGAACGTTCCAATGTTTTTTGTATCCGATTGCCAGTAAGCAATGTTTTTTCCATCAGGGCTCCACCTGAATCCATCCCGGTCGTCCAATTCTTCTTCATACACCCAATCGAATGTGCCGTTGATGATATTGGCTCCACCATCTGTGGTGATTTGTGTGTTTTTTCCGGTGGCAAGATCTTCCACATAGATATTTTGTTTGCTTACATAAGCAACTCTTGATGCATCCGGCGAGAATTTGGCAAACATCAAGCTGGTGGATTCTACATT
>Ga0194055_10001756_pt1 | contig 17527 bp, 16 predicted proteins | sample SepL449m_MetaG_FD_155482 | JGI IMG/M metagenome (GOLD analysis project Ga0194055, IMG submission 155482) | Anoxic zone freshwater microbial communities from boreal shield lake in IISD Experimental Lakes Area, Ontario, Canada - Sep2016-L442-9m | ecosystem: Environmental > Aquatic > Freshwater >...
TGCGCAAGACGACCTGCGGGGTATGCGTGTCGTAATAGCCCAGCCCGATCATCTGCGTCATCACGCGATTACGCTCACCGATCTCGCGCAACTCAGCGAGCACCTCGATTTCGGTCGCGGCGGGCGGTACGTCGATCGCCTCGCGCATCCGAATAGCGCCGGGAACGGCTGCCTCCTCGAGCGCATCGAGCGAGGCGAAGCCCAGCTCGGCCAGCATTGCTACTTGCTCGTCGGCTCCGGGTCCGATGTGGCGACGACTAAACGGTACGGCGTGCTCCAGCTCGACGAGCGACGGACGCGACCCCGCAGACTGCTTCTGCTTGCTCATACACTTCACCTTTCGCACACGCGACCGCACTGGTCGCATACACCCTGAGTTGTCCCCGAACGTCCCGGACGAACCGTACCTCTCAACCCACCGGAATTGTGGGCGGCATTTCCAGCGGGCAACGTTTGGGGCGGCCTTTGCACGGAATCGGCTATGCTGCGGCCTCGATTGGGGACGTAGTTCAGTTGGTTAGAACGCCGGCCTGTCACGCCGGAGGCCGCGGGTTCAAGTCCCGTCGTTCCCGTCATTCGAAGGGACCCGCAAGGGTCCCTTCGTCATTTCTGGGGCAGGCAATCCAAGTCGGCTGGTGTGTGGGGGAGGACATCACATCCGCGCGGTTGTGATGTCCTCCCCCAATCGCATTGACACCCCAGCACGCCGTTATCGGGGGGACACCACAACCGCGCGGATGTGATGTCCTCCCCGCTTCCACAAAAATCGCCACGACACAGCGCGGCTTGACGTTGCCAACTAATTCCCCGTACCCTCACCGCAGCGAGAGGAGCGGTATGAGTGATCAGCCCACAGTGGTCTTTTTCCCCGAGGGAGCCTACGGGCCCACCAATAACTGCATCGGTATCGGTCAGGTCCTGCAGGAGCGTGGCGTGCGCGTCGTGTTCATCCTCGAGGAGTCCTTCGCCGGCACGCTCGAAGCACGCGGGTTTGAGGAGCGCCTGCTGCGCCTCGGCCCAGCACCCGAGGTCGAGGAGGCACCCGGCCAGTTCTGGAAGGACTTCATTGCCGCCACCTCCCCCGAGTTCCGCAAACCGACGATCGAGCAACTCGCAACGTTTATCGAGCCGACCATGCGCGCGCTGGTGGAGGGCGCGATGTACGTCGACGATCGTCTCCGCGAGATCATCGAAGAGCTCGACCCCGACCTTGTCGTCGAGGACAACGTCTGCACGTTCCCCGCTCTGATCAGCCACGCCCGGAAGTGGGCGCGGATCGTGTCGTGCAACCCGGCCGAACTACCCGACCTGCTCGTGCCGCCCACATTCTCTGGCTACTCGTCGCACGATCAGACGCCCTGGAGCGATTTTCGGGCCGAGGCAGACCGACTGCTCGGGCCGCTGTGGCAGGAGGCCAACGCATTTAGTGAGGCACGCGGTGCCGGGCCACTGCCCGCCGGGCAATTCATCCACACCTCGCCCGACCTCAACCTCTACATCTACCCCGAAGAGGTCGACTACCAGCGTGCGCAACCGCTCGACCCAACCTGGCACCGCATCGACACGTGCATCCGCGAGGAGCGTGGCGAGGTCGACGCGCCGACCCACATCCTGTCGGGCGACGGCAAACTGATCTATCTGAGCCTCGGCTCACTCGGCTCGGCCGACACCGCGCTGATGCAGCGCCTCTGCGACGCTCTCGCCGACACGCCGCATCGCTACATCGTCTCGATGGGTCCACAGCACGACGAGATCGAGTTGCGCCATAACCAGTGGGGCGCCGAGTATCTGCCACAACCGATCCTGATGCCGCTCTGCGATCTCGTCATCACCCACGGTGGCAACAACACCACAACCGAATGCCTGCACCACGGCAAGCCGATGGTGCTGCTGCCGCTGTTTTGGGACCAGTACGACAACGCGCAGCGTATGCACGACGTTGGCCTCGGTCGGCGTCTGCCGACCTACGGTTGGACGCCAGCCGATCTGCACAACGCGATCGAGGAGATGCTCAACGACACCGATGCACAGACGCGACTCGCGGCGATCTCCAAACGCGTGCAGGCGAACTCAGGGCGCGTGTTTGCGGCCGACCTGATCGAGCGCGCGGCGCGCGCATGACGGCTGCCGAGGCGCTCGTCGCCGATTTCGATCTGACGGCAGCACGGTGGTACGCAGGCAAGGCGCGTACGGAGACACAACGGCGTGTCGTCGACAGTTGGCCGCTGGGCCCTGGCACGTTGATCATCTTCGCCATCGACTATGCCGACGGAGGCTCAGACCTCTACCTCCTCCCCGCTATCGACGACGCTGGACTACGCGAGGCCGGGCCGGGCGACGGTGTCTACGCGGCGCTCGCGGGTGACGGCGAAGAACGCGCCCTCGGCATGGACCAGACGAATACGTCCGTGATCGTCGGTGACCACATCGTCAAGGTATACCGCCGCCTCGAACGGGGTACGCATCCAGAGGTCGAGATTCTCGAGGCACTCGCAGCCCGTAGCTACGGCGGCATCCCAACCGTTCGTGGCTCGCTACGACGGACGCTGCCCGACGGGTCGCGCGTCGATCTTGCGATTGTTCAGGATCTCATCGAAGGCGCCCCCGATGGCTGGGAGTCGCTGATCGATCCACTCGCGGCACTGATCGACGACAAGGGCGAACTGAGCGACCTCGGCCCCGAGCTCTCCCACGTCGGTCACACGATGGGTCGTCTCCATAACGAGCTGGCCGCGGCCTTTGGCGTTCTTGCCGCCTCGGATACACAACGCGAGAGTTGGCGCGATGGCGCCCGCGCGCAGCTCGACGAGGCGTTGCGCATCCTCCCGCACCCGTTGGCCGCCGAGCTGTACGACGACAGCACGCGCATTCGTTTCGAGCTCGAAGGCTTCGCTGAGGGCGACGCCCCGCTCGTCACGCGCGTGCACGGCGACCTACATATCGCCCAATTTTTGCGCGCGCCAACCGGCGTCTTCGTCGTCGATTTCGAGGGCGAACCGACGCGCTCCGTCGTGGAGCGCAGCCAACCGACCTCGCCCATGCGCGACGTCGCCTGCCTCGTACGATCACTCGACCACGTGGCGCGCAGCGCGCAGGTGCGGGTCGGAATGGGCGAGCCGATCATGGACGAGTGGATCCGTTTTGCGCAGGAGGCCGTCCTCGCGGCGTACGAGGATGGCCTCGGCGATTCGCCCATCCAACTCGACCGACGCCTGCTGCGCCTCTTCTGTCTCGAGAAGGAGCTCTATGAGTTCGTCTACGCGGCGCGGATCCTGCCCGAGTGGCTGTACGCGCCGCAGCTCGGCATGCAGTGGCTGATGCGCGATGATGCAGCCCTGTGAACCAGCCCGCCTTCCACGCCGACATCCTCGCCGAGCCCACGGCGCTGGCCGCGCTGCTCGACACCTACGCGACTGACCAGCCGCACGCCGGCATCAACCTCCTCGGCGCGCGCCGCGTGGTGCTGCTCGGGATGGGATCGTCGTACTTCGCTGCGCATGCTGCGGCCGTCGTCCTGCGCGCCCGCGGTGTCGACGCCCACGTGGAGCTTGCCTCGGCCGCCACGCCGATGCCCCCAAGCGCCGACACGATCGCGATCGGCATCAGCGCGTCGGGCGGCAGTGAGGAGACCATCGAGGCCCTGCGTCGCCACCTCGGCACGAGCCGCACCGTCGCGATCACCAATGCGCCCGCGTCGGCGATTGCCGAGGGCGCCGACGTCGTGCTGCCACTGCTGTGTGGCGAGGAGGCCGGCGGCATCGCCTGCCGCTCGTACGTGCTGACCCTCGCTGTCCTGCAATTGCTCTGCGGGGCCGATCCCGCCGCGATCCGTGCCGCCGTCCCAGCGCTCGAGGGAATCATTGGTACCACCGACGCCTGGCTTGATCCGCTCGTGACGCTGCTCGACGACGGCCCTGCCTATGTGATCGCGCCGTGGGAGCGCCTCTCGTCCGCTCTGCAGGGTGCGCTGATGCTGCGCGAGGCCCCACGCATCCCCGCGGACGGCTGCGAGACGGGCGACTGGCTGCACGTCGACGTCTACCTCTCGAAGCGCCCCGACTACCGGGCCGTCCTGCTGTGCGGCAGCCGCTACGACGAGGGAGTGCTCGACTGGGCGCGCCAACGCGCGGCGTCGATTGTCGCCATCGGTGCACCGATCGACGATGCCGTGCAGACGATCCGCTACCCCGGCGACGACGACCCGCTCGTGCAGCTGCTCGCCGAGAACACGATCCTCGAGCTCGCCGCCTGCGAGTTGTGGTCGCGGCGCATCAGCACCGACCGCATGCCCTGACGCCCGAGGGCATACGGTCGAGCCGGTTCCCGGGCTGGTCGGAGCGAAGTGCCTAGCCGGCGACTCCGAGCGCCGTCTTGAGCTCGGCCTCGGTGATGCCCAGCGTTTTGGCCGCCTTGGCGAAGTCCGGCGGCATCGTGGTCCCGAAGGCATCCGTGAGCCGCGTCTCCGTGATCCCCAGCTTGGCGGCGGCCGCGGCGAGGTCCGGCGGTCCTCCTGCCTGACCGCCGGTCGAGACGTACTCGCCCGCCAGGCACGGCAGGATGGCGTTCTTGGCAGCGCTGTTGGCGTGGTAGTGATAGCCCTCGCCCGCAGTGGAGTGGCCGTTGCATTCGTCGAGCTTCGCGGCAGCGAGCGCCGCACCCTTCAGCGGCAGGTGGATCGGATAGCCGTCCATGGCGTACCCGAGCATCTGCGTCTCGCCAGCGGTGGCGTCGCCCTCGAGGTGGCCGCAGCCCATCACGCCGTGGACGTGATAACCGGCCACCGGGTTGAAGTGCCCACCGCAGTCATCGAACGCGGCGATGGTGTGCGCCCCGAGAATGGCGTCGACCGGTGCCGCTTCGGCGAGAATCACGCCGTCGAGCGAGATGCCGAAGTTGCCGCTCTCCGGATGAGCCGAGGACGGACTCGACGCCTTCACGGGCTGCAGGGGGATGACGGCGGTGGTCTGGATCGCCTTGCCGTCGGTCAGCCACGCCAGCCTCCCCTCCACGCAGTGGTTCTGATACTGCGGCAGCACATCCGGCCGCGCCGCACCGGCGAAGGCCGCTTTGGTATCGGTGACGTTGACGTTGCCCTGGCTGTCGTACAGCTTCCACTCGCTGTCGTCGTAGAACGTGGCGAGGTTCTCGATGAACGGGCCATCCAGGTTGTAGAGGCCCGTGCCGTCGAACCAGATGCCGGCATCGGAGGCCGGCGTCGTGATGGTGCGCGGGCAGAACGGCCCGACGGCGTAGCTCGTCGGGTAGCCGGCCACGGTCACGCTGGCGCAGGTGGTCTTCGTCCCACCGCTGAGCGTGCAGCTCTCGGTGACGACGTCGCCCACGATCGCACCCTTCGCGAAGTGATCCGCCTCGAAGGCATGCTGCTGCGACTGCCCGGTGGTCGCCGCGGAGTCGGCTGCCGTGGAGGTCGAGGAGCCGGAGTTGCCACAGCCCGCAGCCAGTGCTGTGACGGCGCAGCACGCGCCGGCGAGGATGATCGATCGGATCTTCATGTGAGTCGGTGTCCTTCGTTGTTCATGAGGGCGTCTGCCCAGGGCTCAGTCGTGGTTGCGGCACAGCGATCCGCACGCCTGCGGGTTGTCACTAGGCCGGAACCCCGAGCGCGGCCTTGAGCTTGGCCTCGGTGATTCCTAGCGCCTTGGCGGCCTTGGCGAGGTCCGGCGGCATCGTCTTGCCGAAGGCGTCCTCAAGCTGCGTCTGCGTGATCCCGAGCTTCGCAGCGGCGGCGGCAAGATCGGGCAGAGGGCCGCCCATCGGCGGCATCGCCATCATCTGCGAGGCGTCGACGACGCCGTGGAAGCAGCGGATCGAGGAAGTTGCATCGGTCGTGTTGGGCAGCACGTAGTGGTAGATGCCTTTCGGGAACTCTGGTGTCGCACTCTTGATGCCGTTGCACCGATCGAGAGACTTGACCGGCACCAGCTTGCCCTTGATGTCATACGGCCCGTAGATCGGGAAGCCATCGAGTGCCACACCGATCAGATGCGACGGGCCGGACTTCTTGTCGACTTGGTCTTTAACGCAGCTGGATCCAGCGTGGTAGTGGTACTGCCCGATATTCGGGGTGGGATGACCGCTGCAGCGGTCCACGAACCACGCCTTCGTACCACTCGACATCGTCACCGAGAAGTTGCTCGACATGGCGACGGTGGTGCCATCACCCTCGTAGGGGTTGTACAGCACCGCCCCGGAGATCATCAGGCCGATCGATCCCAGCGGTGCATCAGTGACCTTGGACGTGTATGACGGCTTCGTGGAAATCGTGAATGAGAGCGACTGCGCCTTCGTCGGATCCTTCATGACGTGGGCCGTGGAGGCCGTAGGGACGACGACGCCGGCGTCGGGCACCGCGTAGTAGGCATCCCGCTTGTGGTTAGGGATATCCGTCGTGGACATTACGACCGACGTGCTCGTGTAGGACGCCTTGACCACAGAGGCCCACTTGGTTGCCTTGAGCACAGCCTGGGTATTGATCGCTTTCGCAGCCTGCGCAGAACCGGTAGCGCTCCCCCCGTGGCCGACGGTCGAAAGGAGATAGACGGCGAGGACGGCGAGGACACAGGCGACGGCAACGCCGCCGGTAATGGTGGTCCTTGTTCTACTCATGAATCCTCCAGAAGGTCAGTGCGCTTTGACCACGGTGACAAGTCAACCTGAAGGTTGCCTGAGAAACCCTTGACAACGACGACGTAGCCTTCTCCGTGCTGGCACCGCACGCGGCGGCCCACGACTAGCTCGTCGGACATGACAAGTGCGCACTTGTCATGTCTGCGGGCTGCGATCTGTGGGCGCGGCGCATCAGCACGAACCGCATGCCGTGAGCGCCTACACCTCGATCAGCTTACGCAACTCCTGCCAGACGATGTGGTGAAAGTGTGAGATCGACGACTCGGAGCTCGCCATCAAGCGGCCGTAGGGCACCGCGCGTGACGTCATGTTCTGCTGCTGCGCGGCCACGACGCTGTAGTCCTCCTCCATGGTGGTGAGGTACATGGCGTCCCACTCATCTGCGATCTTCTGCGGCACCGCGGGGTCGGCGACGACGTCCCAGTCGATGGCGCACGATTCGGGCGTAACGGGGCGAACCTTCATCCACGAGGCGCGGATCTCATCGACCTCGATAAACGTGCCGGGCCAGATGTAGATGAAGCGGTAGGCGCCCGACGCCTCGGCAAAGACGTTGTCCTTCTGGCTCGACGCCGTTGTCTGGCCGCTCAGGCGATCCTCGTTGACGTACGTGTACGACTCGTACGTGACATCGAAGGCATCGCCGAAGCCCTCGTGGACCGTTGGACAGTGGTAGCACTCGCTGTTGTTCTCGACGAAAATTTTCCAGTTTGCCGGGATGTCGTAGCGCGTGCGTGGACGCGGCGCCGAGTACTGATTCGCGTCAATACGCCACTCCTCCACAAGACCGTGGAGTGCCGGGTGTTCCTCCGCAAGCGACGGTGCGTTGGGGTTGGTATGGCCCCAGACGAAGCCACCGAGTACCTCGATCGAAATCGGCAGCAGTCCGAACTCACTACGGTCGAAACCGGGCTCGTGCTCGCTACGTGGCGCGGCGCGAAGCGAGCCGTCGAGGTCGTATGTCCACGCGTGGTAGCGACACTGAAGCGTCTTGCGGTTGCCGCTGCACTCGGCGACAGGGAACGCGCGATGCCGGCAGACGTTAATGAAGCCACGCAACACACCATCATCGCCACGCACGATTACGACTGGGACATCGCCGACCTCGCCAACCGCATGATCGCCCGGGTTCAGAACGTGCTGTTCAAAGCAAACGATCTGCCAGGTCTGACGGAACACGTCCTCGACTTCGATGCGGTGGATCTCGGGGTCGGTGTACCACGCGGCGGGGAACGTCATACCGGCGGCGAGCGCCTGATCGATCGCGCCCGCATCGATCTCGAGATGGTTGAGTATCCGCTCCATGTCCTGCTCCTCAGTTGCGGGCACGCACCCGTCTACAGTTCCAAGTATATTTTATTGGAATTCGTCAAGCAAGGACATAACCATGGCCCGCCCTCGTGGCACCGACGCCTCTGGCACGACAACCCGCACGCGCATCCTCGCGGCCGCCATGCGCCAAATAGCCGAACGCGGCTATGCCGGGATGCGGCTCGCTGATGTGGCAGTCGATGCTGGTGTCTCGCTCGGGCTTGTGCAGCACTACTTCGGTACGCGCACCGGGTTGCTCCAGGCCGCATTTGAGGCCGGCACCGAGGTCAACCTACGCAAGGCGCGCGAGATCGCCGATGGGTCTGGCCCACCAGGTGACCGCCTTGCTGCCCTAGTCAAATGGGGCTGCGCCGATATCGACGCCGCGGATGGGTCGTGGGAGTTCTGGTTTGAGTTCTGGCTCGCAGCGCTACGCGAACCCGAACTCTCACTGAAAAACCGAGCGGGCGATGCTGGCTGGCAGCAGGCCTTCCGCACCGTCCTCACCGACGGCATCGCCGACGGTTCGTTTCACCCCGGTGGTACACCCGAACAAATCGCAGCCAAACTCGTCACCCTGCTCGACGGCACGATGCTGCGTCGCATGCTCGGGTCACAGGGCGCCGACGACGACCTCGACTGGGCCGTCGCACAGTTCGTGCGACCCGCGGCTACGTCGTCGTAAGGCCCGCGTCGGCAATCAGCCGTTGCCAGTGCCCGAGCGCACGCTGGTACGAGATCTCCTCCAGTTCGATCACCCGGGCCGGATCGCGTTCGACCTCGGCCATCACGTCGGGCAGGAAGAACGCCGGGTCGTTTGGATCCTCGTGCACACGAAATAGCGGGCTTTCTGTCGTCTTCTCCGGCAGGCCGTCCTCGCGGGGATGGAACGGGCAGGTGTAGGACCAGACGTTCTCGAAGCCAATGCGGGTGATGCCCGCTTCAAGCAGGCGTTGGGTGATCGGGATGATCGGCACGACGCCCTCCCCCACCGGTGCCCCGCAGATCATCCCGTGCATGACCACATGGTCTTTGAGGTGCGCCTTGCGCGTCCACGGCAGCATCGCCTCGAGCGCCTCGAGCGGATCTTCGCGCAGCATCATCGAGTTGCCGTAGTCGTAGAGCGCACCCACAAAGGGGTGGTCGACGCGCTCGAGAATGCGGCCGACCTCCACACCCGTGAACTCCTCGTGGTTCTCGAGCAGAATCGGCACACCACGATCCTCCGCGATGGGTGACGCCTCGATCAGATCCCGCGTCGTCGCATCCAACACCTGTGCACGCGGGCCCTCGTGGCGCGTGTAGGTCCGCAGATGCTTCGCGCCGAGCGCAACCGCCAGATCGAGCAGCGTCGTCAGATGATTGGGATCGGTCGAGCTGGTCTCGACGTCGACGTCGAGGCCGCGCTCACGAATCGCCTCGGCGACCCGGCGAATGTGATCAGGGTCATCGCCACCGAGAAAGCGGTACTTCGGACCGTTGACGTTGAGCCCGATTCCCGTGTTGCCATCGGCAACCGCACGATCCAGCAGATCGATGATCCCGAAGTTCGGGTCGTGCATCAGTCGGAAGCGAAACGAATAGGTGTGAATAAAGAGGTCGATCGAGGGAAGCGTCATCGGGATCCTTCCGTGAGCTCGGCGATTGAGAGCTCCAAAGCACGAGCGTAGCGCGCCGCAGCCGTCGGATCGGAATCGACCAGCTCGAGACGCCGCATCGCGCAGTAGGCGCCCATCCGAAAGGTCAGTGCTGGCTCGAGCGCCGCCAGCCGCGCAAGCACCGTCGGCTCCTCGTAGGCGTCGAGGAATTCGGCGCGCTCGCCGGTCGTCAACGGTTCGTGGTCGTAGAGCACCTGGAAGGCGGGCGAGAGAAACGTAAAGAGATCCTCGGCTGCATCGCCGAGCGCCGGACACTGCCAGTCGATCAGGCGAATGCCCTGCGGGCCGACGATGAAGTTGCCCGTCCCCGCGTCGGTGTGGATCAGCGCGCGGCGTGGCGTCGGCTGGACACGCGCAGTTGGACACACCTTGCGCAGCATCGCGGCCTCGTGCGAATCGGCCGCTTGCAGCAGACGCTCGCCCTGCTCGACGATGCCGATTGACCCCGTTGGCACCTCACGGAAGCCGTCCACGGAAACCGCATGCTGACGACGAAACAGTCGCGCGACCTCAGCCGTACCAGCCGTCCACATCGTGCCCTCAACCCACTCATAGACCAACACGGCCGGCAGCTCGCCAACACGTGGGTGGTACTCGACGTACTCCGGCGCGACGTCATGCCCCTTCAGCAGTAGCAGCGCCCGCGCCTCATCATCCGGCAAGATCGGAAAGAGCCGCCAACCATCCTGCGACGCGAAGACCTTGACCACCCAGTCGAGCCCGTCGCCCTGCAGACGACAGACCGTGTTCCAGTAGCCGCCTTGGAGCAGCGTCAGGCGTACGTCCGCCTGCGCACCCAGAATGCCACGTTGTTGAAGCAGGGCAAGGACATCCATAGCGACATCATGCCGCTTCCCAAGCGCGCACCAGCGGTGCGGCAGGAGTACCTAGTCTCCTGCCGCCCACTCCACAATCTGCTCGGCCGAGATCGGCAGCGACGTGATGCGAACGCCGTAGGGCGACAGCGCATCCTCTACAGCGGCACTCATGATCGCCGGTGTCAGCATGCGCCCACCCTCGCCCGCACCCTTGATGCCATAGGCGGTGTACGGCGATGGCGTCTCCTGGTGGCCGATCGTCATCGTTGGGACATCCATCGACGACGGGAGGTGGTAGTGCTCGAAGTTCTCGTTGAGCACCCGCCCTTGATCGTCGTAGAGGTATTCCTCGAGCATCGCGGTGCCTAATCCCTGCACGGTGCCACCAATGATCTGCCCGTTGAGGGTCTTTGGGTTGACAACCGTTCCTGCATCGTGGACCGCCGAGTAGCGGAGAAACTCGACGCGACCCGTACCCGGATCAACCTCGACCACGGCCATGTGCCAAGCATGTCCAACGAACGGATAGAACATCCCGAGATCGGAACGATCGGCATTCGGTAGCGTCGTCAGCGGATGATCGTACGTCCATTGCGTCGCCAAACCGCTCTCCATGTCGGGCGGAAGATCGAGCTTAAACATGTACGCCATCATCGCGATGTCACTGAGACTCAACTGCTTGTCCGGCGCACCCTTGACGCCAACACCACCGTCTCGGAACTCCAGGTCCCCCTCGGCGGCCTCGAGCTTGTTGGCCGCGATCCGCTTGATCTTGTCCTTCATTTGCGACGCGGCACCAGCCACAGCACCCGACACCATCACCGTGTAGCGCGAGCCGCCCGGCCCGGTCCCTGGGAGTGCGTGTTGCGAGTCGGCGTACGTGATCACAACGGAGGTGGGATCGACGTCGAACTCCTCCGCGATGACCTGCGAAACCACCGTCTCGGGCGAGTTGCCCCACATCGCCTGCGAATGCAGCGTCACAACGATTTGCCCCGTCGGCTCGATCTGAATGCTGGCGCTCTCCGGCGAACTCGTCGGCGAAAAGGCCGGCTCGTCGAACCAGAACCAGAACTCGGTCGAACTGAAGACGCTGCGCTCCTGCGAGGCGACAACGCCGATGCCGACGTGCCGCCCTTCCTTGCGAGCATCGTCGCGGTACTTGACCCAGTAGTCGTAATCAAAATCGGCGAGGACCTTGTCGAGCACGCCGGGGTAGTTACCGCTGTCGTAGATATTGCCGGTCGGTGTTAGGTACGGAAACGCGTCCGCCTGAATCAGATTTTTTCGTCGAATCTCGACGCGATCCATCCCAAGATCGTGAGCGGCATGATCGACGAGTCGTTCGAGAATCCAGTTTGAAACCTCGGCACCAAAGCCTCGGTAGGCGCCCTGCTGGTTCTTATTCGTCAAGACCGCAGCGAGCGAATACTCGACGTGATCGATCGTATAGGGACCACAGATTTGCGACAGCGCGTTGCCGTGTGTGCCGACTCCGAATTGCAGATAGGCACCGTAATCGTCGACGCAATCGATGCGCAACGCCTGGAACGTACCGTCGTCTTCGAAGGCCAACTCTGCCTTGTAGCGTCGATCAGAACCGGCGTGGTCGTTGTTGACGATATGCGTCACTCGATCCTCGATGTACTTGACGGGCTTGCCCACCATCAGCGAGAGCCAGCCAGCAAAGGTCGGAACCTTGTGCATGAAAAATTTCGAGCCGAACGAGCCACCGGCCACGACCGGAACGATCTTCAACTTTGCCGAGGGGATCTTGAGCGTGCCGGCGATCAGCCATAAGAAGTACGTGAAGTTCATCGAGTTGGCATGGATCGTCAAGACACCAGTGCCTGCGTCGTAATCACCGATCGCACCGTTCGTATCCATCGGCATACCGGTCGAACGCGGCCAATAGAGGTCGACCGAGACACGCCGGGCAGCATCGTCAAACGCCTTATCAACCTCGCCGAAACTAAAGGTTCGGGAGTACGCCTCGTTCTTGCCAAGCGCCTCATGCACGAGGGGCGAACCCTCCTCACGCGCCTTGAGCGGATCGAGCACCGCCGGCAAGACCTCGTACTCGATCTCGATCAGATCACAGGCGTCTTCAGCGATGTAGCGATTCTCGGCTACGACAGCGGCGACGCACTCGCCGTAATGGCGCACCTTCTCGATCGCAATCATGTCGTGCTGAATACCCGGGTTCATCGAGAACGATGGCAGCGGATTTGCGTGCTCCTTGACATCTTGACCTGTCAAGACGCGCACGACGCCGGGGAGTGCCTCAGCCTTGGAGGTGTCGATGCTCTTGATCCGAGCGTGCGCATGCGGGCTGCGCTTGATCGCTGCATGCAGCATGTTCGGCAACGTGATGTCATCGATATAGCGGCCCTCGCCACGCAAGAACCGCGGGTCCTCAACACGATTGATGCTCTTCCCAATCCAACGCAGACCAGCGTCGCCCGGTGCGGTATCACCTGCGATGCGCGAGGCATTCGGATCCTGTTCGATCTCCATGATCAGGCCCCCTTCCCGGCGGACGCAGCCGCACGAATCGACTCGACAATCTGCTGATAGCCAGTACAGCGACACAGCACCCCGCTGATCGCCTCGCGGATCTCATCGTCGGTACCACCATCTGGGTTGGCGTCCAAGTACTCCTTGGCCGTCATCAGCATGCCGGGCGTGCAGTACCCACACTGCAGCCCTGCGTTGTCGTTGAACGCCTGCTGCAACGCGTTGAGTGTCCCGTCGGATGCCGCGAGCGACTCTACTGTCTCGATTGAGGCGCCATCCACCTGTACTGCAAAGAGCAGACACGAGCGGACGGTCTGCCCGTCAAGCAAGATGTTGCAGACGCCGCAGAAGCCGTGCTCACAGGCGACGTGCGTGCCTGTCAATTCCAAGTCCTCGCGAAGAAAATCGGACAGCGCCTTGCGCGGTTCAACCTCTCGCTCATAGGTGCGACCGTTGACCGTCACCGTGACAAGCTGGTTCTCGATGGTGCTCATGCGACTGCCTCCTGGGCATTGACCCACGCATCGGCAAGAGCGCGCCGTGTGAGCGTCACGGCGAGGCGACGACGATGGGTACCGCTCGCCTCGATATCGGTTGGGGGGTCAAGACCAGCGAGGGAATTCACAACATCTTCAATCGCCGCCTCGTCGACGGCCCGACCGCCAAGAATGCTCGCGACGTCAATGCTGAGCGGCGTGGGCGCAGCCCGCAGCAACACCAAAGCCGCACTGCTACAGACGCCATCAGCGATCGTAATTGACGCTGCAGCCGCCGCCGTCGCATAGTCCCGATAGCGCGGACTCGCCTCGTGAAAACCGAAACCAGTGGCAGCAGCCGAGGCCGGAAAGTGCACCTCGGTGACCAATTCGTCGGCAGCGAGCGCCGTCTCGTTCGGTCCGACGAAGAAGTCACTCGCCGCAATCTCCCGCTGGGCCTTGACCGAGCGCACGGTGATCGTTGCGCCGAGCAGTGTCGTCGTCGCAGCGAGCTCGGCCCACGGCGCCGCGAAGGCGATCGAACCACCGACCGTACCCCGATGACGCGTCGTGTGGAACCCCGCGTACGAGCCTGCGTCGCGGAGCACTGGATGGGCAGCGGCGACGCCGTCATGCGTGACGAGCGCCTGCTGACGGACGAGCGCACCAACCGTTACTGCGCCCGCATCGACGGAGATACCGTCCAGGCCAACGACACGATTGATGTCGATGATCGTCGCAGGCTTTTCGACGCGGAGGCGCATGCGCGGGACGAGGCTCTGGCCACCGGCAAGCACACGCGCACCCGGCTGATCTGCAAGAAGTGTCAGTGCTTCGTCGAGGGTTTTCGGTGCGTGATAGGCGAACGGTGCAGGCTTCATAGTCAGTCCAGTGGCAGAGGTTCGTTTGCGCTGGCGAGGTACTCAACGGTGATAAAGGTCAAGTCCTGATCGCCGATGTTCTCAAGGTCGTGCATCATCGATCCATCTTCGTCGAACCACAGCGCCGCGTATTGGCCGACACCGTATTCGGGAAATCGCGTCGATCCATCCTCGAAGTGGCTACGAGCGAGGCCGCCTGAGGTGCAAATCCAAAAATAATCGAGGACGTGACGATGTGCAGAACACCGTCCGCCCGGTGGAATGCAAATTGTCCAGACGCGAGCGTGCTTATTCTCGTCTAGCAGTTCCATACCGACGGCGCCGTTCCGCGTGTTGGCCTCGAACTCTGCGAGCAGCTCGGACGACCAGCCCGCGAATGGCTCAGTGGATTCGTGTGTGCTCATGGTGCGACTGTAGGGCGTGACGACAATGAGGGCAATGTCGAATGTTTGATCATTGCGTTAGATGATTCCTTACACTTTTGCAATGAACCTTCGTCGCCTCGAATACTTCATCGTCGTTGCCGAGGAAGAGTCGATGCGCTCGGCTGCTCGCCGCCTCCATATCTCGGCGCCGTCGCTCTCGCAACAAATCAAGGTGCTTGAGCAGGAGGTCGGGGGCGAACTCCTTGAACGTCTGCCTCGCGGAATCCGCCTGACGTCGGCGGGGCGTGCACTCTTGCCCGAAGCGCGTGCAGCCGTACTTTCAGCGCAATCGAGCGCGCGCTCGGCACGCGCCGCACTGGACCTCGAGACGGCACAACTTGAGATCGCTACTGTCTTTTCACTTGCTGTCGGACTCCTGCCACAGGCGATTCAACGGCTTCGACGCCAACACCCCGGCATCTCGATTCGCCTGTACGAATATCGCCATCGGGAGGCGCTGATGGCGGCCGTCGGCAGTGGTATTGCCGACGTCGGTGTTGGTCCGCTCCCACATGACGAGCGCATTTCCTCCGTACTCCTTGGCCACGAGTCGTTCGTCGCAATCGTGGGGCGCGACCACCCCTCGTACCTATCCCCTCAAGGCATCGCTATCGAGACCCTACGTGACGACGAATGGGTGATGTTTCCGGCTGGCCACGGACTCGGCGACCTCGCACGCTCAATCTGCGGCCGTGCAGGTTTTGTCCCTCGCGATGCCGTCTTTACTGATCAGGCGGATGCTGCCGTCCGTCTTGCGGCAGCCGGTCTCGGAGTGGCAATCGTGCCGGAGAACATCGTTCCCGGCAGCCTGCGCCGTCATATGCTGCCACTCGACCCGCCGATTTATCGTCCCCTCGCCGTGTTTACGCGCGGCACGTGGTCGCCGCAAGCCGAGGCGTTTCGGGATGCGTTGCAGGCCGTCGAATGGCTCGAGGTACCCACCAACGCCATCATCGAGAACTGATTGCGATACTTAGGGCATGGCGATCGCGACCGAGCACCCCACCCGCTCTGCAGCTGACCAGCGCTACCGAAATGTCTCTGGCTGGCTCGACGGCATCCCCGAATCGCTCGATCCACGCGACGCGCTTCCCGGCGACCAACAGGTCGATGTGGCAATCGCGGGCGGCGGGTTGATGGGCCTCTGGACCGCGTACTGCCTCGCCAAAGCCGACCCGCGCCTACGCATCGTTATCTGCGAGCGCGAGATCGTTGGCTATGGCGCCTCGGGGCGCAACGGCGGCTTCCAGTCGGCTGGGATGGCGGGCGAGATGCGCGTCTACAAGCAGTACGGCGGGATGGACAACGTGCGCCGTGCTGAGCGCGCCTTCATTGACGGCATCGATTGGGTCGGCGACGTCGTCGCGCACGAGGAGATTGACTGCGGCTGGCACAAGGGTGGCGCGCTGCGGATCGCCACGTCGCCGACGCAGGCCGCGCGTGTCGAGGCCGGCGTGGCTGGTCGTCGCGACCGGGGCTTTACCGAAGACGACGTCTGGGAGATCTCGCTCGACGAACTCCAGCAGCGCGTGCGATTCCAGGGCGCCGTCTCGGCGACCTACACCCCACACTGCGCACGGATCGACCCGGCCCGCCTGACCCGCGGCCTCGCCCGCGCCTGCGAGCGGCTCGGCGTGACGATCTACGAGCAGACGCCCGTGACCGCAATCGAACGTGGTCGCCTGGTCTGCCAGCAGGGCACCGTCCAAGCCGACGTCGTGATCCGCGCCACCGAGGCGTTTACGCGTGACCTACCGGGCGGCAAACGCCGCTACCTGCGCATCTACTCACACATGCTCCAGACCGAGGTGCTGCCCGACTCCGTCTGGGACGAGCTTGGCTGGGACAACTGCGAACCAATCGCCGATCAGCGCTACCACTTCTTCTACGCCCAGCGCACGCCCGACAATCGCATTGCCCTTGGCGGGCGGGGGACCTCGTATTACACCGGCGATCGCATCGCCGATACGAACGACCACAGCGAGACGATTTTTGCGCGCATCGACGACGCGTTGCGCCACCACTTCCCGGCCGCACGCGAGGCCAAGATCGAGCACCGCTGGGGTGGCTCATTCGCCGCACCACGCGATTGGAGCATGCAGGTCGATTTTGATCGCACAACGGGACTTGGCTACGCCGGCGGTTTTGCCGGCCATGGACTGACGGGCACGAGTATTGCCGGGCGCACGCTTACCGATCTGATTCTGCAACGCGAAACGGATCTGCTGACCCTGCCTTGGGTTGGTCATACGTGCCGTAAATGGGAACCAGAGCCATTACGTGCGATCGCGGCCAAGTCGATCTCCGGCATTCTGCTCAGCGCCGACGAGGTCGAGGAACGCACTGGCCGACCTGCAAAACGGGTGCGGGTCGTCCGCCGTTTCATGCCCGGCCGCTAGGCTAGACGCATGGCCTCCAGCTTTCGCACTGTCTCCACGCCGCTCGGCGACCTGATCGTCGTAGCCAACGAGGACGGGTTGACCAATCTGATCCTGCCCGGCGACGACGTGCAGGTCCCCACTGATGCCAGCGAGGGCGGGCCCTTCGTTGACGCAGCGGCGACACAGCTGACGGAATGGTTTGCCGGCAACCGAATGTCGTTTGACGTCCCGCTCGCACCAGCCGGAACCGACTTTCAACAGTCGGTCTGGACGGCGCTGTGCGATATCCCCTTCGGCGCGACAGCCTCGTACGGCGACATTGCTAAGTCGATCGGGCAGCCCATGGCAACCCGCGCTGTCGGTGCCGCCAACGGTCGCAACCCACTGCCGATCATCGTTCCCTGCCACCGCG
>Ga0194055_10001762_pt1 | contig 17486 bp, 22 predicted proteins | sample SepL449m_MetaG_FD_155482 | JGI IMG/M metagenome (GOLD analysis project Ga0194055, IMG submission 155482) | Anoxic zone freshwater microbial communities from boreal shield lake in IISD Experimental Lakes Area, Ontario, Canada - Sep2016-L442-9m | ecosystem: Environmental > Aquatic > Freshwater >...
GTCCATAACCAACCTTCATACTACGTAGACTTGTTAAATGAGTCCACATTCCAGCAACCATTCCTGGAACTCCTGCAACGGTTTCTAAAACAACCGCTCGGTGCCCATAACGTTTCTTAAAAAAGGTGTCGGCAAAAAAGCGCATGCCTTTGGTGAAAGATAGAGCAACTCGATCAGAAAATTGAAGGGGGGTGTAGTGGTCAGTCTGTTTCATAGAAAATACTTTAAATGATTCTTAGATTTTATGCCCATATGAGAATTTGGCGCCCTCAATCTGCTGGTAATGGAAGGGTCCTACCCCCGGCAGTCAATGTAATAATAGGTAATCGTGGTCATATAACGTTGTTTGGATAAAAACATAGCGGCGTCCAAAAATCTAATTTTTAGCAGAAACTGCTGTATTCGGGTAGTTTAAGACCTATTCTATTTACTCAGCTGACCGAAATCTCCATTATTTAAACGCCTTGAAACTACTTCCAAACCCTTTTTCTGCGCTCGTCATCGGCTCTTCTGGAACCATTGGTGGAGCGTTTGTAGAGCTACTTAAAAGCAACTCATCCTGTTCAGAGGTGATAGGCATTCATCGCCATTCAGAACACAGCATTGATTACCAAAATCCAGATTCCATAGAATCTTGTGCCGCTGCACTCTCTCAGGGACGGCCTTTTCATCTCATCATCAATACGATTGGAGTCCTGCACAGTAGTGACTGGATGCCTGAAAAGAGATTAGATGATCTTAATACTGAACAACTAGTAGATCTGATGAAGATCAATGCGATTGGTCCAGCACTCACCATGCGCCACTTCTCTAAATTACTGGATCCTAAAAATAGCATCATGGTCACCCTTTCCGCCAAAGTTGGCAGCATTGAAGATAACCGCCTTGGTGGGTGGTACAGCTATCGAGCCTCTAAAGCTGCTCTCAATATGCTGATCAAAACAGCATCCATCGAATGGGCGCGCACCAAGCCTAACACTGCCTTAATCGCAATGCATCCCGGTACTGTGAACTCAGGGCTCTCTAAACCATTTCGTGGGGAACAAATTGGCAGGCCTGCGCAGGATGCGGTAGCAGATATGTTTCGAGTGATTGAAAATCTGAGGAAAGAGGACTCAGGAAGCTTTGTCTCCTATTCGGGCGAAAAACTACCCTGGTAAAAAATTACGCTCCTTTTAGGCCTGTGACTTGGGCGATTTTTTCCTGCAAGCATCTGAGCAATATTTCACTGATTCCCAATTTTTGGCCCACGATTTTCTCCAGCTCATTTCTTTTTTACAGACACTACAGATTTTGCTCGGGAGAAAGCTTTTATTGCCTTTAAAGGATATGCTCATATCAAGCTCTAGAGATCATTAAGGTGGGTTAGTAGATGCCCTGCATGCTCCACAATCAATTTTTGATCTTGATCACTGATTCTCTTCAAGTTTGCAGTCATCAATCTGGTGCGTGGACTAGATTCAAATTGACCGCGATGTTTAATTAAGAAATTCCAATACAAAGTGGTGATAGGGCAAGCCTTCTCGCCAAAGCGAATATCTGGCTTGTACTGACAAGAATCGCAATAATTACTCATACGCTTGATATAAGCTCCACTAGCAATATAGGGCTTACTCGTAAAGCGCCCACCATTTGCAAACAAGGCCATACCAGCGGTATTAGGCAGCTCTACCCACTCAATCGCATCAACATAGATTGCTAAGTACCAATCACAGACTTCTGATGGCAAGATCTCTGCCAATAAAGCAAAGTTCCCAGTAACCATCAAGCGCTGAATATGGTGCGCATAGCCATACTTTAAAGTTTGACCAATCGCATCTTTCATGCAGGCCATATTAGTTTGACCAGACCAATACCATTGAGGCAGGGATCTTTGATGATCATAATAATTATCCTGAGCCATCTTGGGCATATCGAGGTAATACATGCCTCTGACAAACTCTCGCCAACCTAATATTTGACGAATAAATCCCTCAACCGTAGAAAGGTCCAAGGAGTATTTTTTCCACGCCTGTAATGCAGCATTAATGACTTCACGTGGATTGAGTAATTTCAAGTTCAGCGAGCTCGAAAGAATAGAATGCCAACCAAACGGAGTATCAGTCCACATTGCATCCTCAAATATTCCAAAATTTCTTAAACGGTATTCGACAAAATAATCTAGAGCCTCTAGAGCCTGAGCTCGAGTCACCGGCCACTGAAATTGATCTAAGGATCCAGGATGATTCGAATGAGTTACGTTAACAAACTCAAGCACCTCCTGAGTAAGTGAATCGGGCTCAAAGAAGACTGGGGCCTCAATAATGCCAGGGCCCTTTTTAGGATAGGGTTTGCGATTATCTTGATCAAAATTCCACTGCCCTCCTTCAGGGTTTCCTGTGGAATCAACCAGAATATTGTGGCGCTTACGCATTAAGCGGTAAAAATACTCTAGCCGTAATTCTTTTTTATCAGCTACCCATTCAATAAACTCTTGATGAGAGCAATAGAAGTGGTCGTCCTCGCGCATCTCAAGCCTGAGCGATAACTCTCTTGCCAATTCTTCTATCTGCTGCTTTAAGCGCCATTCGCCTGGCTCAACACAGATTAGATCTGTAACCCCCTCTTCGATAATTTTTGCTTTCAAGGCTTCAACTATTGATAGAGGAGAGTTTTTAATATACGTAAGAGGGTAATGAAGCTCTGTGAGATTTTGGGCAAAATGTCTCATCGCAGATAAAAAGAGTGCAATCTTGGCTTTATGAGACCAGACATATTTGGCCTCTGGAATAGACTCAATCATGACCACTACATCGGTCTTAAAATTAAAGTTCCTAAGGGCAGCCCCCTTTAAATCCAGCTGATCTCCAAGAATCAGCACTAGTCGTTTAGGTGAGTTCATTTATTTTTGTACTGCGTTGGGCAATACGCGCGATCAACCAACTTACTGCGAAGAGCAATATGCTTTGTTGCCCTGCCAGTAACGCGTTTACGCCATAACTCAAAGGAATTCCGTTTGAGCTCATGGCGCATTAATTGAATTACTTGAGACTCAGATAGACCAAATGATTTCTCGATGGCATCAAATGGGGTACGGTCTTCCCAAGCCATTTCAATCAGGCGAGAGATATCAGATTCAGAAAGTGTTTTTAATGAGAGTTTTGTCACTATGCAAGTTTATGACTTATTGAATAAACTTGTAGAACACATCAATATTTGAAAAATCATATGATTGGAAAAATTCGTCAGAAACTGATTTCTATTGCACCAACACCACGCCTAAGAGTGGTAGATCTGGTCTGCCCTATCTGCGACCGCCCTATCCCTGACTCTCAAAAAGATGCTCATCACCTCATACCTAAATCCAAGGGCGGGAAAACTTCGGAGTATCTCCACCGAATTTGTCATCGCCAAATACATGCCCTCTTTACAGAAACTGAACTAGCCACGCAATTCAATACTGCTAAAGTCCTTCAAGAGCATCCTGAAATGCAGCGATTTATTCAATGGGTTAAATCAAAGCCCAATCACTTTTATGAAAAATCACGCAAAAGTTCTCGCTTGAAGGAAAAGTTAACTTAGAAACATGTCACTAACAAGCTCCCATGCTTTATTTCAAGTAGGACTACGATCTAAAAAATTAGCAAAATCAAAGACTGAATTTGGGCCGCGTGCTACCTCTTCAATTTTCTTAAATGGTACGTGAACTACTTTTTGAATTTCGCCTTTTTGCTTTTTTTCTTGCTTGACGTTTGCTTTAGACTCTGCTGGCAAATATGACTTTCGTTCAGGCGCAGTTTGCACCTCACTAAATCGCGGAATATAGTCTTTGATTGCAGAGGATAGGGTCACATTGGAGATGCAATTCATCATATAAGTCTCAAGTGACTGATAGAGCTCTTTTGCAATATCTGATACTTCTATTTTTCTTTTTTTGATGCGATTCATTGCCAAAACGATATCTTTAATAGTAATAATGCGAGGATCTTTTGAAAGTTGATAGCCTCCAGAACGTCCTCTAATTCCAATCACAAGCCCCGAATCTCTAAGAGGGCCTAATAACAGTTCTATGCGACTATTCGACACGCGAAGCCTTTGCGCTATTTCTGGCACAGATACAAGCTGGCCATTCCTTGAATGGCTTGCAATATCAACCAGAGTGTTGAGTGCTACTTTGACGGCTTTAGTGATTTCCATAGCGTATTTGGCATAAAAGTTAGATTAGGGATAGTATGAAACTAAATTCAAAATCATGCTGCGCCGCACCACTTAACCCTATTTAGCTAATGGTTGAAGTTATTAAAACCCACCATCCTCTTGCCTGTCGTCTGCTGCGATTAACAGCCTATATTTTGGCTGGAGGAGTTCTTGCCCAAGCCTTTAGCTGTCTTGCTTCCTATTATTTAATCTATGACTCACAAGCTGCAGGGATGCTTGCTCACCTTTTGATCCAGCATCTTTCATATTACTTTCTCGGGGGCACATTTGTAATCTTAAGTCTTTCGAATGTTCTTATTAAAAAAGGCCTATCTTTCCTAATAAGCATTCGAATTCCATCGCTAACTTTAATATTAGCAATCGCTGCTACAAGCTTTCTTCTAATACCTCGAATGGATTACCTGAGAGAGGCTGCTCTATTAGATGGTATGCCAGTGATGCTTTCACCCTTTGCTAACTATTTTTTAATATTAAATAGCCTCACACTAGTATTTCTCATTGTACAGATCGCTTTGAGTGTCTTAATAGCATGGCGCTTAAGCAAATATTAATCATCCCAGGTAGGCTCGCACTGAGGCAATCAAAGATAGCTGTTGCTCCTGCCTCATAAATTGTCCAATCTCAACTCGCAAGTTAGATTGGCTAATAAAAAATACTTTTGAATCTTTAAGAGGCGGTTCTATTTTTGCCCATTGGGCATTAAATTCATAAATTGCTTCTTTATAACTAATAAACTTTTTAACAATCAGCCGATTGCCATCAATTTCAATAGTTTCACAATCAAGCGCATGTCTGCAGTAGATCAAGAAGCCAATCGTCACTGCACTTAATTCTAGGGCTGTGAAAATAGGAATAACCCATATTCCGGCCAAGAGGAAGCCAGTTGCCACAAGCAATGAAAGGCAGACTAAGGCAATATAAAACTTGAGGAGCTGCTTTGGTGTCAGGGCGCAATTTCTTCGCATTTGCCAACGTTTCATACTCATATCAAGCGCCCGAGAATATCTTGAGAGTTATTTAATCTTGTTTCGCTCTTGGGCTTTAGCCAACTGGTCGGCACTTCTTTGCTGAAAATCGACCATACTGTGATGACCCATTTGATAGCAAGGGCAATGCTTACCTAGAATCCAGCGGGCGAGTTTGATGCGAATTTTTTCTACCATTGATATCTCCTTATATTAAGCTAATAATGTAAACGGAAATGGGATTTTGTGTTGAGGACGGACGAAAATAGAGGGGGATTTCAAGGGCTAGCTGGAAGTCAGCAAAAACGATGTAAATCCATTACATTGAATACATGAATAATTCAAATACTGCTCCAAATAAAATACCGCTATTCCCCCTAGAAACGGTACTTTTCCCAGATGGCGTAATTACCCTCAAAATTTTTGAGGCGCGCTATCTTGACATGATCAAACAATGCTTACGAGAGAAAACGGAGTTTGGCGTTATTAGTATTATCAAAAATATAGATGCCGATAATGAAAGCTCACTGATCACTTTTTCAAACATTGGCACTCTTGCAATCATCGAAGACTTCGATCCTATTCAGCCCGCACTATATATGACTAAATCGCTGGGAACGCAGCGCTTTAAGTTGTTGAGAAGTGTTCAAGAACCTAATGGGCTTTGGGTAGGCGAAGTGGAACTTTTAGATAAAGACCCCCTTATTCCTATTCCTCAAGAGCATCAAAAGGCAACTAAATTATTGGATGAAATCATCTCAGTGATACAAAGCCAAGATCTTTTAGGTGATGCTCCGTTTAAGAAACCATTTAAGGTTGAAGATTGCGGTTGGGTTTCTAATCGTCTAGCCGAGCTGCTACCAATCTCTTTAATTCAAAAGAACCATTTACTTGCACAAACTAATCCTAGAATCAGGCTTGATCTGATTTCAGAAATTATTGAAGATGACGATTTAAGAAATCAAATGATGCATTGACGCCATGCTTGATGAGCTCATTCGGAAAACTATTCGGGAAATGGTAGGGGGTAGTAGTGGACCCCCGGTGGCATTCCTTACTCCCAAGGGGGATCGAGGCATCTTTGGCCCTGAATCTATTGCCTGGAGAGTTCATGCTGACTTTATCTCTATGATGATTGGGGGTATTAGCTCCTTGGTACTACAAGCGCTACATCCCCAAGCATTAGCAGGCGTCTGGGATCATTCAAGCTTTAGAAAAGATCTCAAAGGAAGATTAGGTAGAACTGCCTACTTTATTGCTGCAACAACTTATGGGTCTCATGAAATGGCTCATGAGATTATTAATAAGGTGAATAGGATTCATCAACAGATTCATGGTGTCGATGAGTTTGGGAAACCTTATATTGCAACTGATCCCCATCTATTAGCCTGGGTCCATCTCACTGAAACCCTCAGTTTTCTAGAGGCCCACCAAAGCTATCGATACCCAATACTCACCAGGCAGGAGCAGGATCAATACTTTAAAGAAATGAAGGTCTTAGGAGAGATGCTTGGCGCTCAAAATCTACCGGATACCCTTCAAGGAACGCAGGAAGCGATTGAGTCTTATTTTCCAGAGCTTTACTATGGTGAGCGCGCCCAAAGTATCATTCAACTTTTAGATGACTTCCCCAGTAATTTGCAGTCCAAACCTTTTGTAAAGCTCATTAGCAGGGCGGGCTTTATCAATCTTCCCAATTGGGCTCATGACAAACTGAAAAAGCCAACTCCATCTACACTAGAAAAAATAATAGTAAATAAAAGTATAGGTTTAGTAGCAATTCCAATTAGAGATGCACTCAAAGATGGAGTAGCTGCACACTCTTACCGCAGAGTTTATGAATAAATGAGGAAAAAAATGTTGAAATTAAAGTTTCTAATAGTAGGTTTTTTAGTAGCGATATCTGGATATGTCCAAGCTCAAGCGATTTCTGGTAATTTTCAGAAAAACTGTAGCCAAGAACAATTAGAGGAACATAAATCCATTAAAAATAAATCTCTCACTGAGGAAGACTTTAAACCTTACTGTAGCTGCCTGGCTGAATATATTTCCAAAAATGCAAGCAATAAGCAAGTGAATGAGTTGTTGATGAATCCAAAATCAAAACCAGAATGGCTTAAAGCGATTGAACTCAAGGCAATGAAAAGCTGCCTTGCTTCTGATTCTAAAATGAGTACTTAAAGCGAGGCTTATCTCGCCTCTATTAGATTGCTAACTTCAATCCAATCTATCAATAATTCAATGTTCTAATAGCAATGTCATATAAGTTGAATAAGATCCAGCATTTACAGATTTTTAAATCTCAGAAATACTCACTGATACAGCATTTTGAATGGTATTTAGCACTGGGGACCACTTTGCAGCATGGTGAACAAGTTCACTAAGCTCACTCTCATTTAGATCATCGGCTTCTGCGTGCACCTTAATGCGAATAGCGCTTAAACCCAGGGTCTTGGGTGAAAGATTTCCGGTACCCCATACGCCAGAAGTAATAGTGTCACCTTCAAGCTCAATTCGTATTGCTTTAATTGTCCCGCCTTTTGAGACGACATTTGCCTGAATACCAACAGCAAGACAACTTCCAAGGGCTGCAAGAAGTGCTTCGAGTGGGTTGGGTGCGGTATCGTCGCCCAGAGCACCACGCGGCTCATCAACAACATATGCTTCTAAGTCGCGAATATAGCTTAAGTGACGAAATCGCTTACCTTCAGCAATAGTAGTACAACTAACAGTTTTATTAGTATTAGAGTCCAGCTTTCCTTTTTCTGAAAGAATCTTTAAAGCATCTCTATCAATTGATATAAAGACCTCAGGGTTTTTTATTGGCATAGTCATTAATTGTATTCTCCATAGTAGCCATAACAGGCATTGCTTACTGGTTTAGTATACGCACTAAACGATACATCTTATTCATATAGGATTGATTCTTACTCGCTTTTGGTGACGTGTTACAAAAAATCATTTGATATTTATTCAGTAAGCGCTTGAACTGGTAGTCGTTCTGCTCGCCAACGAAGCATGCCACCTGAAAGATTCGCTACTTTGCTAAAACCAGCTTTTTTCAACTGAACGGTTGCTTGTGTAGACCTAGCCCCCGAACGACATACGGTAACGACTGGGCGAGACTTATCAAGTAAAGCACTACTCTCTACTAAATTGCCTAAAGGCATCAAATGAGATCTTGGTATATGCCCTAAGATGCCCTCATATTCATCTGGTTCACGAACATCGATGATTTGAACATCTGCGATATGCTCCTCCAACCATAAAGGTTGAACCTCCCAAAATCCTGCGTAAGTTAAAGTCAGTGGAGCCCAGTCCTGCTCCTCCAAATCCATCACTGAACTATCCATCACGCCACATTTCATATTAGCCCGGACTGCTACATCAATTTTATTTGGATGCGCCAAACCTAAATTATTCATATAGCCAGTAAAGTCATTGAGGCTTATACCTTTTCCTAAACGTGGGTTATAAAGTTTTTCTTCGCCTACGCTTGAAACAGTAGCGCCTTTATAGTCGTGCCCAGGATATAACAAGCACTCATCTGGAAGTGCGAAGATTTTTTCACGTACCGACTCAAACATCTTTTCTGGACTTCCCTGCTGAAAATCTGTTCGACCACATCCTCGAATCAATAAACAATCCCCAGTAAATGCCATAGACTCATCATCAAGCACAAAAGTGGAGCAACCATTGGTATGCCCCGGTGTTGCTAGTACCTTCAGAAAACGACTCCCAAACTTCAGAGTATCGCCATCATCAAACTGGATATCTCCACCCATGGCTCCGGATTGCTTGGAGACTGCAATCTCACAGTGCAGCCGATAGCGCAATAGCCCTGAACCAGTGACATGATCTGCATGAACATGAGTGTCTGCTACCAAACACAAATGAAGGTTTAATTCATGAATCAAGGCCATATCTCTATGGGCTTGCTCAAAAACAGGGTCAATCAGTATTGCATCTCGACTGCTTTTATCAGCTAAAAGATAGGTATAGGTAGAGGACTGAGGATCAAATAATTGGCGAAAAATCAACAAGATCATTTCCTTTGTAAATTTTTGATCCAATTATCATCATATTTTTCTTTGACAGCATAAGAGACTTCTGAATACTGACACACTTCAACAAAGAGGTGTCTCATTACTCAACATTACTTAAAATAAGGATCACTTGCTATAGCCATTCCGACTAGTGCCACTATTTATCAGATCAGATGGAGGTTCAGATTAACAAAAGCTCTTTATTTTTCTTTCTGAAGCGTTTCGGGCAAGCTTAATATGGCAATCAAAGATATGATTGAGGCGACCATTATCATAATAACGGGTGAAAGATCATTGTGAGTACGATGCACCATCCAAGAGGCAGCAGCTGGAGTCAGCCCCCCAACAATTCCTAAAGTCAGGTTATAACCGAGAGCCACAACGGTTGTACGAACATGCTGCGGTGACGATTCAACCATAAAGGTTGGCATCGTACCAAAATAGGCTCCAGCAATTACAACAAAACCTAGTTGGCTCAGTTGAATAACTAAAGTGCTGTGGTGATACATGCCACTAAAAAGAGGATACGCAAATATCAAAGCCGCAATAGTTGCTGTAATTAAGATTGGTTTACGTCCAATACGGTCCGACAAAGATGCGAATAAGATCTGGATTGGGATCAACGCAATCATACTCAGCGTATTTATAAAAAGCGCTTTTTCTGGTGCTATTTTATCGGCCAACTCTAACCAACTCACAATATAGACAAACAATAAATAAAACGAGATGGCAGTAAACGCGGCCAACCCTGCAAGTTTTACAAGAATCAGACGATGATTTTTAAATATTTCACTAAGCGGGCTTTTCGTATCCGTAGCAGATTTTTGGTCCGTATGCGTGTGACGACGAAGCCACAGACCAGCAAGCCCAATGAATAAACCCAATATAAATGGTATGCGCCACCCCCAAGTCTCAAGGCTCTCGGTCGACATGACGGTACCCAATGCGGCCCCCGTCGCCGAACCCAACAAAATTCCTAACACCGCACCACAGCACCCAAGGGCTCCATTTAATCCACGACGATTCTTGGCGCCACTCTCAATCATAAAGATCAGTGACGTGGTGTATTCACCACCTACTGAGAGGCCTTGCATCATCCGACAAAGAGTCAAAAGAATTGGTGCGGCGATGCCGATGGCATCATAGCCCGGCATGATGCCAACTAAAAATGTGGGGATTGCCATCGCGGCAATAGAGACTGTCAATGCAGCCTGTCGACTCACTCGATCGCCAATATAGCCAATAACAATCCCTCCAACTGGACGCATCAGATAGCCAAGAGCAAAAATACCAAATGCTGCTAATACTTGCGCAACTGGATCCTCTTTAGGAAAAAAAATGTGCCCAATTGAGGTCGCAAAATAACCATAAATAGCGAAGTCGTACCACTCAAGCGTGTTGCCAATTGCGCCTGCAGTAATCTTCCGAATTGATGTCAAATTTGACATTGAGTTTCTCCAAAGAACAAACTATTAATAAATCCTAATAAATGACTGATGCCTTTTCAAACGCCTTCTACGCTAGATGCAGTTTGTACAAATACGATGGCGGGAATAGACATGGCTATAACTACTAATGATTTCAATTTCATAGACTTTTCTTACTTTTATTGACCTAATAATACACAAGCCATTACTTTTAAAAAGGATGAAGTATTGAAATACAGATTAAATATTTAAGAGAACAAAGGTCGAGCCCTTTAACACTTAAACGCAGTAATCTAATAGCAGTTCATTGCTCCACTGACAGATATATATGTTCATTAGGGTTGTATTAGAAGATATATCGAGATTACTTCAATACTTAATAGCGAAAATAGAAAAATGACTTAGAAATTTCTCGCTAAGTCATTGATTTCACTACTATACATACCTGAACTTAAACCTAGGACCCAAAGAATGCTGAAGGTAGATGCCCAGTCTTGACGAAGATAGTGCAACCTTCTTTGCTAAATGGCTGATGCAAACTCATATGTGGGCTTCTAATCCATGAGCCTGCGGGGTAGCGGCCATGCTCATCTTCAAATACACCATCAACCACAAAGATCTCTTCGCCACCGTAATGCTTGTGTGGATTGAAATAGGTCTGGGGTGCCCAGCGAACTAAAGTTGATCCACTTCCTTGCTGCATCAGCGGCATTACCGTCAGTCCAGAAACCATTCCCTGATGCCAAGCTGCCGTTTTAGTATCAATGATCTCTCGCTCCACTTGATCTTGCCCAAGATGTCTGAGTTTGACAAATAGAGTACAGCCAGACTCGCTAAATGGTGCATGCGATGAGCCTGGTGGATTCATGATGTAAGTTCCAGCAGGATAGTCGCCGGTCTCGTCACTAAAAACCCCTTCCAAAACCAAGATCTCCTCACCAAATTCATGTGTATGAGTCTGAAATTTGGATCCTGGTTGATAACGAACAATTGAGGTTGCTTTAGCCACCTCATCACCAAGTCGATCAAGCATTCGTCTTTGAACGCCCGGCTCCGGGCTTGGAACCCAAGGTAAGTCATGGTGATTAATTACGACTTTCTGACTGTAATCAGCATTGATGTTCATTTAGTTCATTTGTATATTTGAAGACATTACAAAGAATAACAAGCAAACTCAATTTGCGCTCAAAAGAAAAAACCGTTCGAAGGTGTTTTTGGTGACTCTTGATGGCCTATGGCGGCATCGAACCAGGGGCGAGGATATCTGGGTCTAGCTATTCTTCAAAGGCGCAATTGACTTCCAACTCATTTAGCTGCGTTGTCTCATGGGAGTATTTCAAAAAATTTTCTCGATGTCTTCTATAAAACAAAAGCCCCTCCTTGATGCTAGCTACTGAGGCGCCCTGTTCTTGCATCTTGTCCCACAGGTTCCAGTCTTCTTGAGGATGAGCGCCATCTTTGTATCTCTTCCTGTAGCCAATTGTTTGTCCAAGGGCCGTACGATACATCATTGAGCCATGGTGCTGTTCTTGGCGATCCCAGTATAGGTCGCCCTGATAAGGTATGGTCTCGCCAGGAACCCGATCTAAGATTTCTTCTTTTAATTCACCTGTAACCACAATGTCGTAAGTAACAATATCAGTGCTCGCATTTGATAACAGCTCAATTGCATCTGAACGCAACCAATTATCGGCACCTATGAACAGTACATATTTTGTGTTGATCTGAGACAGTATGTCTTGAAAGTTATCCACAACCCCCAAATTTTTATGTCTCAATATGTATTCAATATCAGGATATAGGCTTGGCAGATGATTGCAATCTAACGCCCCGTCATCAACAAATAAAATCCTTGTGGGAGAAACGGTTTGGGAGAGTAGTGACTCAATGCAATGGGCTGCAAGGTGTCCGTATCTATAGGAGGCAATAACGACAGTAATCATATTGAGTGGCATTAGAGCACAAATCTATGACATTCGTCGCTCGGGGCAGAATCAATCAGGGCATAGAATGTCTAATTCTTTGGAGCATATTGCATCTCACCGTTACCAAACGACCAGTTTTCTTTATTCACCTCAACCAAATTGATCACAATGTCTTGAGGCCTAACTTTGAGCTTTTCCACCAAGCCCTCGCAAATGGCTTTGTAGAACTTTTTCTTTAGCTCAGTGGATCTCCCCTCATTCAAAGTCACTTGAATAAATATGATGTCTTCCGAATATTCAATGCCTAAATAACTTTTAGGCATAACCAGCTCCCCACTATCGTGCTTAGTAATGACTTGGAACTTATCATCCATTGGAACATTAATATGCCCTGTCATCGCTCCATAAACAATGTCGCCTACTTGTTGCGCAAAATCTTCTGGGTATTTTTTACTTAAATCGATTCTGACAAATGGCATAAAACCTCCTTATTTACTTTTATCTTATCCAAATCTGATAGACCAAATGAGAATGTACTGCAATGTGGTGTCGGCAGAAGACTAGAGCCTCTAAATTATCTACTTACAAGGCAATATCTCGGGTGCCTTATATTCACGAGCCCTTTGAGCCATTAACTCAAATCGCTCTCTTAGGATGCTTTTCATAAAATACTCAATTACAGCCGAAGGAATTAATGACTGGGGCTCCACTAGTGACTGGTACTTAAATGTCGTTGAGTCTTTTCCTGGAAAAAGACTCCAGGTGCCTTTATAAAACTTTGTATCGCCACTAATTTGCTCGAACGTTAACAAACGATTTGAAACCTCCGTATATTCAACAACAGACTTCATTTCGATTGGGAAAAATAAAATTTGTTCTTCGACTCTTCTATAAACTCGCACCTTATTGCCAGCCCTGGATATGAGCCTAGACTCTAGTATTCCAGGGATATATTTTGCGCTCTCATAGCTGGTAATGAAGGCATAAGCATTGCAGATATTGATTGGAACGGTATAAGAGGCATCAATCTGAAAGCGGCTATCAATCAATCTAGTGCTTATCTGAACATCATAAGGATTTGCGTTTTCTTGGGCATAAGCCCCAAGGGTTGGGATATAAAACATTAGTATTAAAAGCCACTTCATTTATAAATTTTAGAACTTTATTAAATATATTGATTAGGACAACATCGACAGCATCGAGGGCTACTTGTCGCTTGTGCAAATGAAAACCACCCGAGAAAGTTACAGAGTCTCTCGGGTGGCCTAGGGTCGAATCAGCATGGGCCTGGGATGCCTAAACCTGTTTCTAAACTATGGTTTAAGGTGACATCCAGTCATTACAAGAATTACTCAGCTTTTGCCTTACGGCCATCGATGCTAATAGAGCCGGCACCAGATGAGGCAAGAATTAATAAGCCGCCTGTTACAGCCATATTTTTGAAGAATAGTAATTGAGCAATAAATGCAGCATCAACTGGGGCCGCCCAAAAAGCGTGACCAACAATACTTGCTAAAACAGTAAAGATTGCCAAGCCAATTGCTACAAGACGTGTTTTATAACCAAGGATCAAAGCAACCCCACCCAAAACTTCGATAGCAATGACCACCCAAACTAAAACTGCTACTACCGGCAATCCAAGAGATGAAAAATAACCAGTTACACCCTCCATGCCCATTAACTTATTTAGTCCTGCCGGCAAGAACAATGCCGCGATTGCAATACGGCCTAATAAATTTAATATGCTTTCATATTTGTTCATTTTCTTCTCCTGGGGATTTTTATTAGGGCTGCGTTGCCAATTTAGCAAAAACTAGCCTACCCCATCATAACCAAACTAAATGAAAAAACCTCCCAAAGGTGGTTTTGGTGCTTCTTGGTGGCCTGGGCAGATTTAAATAGGCAAGAAAAAGCCGCTCACAGGGAGCGGCTTTTAGATAAAACAGTTTCTAAATGACAAAACTTAGAACTTGTAACCTACACCAACGAGTGCTTGATAAGTGCTGGGAGTAGTATTAGTACCAATGCCTCCGCCAGTACCAATTGCAGTATTAGAGTAAGTCATGTAATTAGCTTCACCAAATACATAGATATTTTTGTCAATCAACTGCTTATAGCCTAGACCGACAATGTATCCGCTTGCATTAGCCGTACCGCTAGTCGACAGACCGCCTGAATTTTGAGCCTTAAGCTGCTCTGCGCTGTAACCAAGCTTGATATAACCCAATTTGTCAGCACCGAACTGATAGCCTGGCGCTACAAAAATGTTATAGCGGTTTGATGCCTGAGTGGTCGTATTGACTCCAGCAGACTGATTATTGGTTGCCCCATTTTGGCTTGACTTCACTGACAACGGATTGTAATCAACGCCTAACCCCAACACCAAATTTGGAGCTACAGAATAGTTGTATCCTAATCCTACGGTACCAGAAAAACCGCCAGCAGACTGGGAAGGCGCAGCTACAGCATTACCGCCGAAGGTCGGGCCATACGCAGTTTTATTGGCAAAACTATTATTTTCATAGCCAACACCTACTTGGCCATAGAAACCTTCAAACGCTGACTGGGCCATTGCACCAGAGCTCATTGCAACTGCCGCAGCAGCAATTAATAATTTTTTACTCATTTTTTATCCCTAAATTTTTATTTAAATTTGCACTCTTTTGGAGCTTTGCACTATTTTGGAGCTCTCAGGGATTATATAAAAATTAGAAGAAATTACTTATTCAGTAGCTTTATAACAACATATTTATGGAGATTTTGCACTGTTTTAGCCCATATTAGGGCCTCTAACCCTGATTACGATCAATTAGGGCTAAAAATCCCCTATCCAAAGCTTGGTATTTTCATTTCTGGTGGGCCTACCGTGACTTGAACCTGGACCAAAGAATTTTTGGGGAAACCATCTAAAACTTGGTTGCTCCAAAGTGGTTTTAAGTATGAGGGCAGGCATTACTTAAAGTAATGCTTAATAGCTTGCTAGCCCAAGGCAGAGTCGACATGCATCGAGAATCAGCATCCTATTTCTTAGACTTATATTTTTGTATGGCAGCTTTTAAATCTGAATATTCTTCACAGCCAAAAGTACAAATTTTGTCTAGTCTGGCCAATAGCGCCTCAGCCCCAGTTAAATCCTTATTAATTAACTTCAGCATACCGTAATACTCAAGAGCGCCGCGATGGTTTGGGTCTATTTTTAAAGCGGCTTGGTAGTACTTTTCTGCCCCTACCAAATCAGGTAGCTGCTTCTTACGAAGACTGAAACCCATCAAATTATTCCAATCAGCCGAACTTGTATCGTTCGCAGCTTGCAATTGTTTGATAGCCTGATCATATTTTTCGGCTTTAATACTTATCCTGGATTCAGTCAACCAAACTGGATCTGACTTAACAGGTGCAGTATCTGCTGCCTGAATATTGCCTATGCAAGATAGCAAAAGTAAAAAGGTAATTAATAAATATTTCAAAAACTTCTCCGAAAAATTTAATGCGCTCTATGGTCTAGGGCTTGGGTAAATTACCTGGGAAAGATGTCCCCCTTCTTTATTTACTTTTACCAATACCATATCTCCTACCCCAACTACCTTACCGGTATATGCCTGAATATTTACGTGATGAGTCACTAGAATAATAGGTAATTTAGTTTGTTTGCCTAACTCGCTTTTGATAAATTGCTCTAACTTCTTGGTTTGTTGCTTTTCCAGACTCATGTCGTCAAAGAAAGAGCCTAAAGAAGATTCTATTTTTACAGGGCCCAAATTCAGAAGCTCGGCTGTATCCAAGCACCTACACCAAGGACTACTAAAGATTTGGGCTTTATCGATGCCTTGTTTATTTAACCAAGATCCAATTACTTTAGCTTGCTTTCTACCGTACTCACCCAAGTTACGCTGAGTCGAACATTTACCAATGATGTAACCAGCAGGATCGCCATAGCCAGGAGCATCGGCGTGGCGCATTAATAAAACATGCTGCCCATCTTTTAGATCATCTACTAAAACTGCTTTTGCCTGAGACATAATGAATAGGCTGCTAATACCAACCATGACGGCGAAAATTTTTTGATTTAAGTAGCTCATATGCTTTTGTTTATTTAAGTCATGCGGATGACTTGATTCTTATACGTTCCCGATAGGGCTTTTTTGACTATCTAATATCGTCTTCAATTGTAAGTTATGCATAGCTCAAAAAGACAAAACCCCCACCATTTCTGATGAGGGTTTGCTTTTTTAGTAGCTCTCAATTAAGCCTTCGACGTCGACTGCTCCTTCATTGCGGTTTTGACAGTCTCTGGTTTAAACGGAATAGTTCTAAGCCTCACCCCAACAGCATCAAATACTGCGTTAGCAATAGCCGCAGGAATAGTAGTTGGGGTCTGCTCACCCGCTCCCCATGAGGGTGTGCCAGGCTGATCGATTAACACGGTATGTACTTTAGGCACTTCATTAAATCGAATAATCGGGTAGGAGGCCCAGTCAACACTCTCAATATCACTACCCTTCCACTTAACTTCCTCCATTAATACTCGACCTACTGTTTGTATAGCGCCGCCCTGTATTTGGTTTTGGACACCATCAGGATTAATGATTTGGCCGCAATCATGTGCAATATATAAATTCTTGACTGAAATCTTACCGGTATCTCGGTTCACTTCTACATCGGCAACTGTAGCAACATAAGTAATGGCATTGTTATATCTCACATAAGCAATACCACGACCTCTAGCGATATTGCTACCCTGATTCGATTTGTATGCTGGTTCTCGACTTTGCCAACTAGAAGACTTCATTGCCGCACGTATAACTCCAATTGCTCTAGGATCCGTTAAGTTCTTGATACGATATTCAGCAGGATCAGCGTTAGCAGAGATTGCAAGCTCGTCAATGAATGATTCATTACCAAAACTGTTCTCAATGCGTCCAGGAC
>Ga0194055_10001763_pt1 | contig 17486 bp, 11 predicted proteins | sample SepL449m_MetaG_FD_155482 | JGI IMG/M metagenome (GOLD analysis project Ga0194055, IMG submission 155482) | Anoxic zone freshwater microbial communities from boreal shield lake in IISD Experimental Lakes Area, Ontario, Canada - Sep2016-L442-9m | ecosystem: Environmental > Aquatic > Freshwater >...
GCTTGATTCCCAATAAGCGCTCGGTTTTGGCATCACCGCATCGAACGACCTGTCTTTGCGAATCTTGCTTGGTTTCAACCCAATGCGATTACCAACATCCTCGGGGAGAGCCGCCGCGGCTGCCAGTTGCACTTTGCGGTGGGAACTACACAGTTCCAAGGCAGACGACCAGAACTCTGCATCATGGCGAGAATCCTCCTTCGGCGCGAGCATCGCGTACCCATCGCCATCGGAAAAATGCAGCATCCAAGTCAAAAGCTTCGACACCGCTTTCCGCTGCGGTGGATACCATTTCCGCGCTCCGACATTGTTGGCTGCCCAACGACTGCGAACCATGCACGCGACAAAGGCTCTCAGGTCCTGGGCTTTGAATGCGAGCAACGGTTTCGGATCCTCGGCCGTTTGTTCCAATAGCAAAGCGATTCGATTGAGAGTCTCGCTGACGATGCGATCTTTACCCCCTAGATTGGACAACTGCTTTGCGAGTGCCAAGGGTACTTCGCAAGCCCAAATCACCCAGGGAAACAATCCATCCTCATTGCCGTTCGCCCATGCCCGATCGACTTGTGTCAATGTCGACTGGAGCACTTCGATCCAAAGCGATGGAGGAATATCGCGTCCTACTTCGGGCAAGGCATGGAGCCATCCGGCGCATGTCAAGGCAACGTACGGGTCATAACTGGACTTGGGGAGTTGCTGCGTGATCCATTTGCCGATCTTCGTCGCGTGGGCCACTTGCTGAGCACGGATCTCAGGCGAAATCGTTTTAGATTTTCTCGATCGTTTAGGGGTCGGCGTCGTTTTCTCAAAGGGATGCGACCCGAACGCTTCGACTAGGTCATGCAAAAATTCTCGATGACTCGGCTTGGCAACTTCCCAAACTCCTGTCCCCCAAAGCATGGCATTGAGGTACTGAGCGATCGGAAGATCATCCTCCTTTTGTTTTCCTTGGGCCGCAGTTCCCATCGGAAGGGAGGACTGCAACAGGGAAACGTTTTCCTCACAGAGCTTTTCCAGCCACTGGATGGCCGTTTGGTTTTCCGCTTCCGCGCTTTCGTTCGATTTCAAGCGGCGCGATCGATGTTTGGGCTTTACCCAGTCCATAGGTCTCTCGTTCGCAAATTGGAAAAGTGATAAGATGCTGTTTCGTTGGTCGCATGGCACCGTTTAGCACTGCACGTGATGCAACCGCACATTCGAATCGTGCGGTAGGACCAAGCATCGCCAATTGTTGTTGCTGATTTCCAAGATGCAAGGATGATCTTGCGGAAACTTGGAAACTGATTTTAGGGGCATGATTGATGAATTTGATATTCAACTCGATACCGCGAAGCCACGTTTTGTCCGTTGTTTCTGTCTCACTATTGTTCCTTTTTTCTCACGCTTCTTACGCCTGGTCGCAGGAAGAGGGTTGGTTGGAACTGCCGGAGATCAAAGCGCGTGTTGAAAAGTCGTTCGTAGATCCGCCGAGCGGCAAAAAATTGCTGGATGAAGGACGGGTTTGGATCGATCGCGATGAACAAGCCGTGATCGTCGATGGATACGTCTGCCAACGCAATGCTCCTCTGGAAATGTTCGCTTGTCCCACGGGAACCAAAGAACATGAATCGATCGTTTCGGTATTCACCAAATCCCAGTTTGTGCATGCAGCCCTATTGGCCGTTGGAGGAGTTCCTGGAAAACCCGTTGCTTTTGAGCCCAAGTTTGTTCCCGCCAGCGGAACCACCATCCGTATCTATGCTCTTTGGCATGATGCCGATGGAAAAACGCAAGGAACCCTGGCACAGAATTGGATTCGACAATCAGGAAAAGAAACTCCGATGGTTTGGGATTGGGTCTTTGCAGGAAGCAAGATTTACAAGGACCCCGATACGGGAAAGGAATCGTATCTCGGCAATAGCGGCGAATTGATTTGCGTCGCTAACTTCATGACCTCCACCATGGATGTGGCGGTGAAAAGCGATGCAGCCAACTCGGGACTGGTATTCGAAGCATTCACCGATCGCATTCCCAAACGCAACACACCGATTCGATTGGTCCTGGTGCTGAGCGATGAATCTCCCTACTTAGGAGCGGACAAAACGGAATCCAGTGCCGAGGATCCCCCGCAGAAATCCAGCGTCGAAGATAGTGAAAAATCAGCTGGCAAAGAAAACGAGTTGCCCAAGTACCTGACCGATCCCGTTTCAGAGCGGATCTTGCAATTCCTTCCCTCCAAAAAAGAGGGTGCTTGATTTCCGGCAACGCAAAATCGCGTCCTAAATCCACCGCTAGCGACGCTCTTGCCATCGATCACACGTGCTCCCATGATCCTCTATCCATCTCCCTTCATTTCCACGTACGGCGCATCGAGCCTTTGTCACTGTGAAGCCTACAGATACCCAACCCAACGCAACTCCAGTCGCTTCGTTTGGTCAACGGTTGGCCGACGCCGTGCTTCAGAAGAAAAACGCAGTTTGTGTTGGACTCGATCCACGCACTCTGTCCTTGCCAGAAACGATCCGACCCAAACTTCCGGCTAGTCTCGAAAGCCAAGCATCCGCGTTCGAAACGTTCTGTTTGAAGATCATCGATGCGGTCAGTGATTTGGTTCCTGTCATCAAGCCTCAGGCAGCGTTCTTCGAAGAGCTGGGACCAGAAGGGATGCGGGTTTTGGCACGCATCATTCGTCATGCGACGCAGCAAGGACTTCTGGTCATACTCGATGGCAAGCGAGGGGATATCGGCACGACCGCTGCAGCCTATGCGAATGCATTCCTAGGATCAGGCCCGGAAGGAGGTCCTACGTATAGTGCGTGGGGCGCTGACGCACTGACCGTGAATCCTTTTTTGGGAATGGATACTCTGGAGCCATTCATTCAGCGTTGCGACAACAGCGAAACGGGCTTGTTCGTCCTGGTCAAGACGTCGAACCCAGGGAGTGGTTTTATTCAAGACACCACGGTGAATGATCTCGGTATTTCGAGTCCCGGCAAATCTCCCCCGAGCAATATCTCCGAAGCGATCGCCGATGAGATTCAGGCCTTGGCGCACGGCCGCATCGGACCCGATGGATACAGTTCGGTCGGCGCCGTAGTCGGCGCTACCTATCCAGCTCAATTGTCGGCGATGAGGGAACGCATGCCGAATGCTTGGTTGCTCATCCCAGGCTATGGTGCTCAAGGTGGTGCGGCTGCCGATGTCGTGCGCGGCATGGATGGACGAGGCCTGGGTGCGATCGTCAATAGCTCGCGCGGAATCATCTTTGCCCATGAGAATCCCAAATACAAGTCATTGCCGTGGATCGATGCCGTTCGCAACGCGACGTTGGACATGATCGAAGCATTGCGGACAGCTCATTCGTGATTCGCTCATTCGTGATTCGGTATTGAAACCTCTGCGGTCGGTCCGAGTGAAAATGGAACCGCATGCGACGGGAATCGACACACTACGGAAGCGAAATATTAGAAGTAGGATTGGTGCACAGGCTTGATCACCAATTCGGGAATATGCGCTCTGGCTGGCAGGGATGCAATGGAAACCACGATCTGCCCCACATCGCTGGGGCGAAGGATTTTCTCTCGTTGCTCCGTCGTAACCGGCACCGGTCGTTGATCGAGGATCGGCGTATCGACCTCGCCTGGATAAATATTCGTGACACGAATCCCTTCGGGTCCTACTTCATTGGCGACACAAGTACCGAGGGCGGTCATCGCAAACTTGCTCGCCGCATAGGCGACCCCGCCCAATGCCAAGGCACGTTTGCCCGTCACGCTGGAGATGTTGATGATGAGTCCTGCTTGACGATGGCGCATCGCGGGGAGGCTGGCATGGATCAAGTTGTATGCTCCGGTCGCATTGATCGCGAGGACCTGATCCCATTGCTCGGGGAGCATCTCGGCCATCGAACGATTCTTAATGTTGACTCCAGCGGCATTGACCAGGATGTCCACACTTCCGAGCGTTTTTAAAACGTCCTGAACGAATGCGTTGGAGTTCTCTCGATCGGTAACATCCAGCGTAAAACCAATCACTCGCCCACTGGCGGACGCTTGAAGTTTGCTGACCGCCTGCTGAACGATCTCTGGGCGTCGGGACCCGATGGCGACATTGGCTCCCTGCAGCGCGAATGCTTCGGCGATACCATATCCAATGCCGGTCGCACCTCCAGTCACAATCACGTTCTGGTTATGCAATGGGTTCGTTGTTGGGCTAGTTGAGGTCATAGTAAAAGATGGAATGGGTTGGAATAACAGCAGGAATGGGTCCTATGTCGATCTCCGCGCACGCGGCTTTGCAAATGCGTAGACGCGAACGTGGCTCTGGATTGTGGTGATTTCCGACCACGCTGCGAGCCCCAGTTGTCCCTTCGAAAGAAAATTTGATTCGGCTTTCTGTTTTGATTGCGAGGGGATGGCCCGGCGGACGATGAATGGATCTTTAGAAATTCCCCCAAAAAAGACTAAGAAACGCTCGCCTGACGCGTTAACCGCGTGTCGGCATTCTATTCCTGCACCTTCGAGGGCAACTTGAACAGCACGGACAACCAGGATTCGTTGGCTCGCAGTCCAATCGAGCTTCGCGAAGTAGGCCATGCCGTTTGGCTGCAATCGGTTTTCGAACGATTGCAAGGCCCTCTCGTTGGCTATGCATACAAGCTGCTGGGTGGCGATTGGGATTTGGCGCAAGACTGCGTTCAAGAGGCCTTTATGCGATTGTGCAAGGAACCTCGCGACCGTGTCGAGTCGCATGTCGACGCATGGCTCTTCAAAACATGTCGCAATCGAGCGATGGATATGCATCGCCAGGAGGCACGAATGACCTTTCAGACCGACTCCCCTGCGCTGACGACACTCTCGTCGCGCGAAATCGATCCGGGCCAGCAAGCGGTGAGCGCTGAGCAGACCCGTCGGATCGACGAAGAAATTTCCAAATTGCCAACCCTCGAGCACGAGGTCGTGTTGCTGAGGCTTGGCCAAGGGCTCTCCTACAAACAGATCGCCGAAGTCACGGAACTGAGTGTTTCCCACGTGGGCGTTCTCTTGCATCAAGCCATGTTGCGGCTTCGCCAAGCGATGGCTGGCGAGAACGATGCCGTGACGAACGTTTCCAATTCTTAAATTCAACGGAGCCACTGGGCTCCATCCAACGAAACATCATGCAACCCAAAAAATCTGAAATCACTGATCCGAATATCGAGGCTTGGGAATTGACCGCCTATGCCCTCAACGAACTGGATGCGGAGTCCCGTGCTCGCCTTGAAAAGCATCTCGAATCGAACCCCGAATCGCGAGCGGAATTGAAAGAGATCGAATCGATTGCATCAGCGATCCAGCGGCAGTTATCCACGGTCGCTCCTTCAATGGCTTTGGACCCAGCCCGCACAAAGAATCTGCTGGATACCATGTCCCTTGAGTCGTCCCAAGGGCGCGATGCCATTGGCGACCCGCATGCATCGAAGGCGAGTTCCGTGGATCGGACGTCAACGCCCAGTCGCACAGGCTGGACTTTTAGTCGTGCTGCAGTGACCGCGTTATGCGCCTTGGCCGCTACGGTCTTGATTGCCCTGATGGTCGCACCCGAATCCTTGCATGGACTCCGAAAACAAATCGGCATGTCCGGACCGATGGAGTCTCACGTCGCGGTGGCGTCGGAATCAGACTTTGCAACCAAGCAAGAATCCAAATCCAACGCTTCGGTGACCGTGGATGAAAAAGCACAGCCTGCATTTGGTCCGGGAACATCGGGAGCAACCGATGAAACAGAGAATCGTTACTCCTCAACGCTCGGGGGAGTGACCGCGGAGGCAAGCCCGGCAGAAGGTGCGAATCCGAAGGACCAAGAAATTCTTTTAGAAGATCTTATTCGTGACAACGGCAGCGAAGGGCAACGATCGCTCGACCTCGCGGCCGGGGAAGTGACCGCGGAGGGAGATGCATTGGAAGAGGGCTTGAAACAGAAAGACTCGGAACTCCGCGCTAAGAGCTTTGGCGTCAACCCTCCCGACATCACGTCGAACGACTCTATTGGCGTTCCATCGGACGAGTACGTGCGAGAAGGTATGAAGGGTAGGTTCGAGGTGGGTGGGACGGTAAACGGGGATCTTGGCATGAATGGAAAAGCTGTGCTAGAGAATGAAACAAAGTTAGCGACACTTGCCGAAACAGCCACGCCGATACCTTCGAGCGGCCCCGCCGCATTACCTGCGTTGACGTTGAATTCAAAGCGCAACGAATTAGCCGCGGGAGGAGCTTCAGGCGGCGGTCGAGGTGGACTTCCGGGTGGTGGCATTGGAGGTCCTGTGCCAGACATGCTTCCCGGTGGCGGAGGAGGTCGTACAAATGCGATAGCTCCTCCTTTCGGCAATGCAGACGTTCGGGCTATTCGAGGTTATTCTCCAGGTTCGGTTGGGCGTAGCGGGACTTCTGCCGAAGGTAGAACCTCTTATGACTACGCAGAAACCTCCGTCGATGGTCGTTCAGATGGAAAAGCACAAGCATTTCCTGACGAGTTGCGAGCAAACGTTCCTAGCCTTCGGATGCCACCGACTACACCCTCCGGCGATCGCTTTGACGAACTGATCGAATCCCCTTTCACCGAAGTAGCCTCCGCTCCGTTATCTACGTTTTCGATCGATGTGGATACGGCGTCGTATACGAAACTGCGTCAGTACTTGGTGGAGAACCATTCCCTGCCAACGCCTGGCTCGCTTCGTATCGAAGAGTTGATCAACTATTTTGATTACGACTACCAAGGCCCCGCCGACAATTCCCCTTTCGCCGCTCATCTGCGACTGACCGATTGCCCGTGGAACAAGGACCATCAATTGGTGCGAGTGGCCATCCAAGCCAAAAAGGTAGATACCGAGAATCGCCCTGCATCGAATCTTGTTTTCTTGATCGATGTATCGGGCTCAATGGCTGCGGCGAATAAGCTACCACTGGTCAAGCGGACATTGTCTTTGTTGGCCTCGCAAGTGCGTGAAAACGATCGAGTCGCGATCGTTGTTTATGCTGGAGCAGCGGGTTGCGTGCTTCCGAGCACTCCTGGTTCGAAGAAGGATGCGATCCTGGCATCGATCCAAGAACTGCAATCGGGTGGGTCGACCAATGGTGGCCAAGGAATCGAATTGGCCTATCGGATTGCTAAGGATAATTTCGTACCGGGTGGAATCAATCGAGTGATCTTGTGCACTGACGGGGACTTCAACGTCGGAGTCACAGGAACCGATCAGCTGGTCACCATGATGCAAGAGAATGCCAAAAGCAATGTCTTTTTGACGTGCCTCGGTTATGGAATCGGCAACTACAACGATTCCATGATGGAGCAGATTTCCGACAAGGGGAATGGCACGTATGCGATGGTCGACAATGAACTCGAAGCTCGACGCATTATGATCGAGCAATTATCGGGGACGTTGATGACCGTGGCCAAGGATGTCAAGATTCAGGTCGAGTTCAATCCAGCCCGCGTCGCTTCGTATCGCTTGCTGGGTTACGAGAATCGCAGGTTGGCAACTGCCGATTTTGATAACGATCGCAAGGACGCAGGTGAGATCGGAGCAGGCCATCGCGTGACCGCTCTGTACGAGATTGTATCTGTTGGAAAAGAAGGGGTGATCCCTGCAAATGTTGAATTGCGTTACGGAGCCGAGAAGCAAGAGAACGTAAAGGATGGCGCAGCAAAGGATGCCGATCCTGTTTCATCGCATACGGACGAATGGCTCTATTTGAAGATCCGTTCCAAGCAACCTGAGGCCACGGAGAGTACAAAGCAAGAATTCGTGTTGCGAGATAAACAACAAGCCTTGCTAGCCCGTGAGCAAATGGATTTGGACTGGGCGGTGAGTGTAGCCGAGTTTGGATTGCTATTGCGTCAAAGCCCACTGGCTCCCGGAATCGACTGGAACCGCATGTTGTCTCGGGCTCAGGAATGCATTGGAAACGACCCCTATCGCCGTGAATGCTGGTCCATGATGCAACAGGCCAAGCAACTCTCCGATCGCAAGTGACCAACGGATCCGATGGGCCATTCTGACCCTGCATGATTGCTTAAACGACAGAAGCCCAGCGGTGTTGCTGGGCTTCTGATGTTTTTGCCGCAATGAAGGCGAAAACGGCTGTAATTACCTGCCTCCGGTTCCACCACGCAAGGCATATTGAATACCGTACGTAAAGAAGACACCCACACTGAAGTTCAGGATTTCTTCACACGGTTTGTACCGAAGGATCAATGTGTCGCCGGGCATCACAAGCGGTCGTTGACTCGGATCATTGTTTGCCAGTGCCAAATCGACTTCGATTGTGATCTGACCGTTGCACGGAGTTTTTCTTAAAATGTAGAGCATCCCCGGAGGCACTAGGAGCGACTGGAAGATAATACCGCCTCCAAGGCCGCCTCCTCCTCCGTTCTGACCGGCTGAAACACCCTTTCCTGAAAGAGCCATAGCTCCCAGCACATCAAGATCATAGTCACGGGGTAGTAGGAACTCGCCGCCGGGTAACAATCCACCCGTATAGAAGACATCGGCTTCGCGCGATTCAATGTAGACGATGTCTCCATCCTCTAGCACGATATCTTCCGACCGGAAATTGGGGATGACACCTGGCGCTAGTCGCAATGGGATTTTTATGATGGAAGGATCATCTGGCAGTGGAGGAGGGCACCCGCAAGGATCGGGATTGCTGTAGTACTGTTGGTAGAATTGCTGAACAAACTCATCGCGTCGGCGTTGGTCGGCTCGCGAAGCCCGGAGAATTTTTACTTCGGCCCTGGCGTTGACACCGGGCAAGCCACCGGACGCCATCAGGGCGTTCAAGACGTCATTTTGGTAGGCTCGCAGTTTGATCATTCGTCCTGAAGCACTTTGGTCAGCACCACGCGTGAACCCTCCGACGCGACCACCCATCGTACCGGCATTTTGGCCACCGCCAGAGCCCAAGTCCTGCCGAACGACGACGATGTTGTAGGTTCGCTCTTTGACCAGCGTCACAATAGGTCGTAGGCGACTCGAGTCTTTAAGAATCTTCGAATCCAGGTAATACTTGCGAACCAATTCTCGGGCTTGTTCGATCGTCAGCCCACGCACTTTGATCGGTTCGAGAAGCGGTAACTGGATAGTGCCGTCGTTGATGACAGCAACGGGAAATCCGAGTGACGGATTCAACTGACTGTCTGCGTCAGGAAAATTGACTGGGGGCGGTTCAGGTGGTTTATCCGGAGCCGTGTAGGGGAGAATTCCTTCGATGTAGACACCGAGGATGTCTCCTTCATCGAGCAAGTATTCGCGGGGAGGCTCCTGGGCCAACCGGGACGGATCCAGCGAAACTAGGCTAGATTTGCTTTGCGCTTGATATTGTGGAGGGAGTCGTCCGGCAGGGATTCCAGATAGCGGCTGTGTCAAGTTCGTGCAGCCAGTACTTAATCCGCTGATCAGTAGTACGCCTGACCAGGAAAGGCGATGGAACCACCGCCGTACGGTTCCTTGGAGTCTGTCCATTTGTGTCTCTATGTTCTGGTGGTGAGACATATTCGTTACCTCGCAAGCCGCTAGTAGCGTTCAGATTGGGTCGTGTCTGGCTATGTTGGAAAAATCGTTTTGCGATCGCTTGTTCAACTGCACGAGCAAGCCATCGGCGGATTGACGGCCTATTTGGCTGGGAAATTTGGAATGGGAGCCGGAATTTGGGACTGAGGGATGGGAATGACTCCCGTTTCAATCACTTCCGCCTCGGAAACCATCGGATCGTACTCGCGACTCATCAAGGTGCGGCTGGGCGCACCTGCCGGATTCTTTGTTTCGGGCACAGGATACATGCCGTTGTATTCCGATGGCATCAAGCCATGGTCGACATATTCTTGCTGGACACGCGAGGAGGACTGGATTTGGTGCCATTGACCAATACCGTCTTCCTCGGCCGCTCGCGCTCCGTGCGGAAATCCAGAAAACCATGCTGCAACGCGCGCCTGGCCTTCACACGATTGATAGCGCCAGCCCCAGTATTCACGAGGAGGGAATGTGGGCGTACAACCCTTGCCACCCCCAGCCACATCGTTGTAGCCCGCCTTGAACCCTCGATGAAAATCTTTTAAGTACTGCTCATTTGCAAAGCTGTGTTTTCGGCTGTGCCATGCTTTGTGCGCATACGAACTGTTGCGAAAGCCCATCATGCTACCGTTCCAGTAGCTGTTGTAGGTCCAGGCGTTGTTCAAGCCTGTCATCGCAGTACATCCGCTGAGCGATGTCATTGCAACTCCCAGCATCACGTACAGGGCTGCCGTGCCCAGCCGACTGCGTACGGAGTTTCCTTCACGGCCGCAATAATCGGCCTTGACTCGATCGATGGTCATCGACGATTCCCCCTCAAAACGATTTCGCCGCAGGGGATTGCATTGCCTTGGCGCAATCCATGCGGATGTGGATAGAGTTATCCCTGGTTTGTATATCGCCCGAGCCAAGCACCGAATTTAGTGATTGTGACGGCGACAACGGGAATTTTGGTTGTTTGTGCAGATGGGATTGAATCGGATGCACCGGCGAAGAAAGGCATTGAGACAGAGTTCTCCTTCCTTTCGCAGGGTCTGACCGAATAAACGAATCCTATGCTCCGCTATGTTGGTTCCGCCGGATGAAATATTGGCGAATGATCCAGCCAGGAACCGATCCAAAGTGTCTGGAAGAGTGTGGCCTAGGAACTCAGTTCCCTGGCGGTGATGATCATGAGTCGAAACCGACAAAAAGTCGATTTTCGATGGCATGAGCCTGAGGCGCTAGCCGATTTTCGATGGCATGAGCCTGAGGCGCTAGCCGATTTTCGATGGCATGAGCCTGAGGCGCTAGCCGATTTTTGTACGTCGAGAGAACTCGCCTAGCGCTTTTTGAAGATGCGCTATTCGAGTGTCTCGGAGTCTCAATTCGCGATTTTCCGAGGTTTTTCGTACTCGTACTCCGCGCTAGCAGTACTCATACTCGTACTCGAAGAAACCTCATCGAGTGCGAGAACCAATACATTGAGTACGAGTACGAGAGATGCCAAAACAGCGCAACTTCAAAACGAGCGCCTCGGGCTCACCTTTGCCGGCTGTGTCCAATGGGTCCAACGGATGACAAAGAATTGAAATGCCATCATTGCAGCCGCAACAAAAACGACTCGACGACCGATTGCTTTGGACTCTTAGGCTGGCTGCTATCCTCTTCCTTACCGCATGCCCGTGGTACTTTGGATCCGTCGGTTGGAATGAGCAGTCGTTGTTTGTCGCTGGGGGTATTTGCCTAGCATTCTTGCTTGCATTGTCAGTGATCCTGACATGGAAAACCCCGAGCAATGAATGGAGGCCGGTTTCCCTGACATGGCTTTTATTCGGACTTGGTTGTTTTGCCATGCTCCAGTCCCAGCCGCGATATGACTGGGTCTCTGCTGGGACAGCCCCTCCTTCGGTGCAAATGCAACGCTGGGCCCTGGGGCTGGAATCCCCCCCTGAGGTGATTCGGCCGGGGTTGATTTCTACAAAGGGATCAGGAATCGATTCGCAAGAACCTTGCGGTTTGGATGCCATCGACGAAAAGAAACACAGGTTCGCGATCAGCGTTGAACCGGTAACGACCCAGGCTGCAGCCGGGAATCTTTTTTTAGCGGCCATCCTCGCGTGGCTGGCCAGCACTGCCTTTCGGCGCCGGGAATCGTATCCTGTCCTTTTGGCATCGATGACTCTGATCGGTTGTTTAGTTGCAATCTATGGATTGATCGGTGCGGCCACGCCGCGCTCGCTCAATTGGCTTGGTCTAAAGTATGGCTCATCCTTTTCCGTCTTCGTTTCAAAGAACTCTGCTGGTGCCTTTCTCAATACTTCCATCGCAGCCGCTCTCGGAATGGTTTTATCCTCCGCTCATCGACCTAAAAAGACTCGCAAACCTTCCCTGCGATCCGAGGTTGAAGTTCCTTGGAAAGTCCAAGCCTGGAATTGGTGTCAAAATTGGTTGTCGACACTTGATCTGTCCCAGATCATTGCCATTCTTTCCCTTTTCGTCCTGATGATCGCTTTGGTTCTCAGTTTGTGCCGCGGTGCTGTGGTCAGCGGGATGGTCGGATTGTTCAGTGTTCTTTGGCTCATGCTTCCAGGCAAACGGACAAACAGCTTGGCGATCGCAGTCCTGATATCGATCGCTCTTGGGCTGGTGGTCATGATCGGCTTGCAAGTCGACGAACAGGCGCTCCATCGCATCGAGAGCATCGGCGAGATAGATATCGATACCGAAGTCGCCTCAGGAAGGTTGTATATATGGGGAGTGAGTGCCGCCGCGGCGAAATACTACGGTTGGCTCGGGAGTGGACTAGGGACGTTTCATTTCGCATCACTTCCCTTTCAGAAGCCGTCCTTTAGTGGCTGGTTCTATCACGCAGAAAGCCTGTTCGCCGAAATCTGGGTGACATTGGGTACGTTCGGACTGATTGCAGCTACCGTAGGACTGTTGCTGGCGACGCGGGGCATCCTTCGTATTTATGTGTCGGAACGGTTTCGGGATTATTTGCCGTTGCAGGTCGCGGCTGCTTACATGCTGATCTCGCAAACCGTGCACGCCGCCGTCGACTTCGCGTTGATCCTGCCGGGTGTTTACATCCCTGCTGTATTGCTGCTCGGGGCTGCGCTGGGAAGCGCCGAGGACTCGCGTCGCGTGCTTGCACTGGTGCGCAGAAACAAGGAACTCCCACTCGGGTTGAACAAGAATCTGCCTAAAGAAAACGGCAGTTCCGACGCCATGAGGCTGACGCGGATCGCCTGTCTTTGCCTACTGGGATCGGCAAGTCTGGCCATGCTCTATTCGTTTCAAGCATTGCGTTCGCTGGCGATCGCCTATCGGGTCGAGAAAGAGATTGAAAAGGACGACCGCCTAGAGATTCGCAAGCGCATGCCCAGTCGAATCGACTTCTTGGTCAATCGGGTGGCTGAACTAGGAGGTCGCCTCGATTCTTCTCCTGACATGCAACGACTAGTCGGTGATTGCATTTGCTACGATGTCCGCATGAAGCAATGGCAAACGCGTTCGCCGTCGATGGACGATGAGTTGGCATGGAATCAGACCGCCCCCTTCGCGGTTCGGTTGGTACTTGATCGTATCACGGACGCCCAGCGCGAACCGGTTCTTGAAGCCCTCGGTGGGGAGAACACGATCGCTTCCTTTCAACGCGCCAATGATTGGTACGCGCGAGGGCAATCCATGTCCCCGCTGGATTGGCGTTTGGTTTGGGGAAGGACTACGACGGCCTTTCAATGCCCTACGAAATCCTTCCTGCCGTTGGTATCGGTATTGCAACGCACCGCTGCTAATCTCCCACAAACGTTGATTTCTGCGAGCATCTTAGTCAGCTCGGAAATCGACAGGGATGAATTGATGAAAATATGGCAGCAGGCCATCCAAACCAGTCCCACCTCGGCCATCGATATAGGTAAGGTGATCGCGGCAATGACCAGCGATGACGACATTCCAATCGATTTCTTTCCCAAAGTCGGACCCGTCCTTCGCGATTTGGCTTCGTCAACGTTCACAGCGAAAGATTTCCCAAAGACGCATGCCAAGCTCTGCGAACTGGCTTTGGAAGCCAGCCGTGAACTGCCATGGCCGACGCTCAAAAAGTCGTTGTGGATGGCTGTTGTCGCAAACGAAGCCGGCAATTACGAAGAGGAAATCGAAAACCTGCGAATCAGTCTGCAGTTCAAACCCAACGATACCCCTCTTCTCCTACGGCTAGCTGAACGACTGCTGGATGTCGAAGACACCAATGCTGCCAACGACGTAATACGAACACTCGAACGGGCAGCCCTACAAGAACCGTCCGTCATTCCTTCGATCAATCGATTGAAGGGGCGATTGAAGGCGTTACCTCAGCGATAGATTACAATCTTTATCGATAGGCAGGTGGCTGGATTCAGTCCGACCACCCGATGCTCCGCTCCTCGGTTGAAGACTTGGATCCAAACACGTGAACAAGGTTTGTATCATCAACGTGGTAGGGTTGACGCCCGAACTGATCCCCTACGCACCGCGCATTCGTGAACTGGGAACATATCGCTCTTGGCAGCCTCCGATTCCGGCGGTCACGTGCACGGTGCAAGCGACCTTGCTGACAGGAACTCAGCCGGACGAGCATGGCATCGTCGGCAATGGATGGTACCAACGCGACAACGCCGAAATACGTTTCTGGCAACAATCCAATCGACTCATCCACGGAGAGCTGCTGTACGAGGGGATCGAGACCGCGAAAATGTTTTGGTGGTTTAACCAACACGCGCCAGTACGTTGGAGCGCAACCCCCAAACCGCACTATGGATGCGATGGCTCGAAGGTCTTTGACATTATCGATAGCACCGATTGCGAGTTGGTCAAACATCTCGGCCCCTTTCCATTCCCTTCCTTTTGGGGTCCAAATGCCGGTTTGCCAGCTACCCGTTGGATCGCGGATGCCACCGCTCTCGTCCTGCGACGCAACCAGCCTGAACTGACGCTGACCTATTTGCCCCACCTCGATTATGACTTTCAACGCTACTCGGCACCCAGCATGGACCGCGTTCGTGAAGTGGATGCATGTGTCGGAACTGTCATCGATGCCGCGCAAGACATCGGAGCCATTCCGCTAGTCGTTTCGGAATATGGGCTCGTTCCTGTCCAACGCGCCATTGGTATCAATCGCATCCTCCGTGAAAATGGGTTGCTAACCGTTCGTCCCGGTCCATTCGGAGAGATGCTCGCGCCTGGTGATAGCCAAGCCTTCGCGGTTGTCGATCATCAAATCGCCCACATCTACGTGCAGGAACCGAGACTGCGCAATGAGGTGAGAGATTTGATTCTAGGTATCGAGGGGGTCGATGCGGTATTGCCGCCAGATGAACTCCATCTCAATCACCCTCGCAGTGGAGATTGGATCGCACTCGCTCAGTCCGATGCTTGGTTCCACTACTACTATTGGATAGCTGATGAACTGGCTCCCGATTTCGCTAGAACTGTCGATATTCATCGCAAACCGGGCTACGACCCAGTGGAATTATTCATTACGTCCAAAGCGAGGGCCATGATGCGATTGGCCCAGAAGAAATTAGGATTCCGCTACAAGATGGACGTCATCCCGCTCGACCCATCCTTGGTTGGGGGAAGCCACGGTCTAAGATCGTCGGAACGGCATAGCCCAATCGTCATTGGTCCGGACGCTCCAGAAGAGATGACCCAGTTCAAAAACTACGTTCGAAGGTTGTTGCGACCATAGAAGTGAGCGCTCGACCAGTCGCAATGCAATCGCCCCCGATGATCCTTTTTGATGGTCCAATTAATCGAGAAGTCCAAAAAAAAGCGGAACATCGAATCCTCGATGTTCCGCTTTGAGCTTTCATCACTTCACTGCTTGTGATCCAACCGCGGACGCACGCAGATCTTACGTGTTACGACATTAGGCAGACGTCTCGCCCAGGACGTAATGCACAAACTTGTGCACTTCCAGTCCATTCGCTTTGGCATATTGTCCCACGCTTTGCTTGTCATCCTTGACGAACGGTTGCTCAAGCAGCACTTTTTCGGCAAAGAATTGTCGCAATCGCCCTTCGACCATTTTGTCGACGATGTTCTCAGGCTTGCCTTCTTTGAGTGCTAGCTCGCGCAATACCTTGCGCTCTGCATCGACAATGGCTGGATCGAGTTCATCGGAATTCAGCGCCGAGGGACGCATTGCAGCAACGTGCATTGCGATATCCCGTGCCGCGGAATCGTTGTTCCCTTTGATCTGGAGGAGTACACCCGCCACTGTGGTGGAGTTATGGCTGTATCCACTGCTGGGACCATCCACGCGTATCATGCGACCGATTTCGAATTTCTCGCGGATGCGATTGAACAGTTCATCGAATTGCTCGCCGACCGTTTGACCTGGCTTCGAGGCGGAGGGTTGCTCTCGCAGTTCCTCTGCGGTCTTCACATTGCTCTTAGCGAGTGCGTGTGCGAAGTCGTTCGCCAATTGGATGAACTCTTCGTTGCCAGCAACAGGGGCGCTTTCGCATTTGAGTTCCACCATGGCACCAGCCTCTTTGTCGGATCCAGCATAAATGCCAAATCTTCCAAACGCGGTTTCACGGTCCGATCGCTTTTCGCTTAACTTGAGTCCTCGTTCGCGGAGAAGTTCAATCGCTTTCGCTTCGATCCCGCCCGCTTCCGTCAATGCGGATTTGCAGTCCATCAGAGGCAAACCAGTTTTTTCACGCAGTGCCTTTACTGCTGCAGCAGAAATGTCTGCCATGCTCGTCATCTCCAATAATCAGTTTCAGAAACAATAGACTTCGAAGTCAAAGACTAATCCAGTGCGGCCTTTTCGGCGATTTCCGCCATCTCAGTGACCATCTCGCTGGTTGCGGGGGTCGTCTGTGGAACCGTCTTCATCAATTCCGGATTCTCAGACTTGCCTGCCAAAACCGCATCCGCCAATTGCTTGACAATCAAATCAATCGAGCGAATACCGTCGTCATTGCCGGGAATCGGCAAATCGACTTGCGAAGGATCACAGTCGGTATCGATCAATGCGACCGTTGTAATCCCGAGCGATTTGGCTTCGCGAATCGCGTTCTTTTCTTTCTTGGGATCGATAATGACTAGGCATTCAGGGATGCGGTTCAGTGTTCGGATGCCATTCAAGTTGCGATAGATCTTGCGATATTCTCGATTCAATGCCGATTGCATCTTCTTCGAGTAGCCATTGATCTTTTCGCTATTGATGATCCCTTCCAACTCTTCCAAACGACCCATCCGATCGCGAATCGTGCGGAAGTTCGTCAAGCATCCACCAAGCCAACGTTCGCTGACAAAAGGCATCCCGCAGCGAGTCGCTTCGCGTTGAATAACTTCGGATGCTTGTCGCTTCGTTCCGACGAACAGGACCAGCGAGCCACCTGCAGAGACTTGGCTCAAGTACTTCTTGGCCCGCAACATACCGCGAAGGGTCTCGCGAATGTCGATGATGTGAATGAGGTTTTTGCGACCATAAATGTAGGGTGCCATCTTTGGATTCCACCGACTCACTCGGTGACCAAAATGCGCCCCTGCCTCAATAAGCTTTCCTACTAATTCGTTTGCCATAGCATCTCCCTAAACGGTGCGATTTCCTGCCATGCCAAACCCGTCGGCAAAAACGGGACAGCACAGGCTCAAGGAATTGAGCCTTCGGCCACAAGTGGAAACCTGCAAAACGACTTTGGAACTTGGGCACACCCAACGCCTGGGTGGATTTCCCGCGCACCAAAAGACGCAAATTACCGCGTGGATCCGTGTTTCGTCAATTCGAAATTGGAACTCCAGTCCCGATTCCACCTTGGATCGAGAAACTTTATCTAAAAAGATTCTTCCGAAGCGTCCGAACGTCGCCGGAGTCATCCTCGAAGACCAAATTGGTTGCTGGAATAAGGAAATCACCGAGAGAATCAAAGCAGGTCTTTTCCCCCTGGCTGCATTGCGAGTACCCATGGCTGATATTCTGCCG
>Ga0194055_10001764_pt1 | contig 17485 bp, 18 predicted proteins | sample SepL449m_MetaG_FD_155482 | JGI IMG/M metagenome (GOLD analysis project Ga0194055, IMG submission 155482) | Anoxic zone freshwater microbial communities from boreal shield lake in IISD Experimental Lakes Area, Ontario, Canada - Sep2016-L442-9m | ecosystem: Environmental > Aquatic > Freshwater >...
AAAAATATTTCAATAATCTTAATCAATAATTTAAAGGAGCATCAATTGTTACAAGTTACAAGAAAAGACGACGAATCGGTAGAGAACCTAGTTAGACGCTTTAATAAAAAGGTCATCCAATCTGGTATTTTGACTACTGCGCGTCAGAGAAAGTATTTTCAAAAGCCAATATCAAAGTCTGAGGCACGAGTTGTCGCCATTCGAAAAAGAGCTCGAAAAGAGCAGAAAATGCGCGAACTAATCGGAACAAGATAGTGGATTTGATTACTCAGCTCGAATCTGACATCGGAGACGCTATGAAATTGCGCGACGAAGTCAGAACAACTACATTGCGCTTGCTCAAGAGCTCGCTAAATAATTATCAGATAGAACTAGGCCATGATCTGACAATGCAAGAGGCTCTTTCAGTATTGCAAAAGGAAGCAAAAAAACACCAAGATTCTATTAGTCAGTTCGACAGCGCTGGTCGCCAAGACCTCGTCGAGGAAGAACGTACCGAACTAGACATCATTAAAAAGTACCTACCCGAACAGATGAGCGAAGAAGCCGTTGCCAAAGCAGTCGATGAGGCTATTGCAGAAGTCGGCGCTAGTTCTATGGCTGACATGGGTAAAGTCATCGGTTTGGTCCGTCAAAAAACAGCTGGTCAGGCTGACGGCAGCCTAATAGCCGAGCTTACCAAGCAAAAGTTATCTTAGCCAGTATGCCACTTACCTACAATATTGAAGGAAAAACCCAAATACCAGCTGCACAGCTCAAAAAAATAGCCGATACTGTCGTGCAATTCGCTTTCGTAACAGAAAAAGCCGAAATAGGGGTCGCTTTTGTGAGTTCCGAGCGCAGCCGAGAGCTCAACAAACGTTACTCGGGCAACGACTATCCGACCGATGTTTTGAGTTTTGATTACCAACCAACCCCTGACAACCCTACGATTGGTGATATTGCAATTTGTAAAGACATCGCCATTTCTCAGGCAAGCGAATATGGCATTAGCCCAGAGGCTGAGCTGGCGCTGCTTTTGGTGCACGGCACACTGCATCTAATGGGTCACGATCATCAAGACAAAACTCAAATAGCTAGCCTAGACAAGCTGCAAAGTGATATCATGGAATCATTAGATTATAAATATAGGGATTTCAAATGGTCACACTAGCAAGTTTTAAGTATGCCTTCAGAGGCCTCAAGGCGGTAATTAGCTCGGAGCGTAATGCCAAGATACACCTTGGATTCGCCATATTAGCTATTTTGCTTTCTTTGCTGATGGGCGTCACTGCGATAGAGTTTTTATTTGTTTTTAGCTCAATTGTGATGGTCTTTTTTTCTGAAATCGTCAATACTGCTATCGAAAAGTCATTAGATTTGATTAGCCAGGAAAATAACCACCTCGTCCAGCTCATCAAGGACATGATGGCAGCGGCCGTTCTTGTAACGGCGCTCGGAGCAATAGTTGTTGCTGGAGTGGTGTTTGGACCGAAGTTCTACCAAATCCTAATCGGCCTGATAAGCAAATGAAACACCTGATAGTCGTTGTCGGCTTGCCTGGGTCTGGCAAAGACACCCAGATAGATTTGTTACAGGGGCTACGTAAAATCGAAGTTATACGTATAGGTGATTTGATCCGAGAGCGAGCCAAAACTAATCCTTCAATAGCCCGGGCCCTACACGCTGGCAACCTAGTTGATTACGACCTAGTAAATAGCATAGTGCAGCAGCAATTTGAGAGTTTTCCAGACGGCAGCATCATTGTGTCGGATGGATTTCCGAGAGATACCGACCAAGCCGATTGGATGGAGTCCTACGCTAGTGCTCATGGTATCGAGATATCAAAGTATATATTGCTCGAAATATCCGACCAAGAATCCTTAGCGCGTCTACTCAGGAGAGGGCGTGAGGATGACACTCAAGCCACTATCCAGCGCCGTATCGAGGTTTTTCACGAGCTGACCGATGAGGTCATTGATAATGCCAGGGGTCGCGACAACTTCACCACAGTAGACGCTACCGGTAGCACCGACGAAATCTTTAAGAGAGTTAAGGCTGCGCTAGGGTGGTAATACAATGCTAAAAAATAAAATTAAATCAGCAGAAGAAATTAAAAATATCCGTCAAAGTGGCAAAATATTAACCGAGGTCTTGGACATCTTAGTAGGCTCTGCTAGCGCGGGCGTAACTAGCCTGGAGCTCGATGCAATAGCCGAAAAAGAGACAATTGCGCGTGGTGGCAAGCCAGCTTTTTTGGGCTACCAGGGCTTCCCGGGTCGTGTTTGTGTATCTGTTAATAACGAAATCGTCCACGCCATACCAAATAGCCGCAAGCTTCAGGCCGGCGACTTGGTCGGTATCGATTATGGAGTTAATTATAAAGGCATGATCACAGATGCTGCACGCACTATTAGCCTTGGTAAACCATCGCGCGAAGGTTCGATGCTCCTCGGGGGCTGCTATGAGGCCTTGCAGGAAGCACTAAGGGTTGTTAAGCACGGATCAAGAGTCGGAGATGTTAGCTCCGTCATCGAGCATCAACTCAGAAAACACAATCTCAAACCAATCTACAGCCTAACGGGGCATGGCGTTGGGCACGAGCTGCACGAAGACCCTGTGATACCCAATTACGGCAGCGCAGGCAAGGGTGAAGTTCTGAAGGCAGGAATGACCATCGCTATAGAGCCGATTGCATCAATAGGCACCAACGATCTATACCTAGCCGATGACGGCTGGACATACATGACCAGAGATGGATCGCTGAGTGCCCAGTTTGAGAGTACTGTTCTGGTAACAAAAGACGGTTATGAGCTAATAGCCAGCTAACATTTGAACATTTTGCCTAGCTTGAAGTATAATAGGTTTATATGGCACCAAAAAACGAAGAAACATACGTAGGAATCGACATCGGGACCAGCAAGGTCGTTTGTGTCGTTGGATTACACCAAGAAGATTCAGCACTACCTAGCATCATTGGCCTTGGAGTATCGCCTACCTCCGGCTTGCGGCGGGGCGTAGTGGTAGACGTTGAAGAAACAGTCAGCTCTATTACGGCTGCTCTTGAAGAGGCTGAACGAATGAGCGGTATAGCAATCGAGAGAGCGACCATTTCTGTCGATGGAGCACACATCCATAGCAAGAACTCCAAGGGAGTAATCGCAGTATCTCGAGCCGACCACGAGATAACAAAAGAAGAGCTAGCCCGAGTCGAAGCAGCTTCAACAGCAATCCAGCTCGAATCGAATAGGCAGATATTACAGGTGATACCAAGAAATTATAGCGTCGATGGGCAGGCTGGTATTGTTGATCCAGTGGGTATGAACGGCATCCGCCTCGAGGTAGACACGCATATCATAACAGGCTCGAGCCCTGCTCTCAAAAACCTCGAAAATGCTGTTTTTAGGTCGGGAGTACAGATCAATGGTCAGTTTATTGTGCCAATTGCCGCCGCCAGAACAATCCTAACCAAAAAGCAGATGGAGCTTGGTGTCGCATTGGTTCATTTGGGTTCAGAAACCACTGGCATTGCTATCTATAACGAAGGAAAACTATCTTACACCAGTATTATCCCGCTTGGCTCCAATAACATCACGAAGGACTTGGTCTATGGCCTAAGAACCAACATCGAAATAGCTGATAAGGTAAAACTTAAATACGGCTCCGCAGAGCACCCCAACAGAGCTGACCACCAAAAAATTGACCTCTCTGAGTTTGGTGGCAAGGGTGTTGTCATGAAAAGTGACATCGACAAGATAATATTTGCCAGAGCCAGTGAAATTTTTACTCTAATAGCTGAAGAGATAGCAAAAGTCGACCACAAACAGCAGCTAGCGGCCGGAGTAGTACTAACAGGCGGCGGATCTAATATGCCAGAAGTGGCCGAATTTGCGAAAAGTTTCGTTAAGCTTCCGACTATCGTAGGATCCAGTCAAAAATACACTGGTGTTTCAGATAAAATCACCGATCCCTCTTACGCTACAGCTATAGGCCTGATGCTAGAAGATATGGATGTGCCTAAAAGTGGAGCAAATAACGTCTTTGACGGCATAATGGGCAAAATTGGCCACAAAGCCAAAACTATCTTTAAAGGGTTGATGCCTTAGTCAAAAACTCAGAATACCCGGAACAAACGCAATTGAGCTGCTTAGCTAAGAAAGGCAGCTTTTTGCATTATCGGAGCATTTTATAAATAAAAGAACAAACAAATTATTAGAGCGAACACATTTTTTATAGTTAATAAATATCAAATAAACTTGAACAAATATGTTGCATATCATGTTGAGTACATATATAATTACAAGTATCCTTTTAGCAATAAAAGGTATGTGGTAAGGCAGTTTATATCTGGAAGGATGGTTTCCTTCCATAGCAATTATCAAACCAAGTGAGGTTAAAATTATGGCAGAGATACTACCAGAAATCGAAACATTCGCACGCATCAAGGTTGTCGGTATCGGCGGCGGCGGAGGCAATGCCCTAAATAGAATGGTGCAATCCAAACTAAGAGGCATTGATTTTGTTGCCATCAATACTGACGCTCAAGCTCTGCATTGGTCACAGGCCAATAACAAAGTACATATCGGCAAGGAGGCTACCAGAGGTTTGGGAGCTGGAGCTAACCCCGACATCGGACGTCAGGCCGCGGAAGAAAGCGAAGAGGACATTTATAATGCCCTCAAGCATTCCGAGATGGTCTTTATTACTGCTGGCTACGGCGGAGGCACTGGCTCGGGTGCTGCCCCAGTGGTGGCTAGAATTGCGAAAGAAATAGGCGCACTAACAGTTGCTATTATCACGAAGCCTTTTAGCTTCGAAGGTGACAGGCGCCGCAAGATAGCGGAGGCCGGTATCGCTGAGCTCAAAGATAAGGTCGATACCCTAATTACTATTCCGAATGATAGGATATTACAGCTTGTCGATCGCAAAACAACTTTGCTCGATGCCTTTGGTACTGTCGATGATGTGCTTAAACAGGGTGTACAGGGAATAGCCGACCTTATTACAGTCAACGGCTTGGTTAATTTGGATTTTGCTGATGTCAAATCAATTATGAGTAATGCCGGCTCAGCACTGATGGGAATTGGTGAAGGTACTGGCGATACTCGAGCTATTGATGCCGTAAAATACGCTATGGATTCGCCACTATTGGAGGTTTCGATACAAGGCGCCAAGGGCGTGCTCATCAACTTCACTGGCGGTCGAGACATGGGAATGCACGAAATCGAAGAGGCAGCAAAACTAATTCACGATTCGGTCGACCCAGAAGCTAATATTATCTGGGGAACAGTGCTCGACGAAAACCTAACCGGTGCTATCAGGGTGACACTAGTTGCAACAGGATTTGATGGCGAAAGAAATTCTAATAGTAGTTTCAATAATGATGCCCGCACCGAGCACTCTAGTATTTATATGGGCTCTGAAGAACCGAAAATTATAGAAGAAACCCCCTTCCTTAAACCACAAGACTCTAGTCCTGTATTTGACGATAGCGAAGAATTTGAACCTTTAGTAAAGGCTAAGCCAGAAAGACTAGACGATTTTGACTCCATTGAAGAAGACAAGATTGCTGATTTGCCTGCAACCGAAGAGCTGGGCGAACTAACCGACTTCGATTTTGACGAATCGGATTACGACAATGAATCTACCAAGAGCGAATTTAGCGAAGACCCCATAGTAGAAACCGTATCGACTGAACTAGAGAAAGAAGAAGAAACCGCCGACATTCCTGCCTACAAAAGATTTGGCATCAAGATAGGTAGACCAAAATCAAAAAATGACGACGATATACCTAGCTTTGTAAAGAAAAAGCTCTAGGAATCGGTAGCCATGAAGTGCCCAGTTTGTAGCTTAGAGGTTAGTCGGGTACTTGAATCGCGCGATGTAGAAGATTCCGGTTCTATTCGCCGTCGCCGCGAGTGCCTTGATTGTAAACACCGATTCACAACCTACGAGCGCTTAGAGGTACCAAACCTTATGGTAGTCAAGAAAAACGGCGAACGAGAACTTTTTGACCGTCAAAAACTCTCTAGGGGCATTTATCGAGCCTTCGAAAAACGACCAATTGAGGCTATAAAAATCGAAGAGATTATATCTGAAGTCGAACGCTTGGCGCGAGGTATGGACCAGCCCGAGCTCGATACAAACAAGATAGGGGCGATAGTTATGGACGAACTTTTGCAGACCGACGACGTTGCTTATGTCAGGTTCGCCAGCGTCTACCGAAGCTTCACGAGCTTATCGAGTTTCGAAAAAGAACTCACCAAGATCAAAAAGCTCCATAATTAGTAGCTTTATGCTAAAATAGCTAGCAAATGAAAGCATTAGTTTTTTATCGTAAATCTGATACCAATAGATTAAAGCTAGAAATGAACGAACTCAAAAAGAATCTAGCTATTAACCATATTATTACTCAAGATATCGACGCCGACTCGCCGGCAGGGGCTGGCATGACAGAGGCTTACGACATAATGAGCTTTCCCGCAGTACTTCTGATGCGCGAAGACGGGGTTGCTCAAAAAGCTTGGCAGGGGACTCTCCCTAGCAATAATGAAATCCATGAATCTATCGGCTTCATCTAGTAATATCCGCTAAATGCTATTATAATAACACTGTTAGGGCGTTAGTATAACGATTGGTTATCAACGATTGGTTATCAACCAAAAGTGCGTATTTCGCAGCGCCACGGGAAGAAATCTCGGTAAGCCGGACAAGCTTGCAAGAAAGAAAGTAGAACCCGTCGTCAGAGGCCACGTTAGAGCCAAAAATAAGTGTTGGGTTTCTGATAAATTCCGGTAGTCGGAAATTTGCCAGGGCTCAAAAGTCAGGTGGTACCGTTCGCCTTTAAAAAAAGTAGTGAACCCTGACACCGCGCCGAGCAATCGGTTTTTGAAGCGGTGTTTTATTATTTAAGGGAGCAAATCATGAAAAAGATACCACAGTATAAGCCTAGCGAAGTAGAAGAAGAGATGCTAAAAGTATGGAGTAAAGAAAATACTTTTGAAGCATCATTAGCCAAAACCAAAAATGGCGAACCATTTAGCTTTTACGATGGCCCTCCTTTTGCTAATGGCTTACCACATTTTGGCCACAGCCTGGTAACTAGCATCAAAGACTCAATTGGTCGGTTTCAGACGATGCGTGGCAGGTACGTAGAGCGCCGAAACGGCTGGGACTGCCATGGTTTGCCGGTAGAGTTTGAAATTGAGAAAAAATTTAACGTATCGGGCAAACAACAAATCATGGAGCTCGGTCTAGAGAAGTTCAACCAAGCTTGCAGGGACTCAGTCTTTACTTATAAAAGTGATTGGGAAGGTTTTTTCGATCGAATCGGCCGATGGACCGATAAGGACAACGCCTACGCTACCATCGACAATACATATGTCGAGTCGGTCTGGTGGACTTTTGCGCAGATCTACAAAAAAGGACTGATATACAAAGGCTTCAAGTGTATGCCTTACTGCCCACGCTGCACTACGCCTCTAAGCAACTTCGAGGTTAATGAAGGCTACAGAGATGATGTCTCGGACCCAAGCGTAATAGTAAAGTTCAAATTAGTTGGCGAGGACGCTAGCTTATTGGCCTGGACTACTACTCCATGGAGTTTGCCAGGCAACAGCGCCTTGGCCGTTAAGCCAGATGCTCAATACTTACTTATAAATACCACTGTCGACGGATCAAGCGAAAAACTAATTGTAGCTAAAGATCGACTAGAAAGCCTAAAGTTGGAAAGCTATGAGGTGCTTAGTACGATGCTTGGTAGCGAATTGGTAGGCAAGAGCTACCAACCGTTATTTGCCATTGGCGGCATTGAGCCCACCAACAATAGCTACAAAGTTTGGCCTGCTGATTTTGTAAGTATCGAAGATGGTACCGGTATACTACACGTGGCCCCAGCTTTTGGTGAAGACGATTTGGCTTTGAGCCAGGCTAACGATATACCACTAATCAACACAATTGATCTCAACGGAAAAGTCAAAGTATCTATCGGGCTTGAATTTATCGAAGGCAAGTTCTTTAAGTCGGCCGATAAACTAGTGATAGAGCATTTGACCGAGCAAGGTAATATTTACTCAGCTGAGACATTTGCGCACACCTATCCGTTTTGTTATCGTTGCGAAACCCCGTTACTGTACTACGCCATCGACACTTGGTTTGTGGCGGTTTCATCGATCAAAAAGCAATTAAAAGATACTGCCCAAGATATCAATTGGACGCCCAACAATATTAAAGAAGGTCGTTTTGGTAAATGGCTAGAAGGCGCACGCGACTGGGCAATATCACGTAATCGTTACTGGGGCGCGCCCGTCCCTATTTGGGTAAATGAAGATGACGATAGTGATGTCTTGGTTGTCGAAAGTATCGACGAGCTAAACCAGCTCACCGATTCGGCTTTCGACTTGACTGATTTGCATCGGCCTTTTATCGATAAGGTTAGTATTAAAAAAGATGGCAAAACCTACAAGCGAGTCGAAGAAGTTATCGATTGTTGGTTTGAGTCGGGCTCAATGCCAATCGCTCAACAGCATTATCCTTTCGAAAACGATACCAAATTCGAGCAGAGCTTCCCGGCCGACTACATCGGAGAAGGTCTCGACCAGACTAGGCTTTGGTTTTATGTTTTGCATGTAATATCGACGATTGTTTTTGATAAGCCAGCTTATAAAAATGTTTTAGTTAATGGGTTAATTACCGCCAGCGACGGACAGAAGCTTTCTAAGAGATTAAAAAACTACCCACCTCTGCAAGAAGTATTTGATCTGGAGGGTGCCGATAGCTTGCGCTATTACTTGCTATCTAGCGCACCGGCATTGTCTGGCGAGTATATGCGCTTCGACAGGGATAGCCTCAAGGACATCAATCGCAACTTATTTATGACCCTATACAATAGTGCATCGTTTTTGAGCCTCTACACCGAAATCGACGATTGGAAACCAACCAGCCTGGACAGACCAACCGGCTTAGAAAACCCACTCGATTTGTGGCTAGTAGCTCGCGTAGCTAGTACTATCGCCGAAGTCACTACTGCAGCTGATAACTTTGAAATAGCTAAAGCCAGCTGGCCCGTGTACAAGCTAGTGGATGATATGTCTAACTGGTACGTCCGAAGAAGTCGCCGCAGATTCTGGAAATCTGAAGATGACTCCGACAAGCTCCAGGCCTACCAGACGCTCCACTGGACACTGGTGACTATTTGCCAACTCTTGGCTCCTTGGGCGCCATTTATGAGCGATTGGCTATACCGACATCTCACCGAAGATATCGCTACCGCTCCGCAGTCGGTACATTTGAGCGACTGGCCAGCCAGTGGCGAATCCGATCACCAAATACTAGAAGACATGGACATTGTTAGGCGCTATGTCAATGACGGCTTAGCTAAACGATCCGAAAATAAAATAAAAGTTCGTCAGCCACTAGCTACCGCAACTCTAAAAGGACCACACAAGATATCTCAAGGACTAAACGATATTATATGTGAAGAGCTTAATGTCAAAAAGGTTCAATACCAGCAGAGCGACGACATTTCGGTAGACATCGATACGGCTATCACACCATCACTCAAAAATGAAGGTATCGCCAGAGACATAGTCCGTAATATCCAGTCTTGTCGAAAGGAAGCCGGCCTACAAATAGAAAACCGTATAAAACTTTCTTTGGCTAGCGACTCAGCAGAAATCACCTCGGCTGTCGATGAGTTTGAAAAACTAATATCACTAGAGACCTTGACCCAGCACTTCTCGTCGCGACCGGAGGGATATCAATTCGCAAAGACAGTTTCCGTAGAAGGTCACGAGCTGACTATAGAGCTAGAAGTTCATGAAGCGTAAATCAATTTGGCTAGCTGGAAACTTTGATAACCTTTTACTAGCCACCACTGCACTCTTGGTGGTGCTGGGACTAATAGTGCTTTACTCACTTGGTATTAAAGCCAAACAAGTTTCTAATCAGCTCGACAGCACCAAACAAATAATCTATGCCCTGATTGGCGTTTTTCTTTTAGTCTTAGCTGCCAGAAATGATTACAAGATTCTAAAAAACTACAGCGGAATATTGTATGTTTTTATGATAGCTTCACTATTGGCTGTAGAGTTTTTTGGAGCCACCAGGCTAGGTGCTACTCGATGGATAGCAATGGGACCATTTCAGTTTCAGCCATCTGAGTTGGCAAAGTTAATACTTATTATAGTGTTGGCTAAGTTTTACGCACAAAATTTTGACTTCACCGGTCAGCTCAGGTTTTTGGTTAGGTCTTTGGCATATTCCTTACCGGCAATATTTTTAGTTTTAGTTCAGCCGGACTTAGGTACTGCGATTGTGCTGGCATCGATATGGCTGGTCATGACACTGGCCACTAGAGTCAAAAAAAAATACCTGCTAGTGCTTTTTTTGGCAGTGATAGTAGCTATGCCGCTAGCCTATCCAATGCTAAAAGATTATCAAAGACAGCGTATTGATACTTTTTTACAGCCATCTAAAGATCCGAGTGGTACAGGATATAATGTCAGTCAGGCCATTATAGCTGTCGGCTCGGGGGGTCTATACGGGCAGGGCCTGGGGGCTGGTAGCCAGAGCCAGGGCAATTTTTTGCCAAGTTCGCATACCGACTTTGTATTTGCGGTCTTGGCCGAGAAGCTAGGATTTTTAGGGGCCCTAGTTTGTATGCTTTTATTTGTGGCTGTAATCGCCAGAATGATCATCGATGCTACACTCAGCCACGATCGTTTTGGGAGCTTATTGTGTATTGGTATCGCCACAATGTTTGTGGTGCATGTATTTGTGAATATCGGTATGAATCTCGGCATTATGCCGGTTACAGGCATACCCCTGCCGTTTATATCAGCCGGCGGGACTAGCCTAATGGTAAGCCTTTTTGCAGTCGGCTTAGTGGAGAGTGTTTACTTTAGAAGGCGAGGTCGAGAGCTCAAGGAGTCCGAGCTAGTATAATGCGGACCAAAAAAATATTATACATCGGGGTATTACTTGTTTTGGCTGGCACTGCGGCGGGTGTTAATAAGCTCAGTACTGCTAGGGTCAAAATATCAAATCATGAAGTATACGAGGTCAAGAAGGTTGACGATGGAGATACGCTCGAAATATTTCGCTACGGTCGCAAAGAAAAGGTCCGTTTTATAGGCATTGATACTCCAGAAACTGTCGATCCCAGAAAAGTTGTGCAGTGTTTTGGCAAGGAAGCATCTGCAAAAACCAAGCAGCTGCTAACAGGCAAAACAATCCGAATCGAATTTGACCCAATTGTAGGTGAACGTGATAAGTACGATCGCCTGTTGGCCTATATTTGGCTTGGCGACGAGCTGGTTAATTTGACCCTGCTCAACGAGGGCTATGCCCACGAATACACCTACCGTTCACAGAGCTACAAGTATCAAAATACATTTAAAAAAGCCGAATCTACAGCTCGGCAGAGCGAAGTCGGGCTGTGGTCTCCCCAAACTTGCGCAGGAGTAACAAAGTAACTAGAATGGAAAAAATCATGAAGCAGCCATTCGACCCAATCAAAAAGCATCGCGAGCGCCAGCTAATCCAGGAATTTGTCGATATCTGCCCAGACTTTGCAGGCTGGGAGTTCCAGGCCTACTCCGAAAATCCTGATATGGCCTATGTCAAGGATGGCAAGCAGCTGGGTTTCGATAGTGTCATTATCTCGGACGACCAAGCCTCCGTGCAGTGTGTTTATAGCCCGCAGTTGTGCCGTCTGTCGCTACCCGCCAACTTGCCTCACGACGAACGACTAAATCAAATCGAAATATTCTTTGCCAATAAGCTCTTTACCCACTTAAGGAAATACAGCATACCAACCGTGTTGGTATTTACTCTGGTAGATACCAGCAGCACTAGCTTTGCCGACATCACTGCCATTGCCAAGCAGTTCGAGCTACCCAAGCTTGAGAGCTTCAATATTTTGGCATATTATATTTGCGACAGCTCTAATTATATTAAGATTGCATCGGTATAGTTTATTGGCTATAATTCATTAAGCATAAGCTTTAAGAATTAATTAATTCCAGAAAGATGAGGCAACAAATGGCCAAGAAAAAGATTACGGTTGAAGGTCTTAGAAAATTCAATATATTTATGTTCGTGTTTTTTGCTATCCAAGTGGCAGTGATCTTTGCAATTGCCAATGCCAAGGTTAAGTTTCCAATTAATGTCAGCTACTTAACATTTAATACCGACACCAAGACTCTCGACTCGGCCACCAAGGCTATATACCAGCTCCCATTGGTTTGGCCAATACTGGCATTCTTGGTTATTTGTATGCTAGCCCACCTTATTATCTCTACCATCTACTACCGCCAGTATAAAAAGGATCTAAAGCTGGGCATGAACCGGGCCCGATGGATAGAGTACAGCTTTTCAGCCAGCACCATGATCGTTGCGGTTGCACTACTGACTGGCATTTACGACTTGGTTAGCCTAATTTGTTTATTCGCACTAGTTATGGTCATGAACCTCTGCGGCCTTATAATGGAAATCCACAACCAGACTACTGAGAAAACAAAGTGGATTAGCTACATTGTCGGCTGTATCGCTGGTATCGTGCCGTGGATCGGAATTGCAATTTATTTTTGGGCCAGCGCTTCTAATTCGACTTCTGGAGCCAAGATACCAGCATTCGTTTATTGGATCTTTATTACAATCTTTTTGTTTTTCAATTGCTTTGCTATCAACATGTTCTTGCAGTACAAGAAATGGGGACCATGGAAGAATTACCTCTACGGCGAACGTGTCTATATTATATTGAGTCTAGTGGCCAAGACGGCTTTAGCCTGGCAAGTATTCGCTGGTACCCTTAGGCCCTAAAAAATGGCCCGCCGGCACAAGCTCAAGCGTACTCTCGGCTTATTTTTAGTAACAATCTATGGGCTAGGTAGCATAGCCTATTCTTGAGTAAGCTGAGTATTAATTACCAACAATATATAGCTCTTGTTCGGCCCTGGTGACCGCGGTATACAGCCAGCGTTGCCATTCGTCTTGGCTCATTTTTGGAAAGCGTTCCTCAAAAATTAGCACTCGTTTGGCCTGTGAGCCCTGAGCCTTATGAACGGTTAGGCCGTAGCCAAAATCAAATAGTCCGACCAAATCTTTTTTAGATCTTTTAGGCACTTCCTTAATAGTTGTGGCAGCTCCAAATTGCTCCCTCGGTGCAAAACCATCAAATACAATTCCGTCAAAGTCAGCTGTAATACTCCACCACAGCAAATCATTATCATTTTTCGTCGCCGAAATACTTGTAATAACTCCAATCTGACCATTGCTTAGGCCAGACTCTCGGTTATTACGCAAACAAACTATAGTGTCGTTACGCTGCGGGTCAGGGCCTTCGAAGCCTTTTAGTTCGCGAACATGATTATTAAGCTTTTGACGGGTGCTGTTGTAGCCACACAAAACCAAGGTGTCGGCATCGTGGCTTTCCAATATAGCCTGTACGGTATCGCCGGTTACGGGATCGTTTCTATCGAGTTTTTCGACACCCTCACCATAAACCTTAATAGGTATAGCTTGCCCGCTGCGGGCCATCGTAGAGATCGAAATTATTGGGCTATCGGCAGCCTGTCGCCATATTTTATCGAGTTTAATCTCGGGATCCAACATGAGATTAAAGTTATTGCCAATTGGTGGCAACTGGCCATGGTCGCCAACTGCTAAGACTGGCTTTCCAAAACTCAACAGATCGTTCCAAATATCTTCACTCACCATGCTAGCTTCATCGACTATAATTATATCGACCTTCAGCAAGTCTCGCTTCCGCCATTTGAGCACATCACCCTTGCCGGTCTCGGAATAATACATCAAGCTATGAAGTGTCGATATCGAGTCGCCAGGGCGGAGTATTTTATCCTGTACGAGTTTGCTTTTTAACACCAAAGCCGCCTTGCCCGTAAAGGCAGCAAAACCAACTTTGGTGGCGGGCATATTGGCAGTCAGAACTTTACGCAGGGCAGCTATGAGGGTAGTTTTGCCTGTGCCAGCATAGCCACCAAGGGTAATATATTGTGCACCACCTTTGTTATAAGATTTTAGCCAGGCTCCGATTGCACTGAGCGCCGCAGCCTGTTGATTGGTAAATTTTTGCATCAAAAAGTATTGTACCAGCAAATTGTGCCTTAAAAATAATCAGACAGATTATTAAAGTTCAAAACCTTTTATAAATAGAGCGCAATAATTTGGTATAATACAACTATTATGACAAACCAAACAACACCCAAAAAATACGATCTGATAATCGTTGGAGCCGGCCCGGCTGGCTACACTGCAGCTATTTATGCAGCCAGAGCAGGCATTAAGGTACTAATGATAGCCGGAACAACACCCGGCGGACAGTTGCTACTAACTACCGAAGTAGAGAACTTCCCGGGCTTTAAGGAGGGAATTATGGGCCCCGAATTGATGGACGAGATGAAAGCACAGGCTAAGCGCTTCGGCACCGAAATAATTCAGGAGTTTGCTACCAAGGTAGAAGTTGGAGGGCAACCAAAAAAAGTAACCGTAGGCAAAAATGAATATACTGCCAAGGCGCTTATCATCTCGACAGGAGCTAGCGCAAACTGGCTAGGTCTCGAGAGCGAGAAAAGGCTAATGGGCAACGGAGTATCGTCGTGCGCCACATGCGATGGGTTCTTTTTTAAGGATCAAGAGGTTGTTGTGGTAGGAGGCGGTGATAGCGCCATGGAAGAGGCCTTAACGCTATCTAAGCTAGCTAGTAAAGTTACGATTATTCATCGCCGGGACGAGTTTAGGGCTAGCAAAATAATGCAAGATAGAGTGCTAAATAACGAAAAAATCCACGTACTCTGGAACTCCTCGGTAGTTGAGATACTGGGAAAAGATAAGGTTTCGGGCATCAAAACAAAAAACATCAAGACGGGTAAACCTAAAAAACTAGATTGCCAAGCGGTTTTTGTTGCTATTGGCCACACACCAGCCACCGACTTATTTAAGGGCTCACTCGAAATGGATCAAGCTGGCTACTTGCGAGTCAAGAGCAATGTCAAAACTGCAATCGATGGAGTCTTTGCAGCCGGTGATGTCGCCGACCCGCACTACCGACAAGCAATTACAGCAGCCGGCGACGGCTGTCGAGCCGCGCTTGAGGTAGAGAAATACCTAGAAGGTATCTAAAAAACTGATACTACCTAGCTTTGCACGGGCTCTTGATAGTAATAAAAATAAATTACAAATTAGTCGTATAATACACTAACAATGACCAAGCATCGTAAACCAATTACAAAATACGACATCAGGCAAGACTCATAAGTCGTTCGCTCTGGACTATTTTAATTGTAGAGGTTATTTTTGTATCTGCACTCTTGATTTATTTTTATGTGATACTGCCTCGACCCAGGCAGGTGCCTGTTGGCTCAGTAACCAAGACACAGGCCAAGAAAGAAATCAAAACGGGCAAGGTGATTTCGGAAGAATCAGCTAGAGTTTTTTCTGCCAACGAAGTTCAAAAAATAATCTTACAGACCAATAAGCGCTTTGATAACCCAGTAAATACCGAAGTTACCAAGCAGACTTTTGTTTTTACCACCTCTGACGGCAGCAAAGACAATGTTCCAGTTTACGCTAGAGTTTACCTTCCGTCGGGCAACAACAAGAAACCAATCTTTGCTTTTGCGCCAGGTACTTCTGGTATGGCTGACAGTTGCTCGGCCTCACTCGAAGATCCAGTCAAGAAGGATTGGGCAAATTACGACAGCCTACTAATGGCTTATGCTAGCCAGGGTTATGCAGTGGTCACAATCGACTACGAAGGTATGCGCGACAGCTCACGCCTGCATCATTTTATGGTTGGCGAATTGCAGGGCAAGGCGCTACTGGATAGTGTGCGTGCCGTCAGTACCTTGGCTGTAACAAAAGACCAGCTCGATAGTGATAGTGTATTTAGTGCCGGATATTCCGAGGGCGGACAGGCAGCCTACTGGGCCGATCAAATCAAAAACGACTACGCGCCAGATGTAAATCTCAAGGGTGCTATCGGATTCGGACCTGTCACTAGTGTCGAGGAAACCATCGACGATGCCACTAGGGGCGCCAATATCAATTGGTTTGGCCCGCTGCTACTTGCGAGCTACGGCGATTGGTACAAGACCAGCTATCCTATCGATAAAATACTTTTGAGCCGGTGGGCCAAGAGCTACCAGCAAGAAGCGCAATCGGGCTGTATCGATGGGTTCAACAAGACCTGGCCCAATAACATCGGTACAAATAGGTCGGACCAGATTTTTACCAGTGAGTTTATTAAGGCCGCTAAGGATCTCAATATCGCCATCAACCCTATCTATGCAGCATTTTCAGCCGATATGGCCAAAAATATTGTAGGAAGTACCAATACCGCCCGCCCAAAGCTAATAAACCAGGGTACTCATGACGATGTTATCTTATTGTCACAGAGCCAGCACGGCTTCGAGCGGATGTGTGTCCAATCCAACATCGTGACGTTTAAAAAATACGATACCAGCCCTTTTGCCATTGATAATGCTAATCCTACCGGAAGTGTTGATCATTACCATACAATGAATGCTAGCTTCAAAGATACTCTGGCCTGGATGCAGACTATTCTTTCACAAAAGTCAGTGCCTAATAGCTGTAAGTAGTTTTTTTGATAATAAAAAAACGCCTCTTTAAAAAAGGGCGTCTTTATCGGGACTTTACTTAGATTTTATCTCGGTAATTTCCAAGATGGCATGACGCTGTCGGTGACCAGTTAGAGTTTTTTGGCGCTTCTTAGCTTTGTACTTCAAAACCTTAACCTTATCAGCCTTAACATCTGCTTCGATTATTTTTGCTACCACTACAGCTCCTTCGAGCTTTGGCTTGCCAATTTGTATTTTGTCTCCGTCGATTACAATCAATGGTTGGAATTCGATTACATCTTTATCAGAGTGCAATAACTCGGTCTCAATTTTGTGACCTTTTTCTACCATATATTGCTTTGAGCCGGATTCTATTACTGCTATCACTTGGTGGTTTCCCTTTCCTTGCCAGTTACTTAAAGACAATTTAGAATTATAGCACTAAAATAGGTGCGTTGTAAAGAACAAAATGCTCTGCGGTTGGTTTATGTCTGCCTCCACCACATAGAGCCCCAAGCTAGCATCACTCAATTTTATATTTTCATTATTTTTTACTAAATACATCTTTTACCGCTCTTTAACGACATCGAGCTCCAAGAAAGCAACAGGCTAACGGACTAATCATTATCCAGGATTGTTTGAAGCCCTGAAGCGTTAGCAATCAGGGCAAGTTTATTCTGGATAGAGATTGTTCGGTAGCCTGTGGCGCTTATTGGGGCGAAGCACAGTCGGTTGGTTTTATATTACTTTTGCCATCAAAAGTGATGATTAATGAGATTAGTCTAAAAACAATTCATCATATAATTATTACTGCACCTTGGTGCCCAGCAACAACACCAAAGCTGCAAGAAAATAACCGACTTATGGCTCGCAGCAACTATCAAATATCGGTGCCTAACCTGCTATAA
>Ga0194055_10001766_pt1 | contig 17476 bp, 17 predicted proteins | sample SepL449m_MetaG_FD_155482 | JGI IMG/M metagenome (GOLD analysis project Ga0194055, IMG submission 155482) | Anoxic zone freshwater microbial communities from boreal shield lake in IISD Experimental Lakes Area, Ontario, Canada - Sep2016-L442-9m | ecosystem: Environmental > Aquatic > Freshwater >...
GCTCGCCGACATGGGGTGCACCGTCATGCTCGACGATGCCGGACTCACCCTCACCGGCCCCGCCCAACTACTCGGCATCGATGTCGACCTGCATGACGTCGGCGAACTCACTCCCGTCATCGCTGCGCTCGCAGCACTTGCCTCAACACCCAGCACCCTGCGCGGAATCGCTCATCTACGCGGACACGAAACCGATCGACTCGCTGCTCTCGAACACGATCTGGGCGTGGTCGGCGCCGACGTCACCCAAACCGACGACGGCCTGCGCATCGCCCCCGCCACGCTGCACGAAGGCGCCTGGCTCGCGTACGACGACCACCGCATGGCCACCGCCGGAGCAGTACTCGGCCTCGTCGTCGACGGCATCACCGTCGACGACATCAGTACCACCGCCAAGACCCTTCCTGACTTTCCGAGCCGCTGGGCAGCGTTGATAGGAACCGGAACCGCGTGAGCCCGCGTGGTGGCCGCAGCGGCCGCGAACTCGACGAGGATGACGTACGCGTACGCCCGCAGCGAGGAAAGTCACGACCACGCTCGAAGGATCGACCCGACCACGTCAATGCTGAAGCGGGATATGTCGTCGCTGTCGATCGTGGGCGATTCACGTGTGTCGCGGGCGATCCGCATGACGATCGACCTGACGACGTCGAACCTACGTTGATCATGGCGGTCAAGGCACGCGAACTAGGTCGCAAGGGCGTCGTGGTCGGCGACCGTGTGGCCATCGTGGGCGATACCAGCGGCGAAACCGACGCACTGGCACGCATCGTGCGCGTCGAACCTCGCATCACCTCACTGCGTCGCACCGCTGACGACACCGACCCGGTTGAGCGCATCATCGTGGCAAATGCCGATCGCTTGGCCGTTGTAGTGTCACTGGCTGAACCTGCACCGCAACCGCGTTTGGTCGACCGCGCCCTCGTTGCCGCCTACGACGCCGGACTCAAACCACTTCTCGTTCTCACCAAGAGCGACCTCGCCTCACCCGACGAGCTCCTCGCCGACTACGCCGCACTCAATGTCGACACGGTGGTGTTGCAGCGCGGATCCGATCTGGCTGAACTTCGCGCACTGCTACACGATCAGGTCACCGTGTTCCTCGGATCGTCGGGCGTCGGCAAATCCACGCTCGTTAACGCACTCGTTCCCAGTGCTCAGCGAGCCACCGGTCACGTCAACGAATCCACCGGACGCGGTCGGCACACCTCAACCTCCGCCGTCGCCTTGCCACTTCCCGGCGGTGGCTTGATCGTCGACACCCCCGGCCTGCGTTCATTCGGTCTGGCCCACGTCGACTCAACGCGCGTTATCGATGCCTTTCCGGAATTCGTCGAAGGCACCACCGACTGCCCGCGTGCGTGCTCACATGACGAGGAAGAGTGCGGCCTCGACGTCTGGGTCGCTCAGGGTCATGCAGGAACCGGTGGCGCCGAACGTCTGTCATCGCTGCGCCGGGTATTGCGTTCACTAGCTGACGATCAGGCCAACGGATGACGTCCGACCGCTGATCACTGCGACCCGACAAGAGCAGCGATCGGCTACCTCGGTAGCGTCATCCTGTGACCGTGTCGTGGGAAGACGATCTGTCCTTGGCGCTGAGGATTGCCGACGCCGCCGACGCCCTCACCACCGACCGTTTTAGGGCCAACGACCTGCAGGTGACCACCAAGCCCGACCTCACGCCCGTCACGGATGCTGACCGCAGAACCGAATTGGCCATTCGCGCGATCTTGAAAAGCGAGCGCCCGGGCGACGCGGTTCTAGGCGAGGAATTCGACGGCACCGGTGAGAGCGCTCGCCTCTGGGTCATCGATCCCATCGACGGCACCAAGAATTACGTGCGCGGGGTTCCGGTGTGGGCCACGCTGATCGCCCTTGTCGTCGATCACGAGCCTGTCGTCGGCGTAGTGAGCGCGCCAGCCCTGGGCCGCCGCTGGTGGGCGGCCGCCGGCAGCGGCGCCTTCACGCGCGACGTTGATGGAAGCGAGCGCGCCATTCGCGCGTCAGCGGTTACGCACCTCTCCGACGCCTCGTTCAGTTTCAGTGATCACGTCGGTTGGAATGATGTCGCCGCGTCCGGTACTGACAGCAGTGCGGGCTTCCACACATTGCTCGACACCTGCTGGCGCAGTCGCGCCTACGGCGACTTCTGGTCGCACCTACTCGTCGCAGAAGGCGCCGTGGACATTGCCGCTGAACCTCAACTCAATCCGTGGGATGTCGCCGCACTCGTTCCGGTCGTGCGCGAGGCCGGTGGGCTCATCACGCGCTTCGATGGCACGCCCACGTTCGGCGGCGCAGGCACGACGAGTTGCGTGACCACCAACGGCCACCTGCATGACGAAGTCGTTGCCCTCCTTCGTCCTTGATTGCGCCATCGGGGCGATCAAGCCAATCAACCCATGTACCTGCCCGGTTTTCAGCAGTACAGTCTCAGTAGTTCGCACCCGTGACCCCGCACTATTCGGTGGGGACCTCGCCACCGGGAGGCATCATGAAGGTTTCGGCCATTCTTGATCACAAGGGCAATTTCGTTGCGTCGATCACTCCCCACTCCTCTGTGACTGAGGCGCTACGAATGCTCGCCATCAATGGAGTAGGCGCCCTCGTCGTCAGTGACGATGGCCACACGATCGGCGGCATCATCTCTGAGCGCGACATCGTGCGGCGGCTTCATGACGACGCCGGCACTCTGACCATGCGCGTGCACGAACTCATGACGGTGACCGTGCACACCACGAAAGCCGACTGCCCCGTTGACACCCTCATGCGTGAGATGACCGATCGCCGTATCCGCCACGTTCCGGTTGTCGACGACAATGGGCAGATGATCGGCATTGTCAGCATCGGTGACGCGGTCAAAGCCCGACTAGGCGAACTCGAGGGAGAACGCAGCGCCTTGATTGACTACATCACTACCGGTGGGTAATGCGCGCGAACTAACCCCACTCTGGCAGGATCGAGGCATCGACCCTATGAGGAGTGTCAGCACCCCACATGACTGCCACCGCCCCGGCCGAGACGGGCACAGAGCCCAATCGCCGTGATCCTTACGTCGACCTGCTGCGAGCGCTCTCGCTGTGCGTCGTCGTGCTGTGGCATTGGGGTTTCACGATCATCGCGTGGACACCGCACGGTCCCGAACCCACCAGCCCTTTGCAGTGGACCTACGGCCTCTGGCCGCTCACGTGGCTGTTCCAGGTCCTTCCGCTGTTCTTCTATGTCGGTGGCTACGCGCACTTGCGTGTGTGGGACAAGGTGCGCGCCAATGGCGGCGGCTACGGAGTGTTCGTGGCCGGTCGCGTACGACGGCTTGCTATTCCGACCGGTGCATTAATCGCAGTGTGGCTCGGCATCTTCGAGGTCGTCAAGTTCTTTTGGAACCCCGACTGGATGTGGCGATCTGTCATTCTCATTCTGTCGCCACTGTGGTTCATCGGCGTCTACCTCCTACTCGTGCTGATCGCACCGGTGATGATCAACTTGCACCGCCGTTGGGGAGTTGCGGTATTGGTCAGTCTCGGAGGTATCGCCTGTCTGATCGACGTCGGTCGCTTTCACCTCGGAATCGACTGGCTCGGCTGGGTCAACTTCATCTTCGTGTTCGCGTTTTGCCATCAACTCGGATTCTTCTTCGACGACCTCGTGGCACTGCCACGCCATGTCGCCTGGTCTTTGACGCTCGGCGGACTCTTCGGGCTCGCGGGGCTGATTCTCTCGGGTGTCTATCCGGCATCCATGGTGGGCGTGAACACCGACAAGATCTCGAACATGGGACCACCCAACTTCACCATCATCATGTTGGTGATATTCCAAGCAGGCGTCGCCGAACTACTCCGACCGTACGCGCTGGAATGGTTGAAGAAACCTCGCGTCGGCATCTTCAACGCACTGCTCAACCGCGTCTCGTTGCCGCTGTTCTTGTTTCACACCACGGCCATGGCGTTGGTCATCTTGATCGTCGTCATCATTCTCCGCTACCGACCACCCTCGGAACCCACGCTGCTGTGGTGGGCCGAACGACCGCTGTGGGTGGGCGCGGCCCTGCTGATGATGGTGCCGGTGTTGTGGGTTTTCTCGCGCAAGGACCTCTGGTACGCCTTCGACTCGATCAAACTGCTGCGCCAGGATGCGCACCAGAACGAGTCGAGCTTCTAACCCTCGTGCGCTTCGATGCGGCGCACTCGCATCGGCAATCCATCACGCGGTCGCACAGTGACAAGTGGTTCGGCATGCACTGATGCGGAGTCGACACCCTCGAAGGTCCAACGGCGCGCAATCGACGACATGATGAGCGTGGCCTCAAGGAGTGCGAAGTCTCGGCCAATGCACAGCCGCGGACCCGAACCAAATGGTAAGTAGCCCGTGCGGTTGGGGTCGGACGCCCCCGTGCCAAGGAATCGTGACGGGTCGAACCGTTCGGGATCGGGCCACAGATCGGGGTGCCGATGCACAATCCACGGACTGATGATGATGAGCGCTCCCGCCGGCACCGTATGCCCGGCCAGCACGTCGTCTTCGTACGCCTTGCGGGTAATCAGCCAGGCCGGGGGATACAAGCGCAGCGCTTCATCAACCACGGCGCGCGCATACGGCAGGCGAGAGAAATCGGCGAACGTGGCATCACGGTCACCGAGCACCGAGAGGGCCTCATCGCGCAGCATCGCGGCAGCATCGGGCGAGGTTTCGAGCAAATGCCACGACCACGTCAGAGCGCTGGCAACCGTTTCATGACCGGCCACCAAGAATGTGACCATCTGATTGCGCACGCCCTCGCCACCACCGAACCCTTCGACCAGCAGATCGAGCATGTCAGGATCACGCTCGATGCCGACCGGTCGTAAAAGCCGTTCGGCGAGAATGCGCTCGACCGCACCGTCGAGTATCGACAGACTGCGCCGCAGGGTGAGATTGCCCGGTGTCGGAACCCACAGTGGTGGCGACAGCGGGTTGCGGGCCTTGCCCACCACTACATCGAGGGCGGCAAGGGTCGCGTTTGCCAGCGTCGCTGCATCGCCGGAGAGATCGGTACCAAACAACGACCGGCCCACGACTTCCAGTGCCGTATGCATCATCGCAGCGTCGACATCGATCACTGTGCCGTCGGGAAGCGCACTCCAGTCACGATCGAGGCGGGCACACGACACCGCCACATGATCGGCCACCTTCTCAACCTGCGTGGGATGAAATGCCGGTTGCACCACGCGCCGCTGCTGACGCCAGGCCTCCGTGTCGGCGGTGAGTAATCCTTCACCCGTCACCAGTGAAAGCGACGTGTACTGAATCGTGCGCTTGCCGTACGCGCGTTGATTGACTCGCAGCACCCGATCGACAGCTTCGGGATCACTGATCAAATACGACGGCGGTGACGGAATCGGAAACTGCACGACATCACCGAGTTCGTGCCAGGTCTGCTCAAGAAAGGCCAACGGATTGGTGCGTATCAATCCGAAGGCGCGCAGCATGTCGCCGCCCTGCGGCCCGGGCGCCGTTACCGGCGTTCGGAAGTAACGCTCTGGCGGGCTCTTACTCACGACACGTCCTGCGCAACCCGAGCGGCCGCACGCTCACGGATGAACTGGATCACGAGCACGACGACGCCCGCGATGGCGATCGTTCCGCAAATGACGGTTGCCACACCGAGTAACTTCAGTGCGGTCGCGGCAAGCACGACCATCAGCAACGCCTTGAGCAATCGGCCGTCATAGCGCGATGACATGCGCGCTCCGAGCCACACTCCGGGAATCTGCCCAACAAGCAACGCACCCGTGACTCGCCAATCAACATCGCCGATTGTCATGTGTGCCAAGGCTCCTGCGGCAAGCATCGGAACCGCCTGGGTCAGGTCAGTACCAACCAATACCCGCGGCGCCAACAGCGGATACAACACCAGCAAGCTGATCACAATGAGCGAGCCCGAGCCCACTGATGTCATCCCGACGATGATTCCGACAACAAAGCCCACCGCGAGAGTGAGCACACGCTTGATCGGAGCCATCGGCCCACGACGCGGGTCGTCGGGAGCCACCACTTCGACGTCCGAACGCCGTAGGCGCACAATCCACGGCCGCACCACACTTGCTGCCAACGCGATCAGTAAGACGATGCCAATGATGTATTTGAGTTGCGCCGCACTCGCCGGATCTGACAGCGCGCGCGCAAACACGATGGTGCCGAGCAAGATTCCGGGAACAGACCCCAACGACAGCCATTGCACCAGGCCCCAGTGCACGGTGCGAGTGCGCACGTGCACGATCGATCCGACGGGCTTAATGATGGCGTTGGCCACCACATCACTCGACACGGCGACAGCAGGTGGCAACCCAAAGACAAGAATCAACAGCGGCGTCACGAGCACCGCGCCGCCCATTCCGGTGAGGCCGACCATCAGTCCCGCGAGTAGTCCCCCCACCGCAAGCCATACGTCGAGCGACTCGATCACGACGACACCTCACCTGGGCAGCGACGCCGCATGACACCTAGTGCATTGCACGCTGCGCCCACGTTCTGAACCTAACGCACCCGGGTGCGCCACCGAGGTCGGGAATCCCGCGCCTCGGTCTTTAGTTGACATATCAACTACAGTTACTACGACCAAGGAGGTCCTTCATGCCGGCCATCACCGCTGACACGCTCACCCTGCCGCGACTCGACGCCAGTGACACGACGGCGCGACCTCGCTCGGTCAAGGCTGTCTCGACCGCTCCACGCGGACATGAGGGCGAGGGCTTCCCCGTGCGGCGAGCATTCGCGGGCATTGATCTCGCCGACCTCGATCCGTTTATTCACATGGATCAGATGGGTGAAGTCGAGTACGCACCGGGCGAGCCGCGCGGAACCGCATGGCACCCGCACCGCGGTTTCGAAACCTTCACGTACCTCATCGACGGCCGCTTCATTCACCAAGACTCCAACGGTGGTGGCGGCACGATTTCCGACGGCGGCACGCAGTACATGACCGCTGGTGGCGGTGTTCTGCACATTGAGACACCTCCCGAAGACCTCGTCATGAACGGAGGGCTTTTCCACGGTCTGCAGTTGTGGATCAACCTGCCGCGCGAGAAGAAGCTGATCGCTTCGCAGTACCAAGACCTGCAGGGTCGTGACTTTGCACTGGTGAGTTCACCCGACGGGGGCGCACTGTTGCGCGTGCTCGCCGGAAGTATCGCCGGCCATTCCGGTCCGGGAATCTCCCACACGCCGTTGGCCATCGCACACCTCACCCTGGCCCCTGGCGCGCGTATTGAGATTCCGTGGCCGCAGGAGTTCAATGCGCTGGCCTACGCACTCAGTGGCCACGGCAGTGTGGGCGCTGAGCAGCGCGGCTTTGGTGAGGGTCAGTTGGCGGTGTTTGGCGCCGGCGACACGGTGGTGATTGAGGCCGACTCACAGCAGCAGTCGAATATGCCGAACTTGGAAGTGTTCCTGCTCGGTGGCGTGCCGCTGCGTGAGCCCGTTGCCGCCTATGGTCCCTTTGTCATGAACACCCGCAGCGAACTCGTGCAGGCCTTTGAGGACTACCAGTCAGGCAAGTTGGGCACGGTCCCGCCCGACGCGATCCAGCCGTTCCACGGCTAATCGTCGCTACGAGGCGGGCAGTCGCTCGGGCAGTGGGTGCAAGAACAGCCCACTGCCGAGTTTGGGCTCGAACCACGTCGACTTGGGCGGCATAATCTCGCCGCGATCAGCCACCGCCACCAACTGCGCGACCGACGTGGGCATCAGCGAGAACGACACAGCGTCATGACCTTCATCGACGAGTCGTTCAAGTTCGGGCAAGCCGCGAATTCCGCCCACGAAATGTAACCGCTGATCGCGTCGCGGGTCGCCGATACCGAGCACGGGTTCGAGCAGGTCGGCCTGCAGCACGTCGACATCGAGCACGTCGTCTGCGTGTTCGATTGTTGACCGCAGTCGGTACCACTGACCGTCGTAGTACATACCGAACTCGCGCAGGCTCGTGGGCGCGATGGCTTCACCCACGGCTTCGACAGCGAAACTCTCGCCCACCGCAGCAAGGAACTGCGCGGACGTGAGGCCGCTGAGGTCAGCGACCGCACGGTGGTAGGGCATCAGCGTGACCTGATCGGCCGGAACCACGACAGCGAGGAACTGATCGGCGGTGCCGAGGTCGGCGTCGGCACCGTGCTGCTCACGTCGCGCATCGCGCACACGTTGGGCGGCTGCACTGCGGTGATGACCGTCGGCGATGTACAGGGCCGGCATATCGGCGATAGCGCTGACCACCGTGTTGATCTGCCCTGCGTCGGACACGACCCACACCTCGTGCGAGATACCCATCTCAGACACGGCGGCGTAGTTGGCCGGTGCACCCGTCACGACGGCATCGAGGAAAGACGCAATGCGCTCGTCGGGCGGACTGAGAAGGAACACCGGCTCATCGTGCGCGCCGACACCTTCGATATGGCGCACCCGATCGTTTTCCTTGTCGGGCCGAGTCAATTCATGCTTGCGAATAATTCCGGCCTCGTAGTCATCAACGGAGGCGGCCAGAACGAGTCCCACTTGTTCGAGGTCTCCCATGCGCATGCGGTACACCGAGACCGTGGGTTCGTCATCAAGGCGCAGCACACCACGGTTGATGAATTCGGTGAGTGCTGCACCTGATCGCGCGTACACAGCATCGTCATACGGATTAGTCGACTCGTCGAGATCGATCTCGGCCCTCGACACGTGCAGAAAACTGTCAGGGCGACCCACGGCCATCTCGCGCGCTTCCGCCACGTTCATGACGTCGTACGGAAGCGCCAAGACCCGCTGTGCGGAATCGGCAGTGGGGCGTAGTGAACGGAAGGGACCTACGGCAACCACGGCCGATTCTCCTGACGATTGGGCGGGTGTTAGCCGACCGGGCGGCCAGCGTAACTGAAGTGCGATGACGACCAGCTGTTCCAGGCATCAGTCACGTGCACGCCGACTGAAGGGCTGGCGGCCTCAACAATTTGCCCACCACCGATGTACATGGCGACGTGGTGCGCATTGTTGAAGTAGAACAACAGGTCACCAGGTTGCAGTTGATCGGTGGAAATGTGACGCACTTCATTGGCTTGGTCGTACGAGTACGCAGTGAGCGACACTCCTGCCTGACCCCACGCCCACGCGGTGAGCTTGGAGCAGTCCCAGGTGTCTGGCGGGTGAGCGTCGTAGGTGTAGGGCTCGCCGACCTGCGCGAGTGCCGCAGCAACAGCGATCGCCGCTTGGTCAGATCCGACGAAGCCGCCGTTTTGGCCGCCACTGGATCCGCCATTGTTTGAGCCACCGTTACCGCTGGCGGGGCCACCGGTGTCAGCGGTGTCATTGCTCGAGCCGCTCGTGGTGTCGTTGTTGTTGGCGGCATTAGCAGCGCGCGCCTGCGCATCGGCTGCTGCCTGCTCGGCTGCTGCTCGCGCTGATGCCGCTGCTTGCGCTGCTGCCGCTTCGCGAGCCTTGCGCTCAGCCTCAAGGCGTTGACGCTCTTCTTCCTTGAGTTGACTGAGCACCTGCTGCTGTTCGGCGAGGTTGGCCTTGATCGCTGCCTGCTGACCGGCGATTTCCTTCTCAACGGCGGCCGCGTCGCCCTCTTGCTGACTGAGTTCGGCAGTGGCTTGCGAGAGTTGAAGGCGTGCTGCCGTGGTGCGTCGCAGTACGGCGTTCTGACCCTTCGCCACGATGTCGAGTGCGGCACTTTGCTGCAGGAAGTCGGCGGGGTTGTCAGCCATGAGCAACTGCACCGAAGTGTCGAGCCCACCGGAACGATAAGCAACGGAGGCCATCTCGCCGAGATTGCCGGCTTCCTTGGCAAGAGCTGCCTTGGCACGAGCGGCCTTCTTCTGAGTGACACCCTGCTTGTCATGAATGCGCTGGAGCCTCACGCGCGCACCATTGAGATCCTCGGCGACCATCTCGGCCTGGGTCTGGAGTTCGGCGATCTGCGCCTCGACGTCAGCGATAGTTGCGGTGGGTAGTGCCGTTACTGCAGGAACCGCAGTAAAAGCCACTCCCATGAACACCACCGCGGTCACGGCAATGATGGTGCGACGACCACGCTTGGTACTTGGCAACTGCACGCCTTGTCCTCTCCCCTGCCGCCTACCGAGTTAGCTGACGGGCTCGGGCTGGGAAAAGGCCCTACCACCGGCCGAGGCCGGCGGATTCGCCCCAGGAACACGTGGGTCCCCGGCTCTGGACCGGCCCGTGTGGACCTGCCGCAGATTCGGCGGTTCATGGTTCGAGGCCACTGTCGTGACCTCGACTGACCTCGTCAGCCTACCAAGGGATCTGGAAACTGCCGACCGAGACGGCGAATTGTGCATAGTCGTTATATCCGTTTTATACACTATGCCCCCCATATCCCGAGGGGCGCCACAATCTCACTATGCGGGAATCTTGATCAATTTGTCCCGGATCGGCCGACTCGGTCCCCCCACAGCGTTCGACATCCCTAGGGTGGTCACACGGCAGCGCCGTCCCAGCCTTCGACACCCTTCGACACCCTTCGACACCCTTCGACGAAAAATGCGAGGAACGACCATGGTCGAGACCACCCCGTTCCACCCACGACTGTCTGAACTCAACGAGACGGGCCTCTACGGGCATTGGTCGGGCTATCTATCGGCACTGCGCTACGAGTACTCGGCAAAGAACGAGTACTTCGGTATTCGCAACGCGGCCGCCGTCTTCGACGCCTCACCTCTGTACAAGTACTGGATCCGTGGCGGCGACGCTCAGAAGTTCCTTGAAGGACTGATGTCGCGCGATGTGCGTACCTGCAAGCCCGGTCGCGCCCAGTACACGATCTGGTGCGACGACAACGGCCATGTACTCGAAGACGGTGTCCTTTTCCGGCACGCCCCCGACGAGTTTCTCCTCACCGCCGCCCGCCCCAATCTTGGTTTTTTACAGGATCAGGTACGTCGACTGAACGTCGAGGTCATCGACGTCTCCGACGACTACGGCGTGCTCGCACTTCAAGGTCCGCGCTCACGCGACATCCTCACGCCGCTTGTTCCTGAAGTCGCTGAGTTGTCGTTCTTTGGCATGACACCGGCCAAGATCGCCGGCCACCCTGTCACCATCAGCCGCACCGGATTCACCGGCGACCTCGGCTTTGAGGTCATGGTGCCCGCTGAATCGGCGATTCCGGTTCTCGATGCGATTCTCGAGTCCGGCAAGCCGCACCACCTGCGTCCGTTCGGCGAGGAAGCCCTCGGCATGGCACGCATCGAAGCCGGCCTACCACTCATTGACGTCGACTTTTCGTCTTCGCGCTTTGCCTTCAACGACGACCAGCGCTTCTCCGCTTGGGAACTCGGATTCGGTTGGACGCTGCGCGGAATCGACGATGACTCGCGCGTGTTCACCGGCCGCCGCGCACTACTGCGCGAACGAAACGAGAACACATCTCGCTGGGCCACCGTCGGAATCAGCATCGCGACCACTGATTACCGCGCGCTGCATGAGGAACACGACGTCGTTCCGTACATGGACGAGATTCCGGTCGACTGGCACACGATGCTCTACGAAAACTCCGACTGGGTGCGGGCTGGCTACGCAACAAGTTTGATGTACTCGCCCTTGATGCAGCGTCACATCGGCTTGGCACGGGTGCGTCCGCACTTGGCCGAACCCGGCACCATCGTGCACGTCGAACAAACGATCAACCACGAGTACTACACGGTGCCGGCCACAGTGGTGCCGCTGCCCTTCTTCAACCCGGAACGAAAGGTGTCAATGGCATGAGCGAGGGCAACCAGTACGATGCGATCGTGGTCGGAGGCGGACACAATGGCCTCACCGCCGGCGCGTACCTCGCCAAGGACGGCCTGCGCACACTCATCCTCGAGCAGCGTCACCTCGTGGGTGGTGCGGCTATCACTGAAGAGCTTCGCCCTGGCTTTCAGTTCACAACGTTCAGTTACGGCCTGAGCCTGCTGCGCCCGGAAGTGATTCAGGAACTCGAGCTCGTGAAGTTCGGTTTCATGCCGCTCGAGATGCCCACGACGTTCTGCCCGATGGAGAACGGCGACTACCTGCTCATGGGTCCCGACCATGACGCCAATCTGCGCGAAATTGCACGCCACTCGCCTCGCGACGCCGACGCCACCGAGCGTTACGATCACGACATCTCGCGCGTCTTGCAGTACCTCAAGCCACTGTTCGACCGCATGCCGCCCAACCTGTTCAGCGGAGACCCCGAAGACAAGGCTGAGATTGCTTGGCTGCTCAAGCATCTGGGTTCAGGCGATAAGAAGGTCGTGCACGACACCGTGCGCCTACTTACCGGCAGCATCGCCGACTTCCTCGATGACTACTTCGAAAGTGATGTCATCAAGGGACACCTCGCGTCGAGCGGAATCATCGGCACCAAGGTTGGTCCGATGTCACAAGGATCTGGCCTGGTGTACTTGCTGTTGGCTCTCGGCGAGCACGATGGCAACATCGGCAGCTGGTCATTCCACAAGGGCGGAAACGGTGGCGTCACACAGGTCATCGGTCGCGCTGCTGAGGCTTACGGCGCCGAGATTCGGCTGAACTCACACGTCAATCACGTGTTGGTCAATAACGGTCGGGCCACCGGCGTGGTGCTCGACGACGGTACCGAATTTCACGCACCGGTAATCATCAGTGCCCTCGACCCGCGTCGCACCTTCCTCGAACTCGTCGACTCACGCGAACTGCCCAGCGATCTCGTCGAAGCCATTGAGCGCTACCGCTTCCAGGGCACCGCATCGAAGGTCAACTTCGCGCTCGACGCCGCACCGCGCTTCCCCGCCCTCGGCGACCGAACCGATCAGTATCGGGGATTCATCAACATTGGTCCGTCGATTGAATACCTCGAGCGTGCATTCGATCAGGGCAAGTACGGCTGGTACTCCGACCGCCCTTACCTCGACTGCTGCATTCAGTCATTCCTTGACCCCGACATGGCACCTCCGGGTAAGCACGTCATGTCGTGCTTCACGATGTACACGCCGTACGAACTCAAGGGAAGTGACTGGGATACCGAGCGCGAGAACCTCGGCGACGCCGCGCAGCGCACGCTCGCGTCATTCTTCCCTGGCTTCGACGACCTCGTACTGCAGCGCGAAGTGGTGACCCCGCTCGACATCGAGCGCATCACCGGTCTCTCGGAGGGCAACATCTACGCCGGTGAGTACCTCGCGCCGCAGACGTGGATCTTCCGACCGGCTCCGGGCTATTCCGACTACCGCACTCCGATCGAGGGCTACTACCAAGGCGGATCAGGCACCCACCCCGGTGGTTGTGTCAGCGGCGGACCGGGTCGCTTCGTCTCGCAGCAAGTCCTCAAGGACCGCCGCCCCTAACCGCCCCACCCCCTTACTGTTTCCGCCCCTTTTTCCGCATGGGGGGACATTAAGCACGCATAGACGCAGTTTTCGGTACCCATCAACCCCGAGAACTGCGTGCCCGGCAGGATGAACCCATGAGTTCGTTCACCGATCTACTTGCCCTCGAACGCGTCGACCGCGACATCTTCACCGGAAGTTGCCACGCGGGCGCGCCGCTGCGCGTCTTCGGCGGACACGTCGCGGCTCAAGCGCTCACAGCAGCGGGCATCACCGTCGAAGACACCCAGCGCAAACTCGACTCGTTGCACGCCTACTTCCTGCGTCCTGGCCGCACCACCGACCCGATCGTGTACCTCGTCGACCGACCGCGCGACGGTCGCTCATTCACCACTCGCAGAGTTCAGGCAGTCCAATATGGCGTGACCATTTTCGTGTTGAGCGCATCGTTCGCCATTTCTGAAGATGGGCCCGAGCATCAACCCGAGGCTCCTCACGTGCCCGCTCCCGACGACTGTCCGGTGCTCGACATGCGCTGGCTCGACGCCGCAACAGAGGATGCCGGCGGAACGCTGATCGAAGCGCGCGAGATTCCGGCGGATGCCGTGCGCGATGACACCCACGGTCGCTTTGAAGGCGGCCTCTGGGTGCGCGTGCAAGGCGCGATGCCCGCTGACCAGCGCGTACATAACTGCGCACTCACCTACATCTCCGATCTTCGACTCGCGGGCGCCGCACTGATGAAGCACGGCGGCTACGAAGCAAACCCCGGAATGTCGATCACCTCCCTTGACCACGCGATGTGGTTCCACCGCGACTTCCGCGCCGACGAATGGCTTCTTTTCGTGCACGGATCACCCGTGGCAGGCGGCGGTCGTGGGCTCAACCTCGGCCAGTTCTTCACCGCCGACGGCACTCTGGTCGCCTCAGCTGTTCAGGAATCGCTCATGCGTCGACTCGCCGACTGACCTGCACGGTGTGACACTGGGCTTAACCCGAGGAGTAAAAGTGGCAGGACCCGCGATCGGCCAGCTAGCCCCCAACTTCACGTTGCCAGGGGTGGTGCTCAGCGATGGCACCGCCACGCGTAGCGACTTCACCCTCTCCGAACACCGCGGCGCCCCCATCGTGCTGGCGTTTTACCCCGGCGACGAAACGCCCGGGTGCACCAAGCAAATGTGCGCCTACTCCAGCGAACTCGCGCAGTTCAGCGCACTCGGCGCACAGGTGTGGGGAATCAGCCCGCAAGATCTCGACAGCCACGAACGATTCGCCCGCAAAGAATCCCTGACCTTTCCGCTCCTTGCCGATGTGGGGCGTGGCGTGGTGAATGCGTACGGAATCGGAATCCCCGGCTTGGGTCTGCGACGCTCGACGTTTCTCATCGATGCCGACGGCACGCTGCGCTGGAAGAACGTGTCGTTCCTCGGCCTGAAGTTCGACAGCGTCGACACTCTCGCCCGCGAAATCAATTCGCTAGCGAAGATCTAAACCAGCGACGTTTCGCCCAGAGCGACACGTACACAAGCGCCACCAACGCAGGCACTTCGATCAGCGGACCAACAACGCCAGCAAGTGCCTGTCCCGACGTGACTCCCCACACCCCGATGCACACGGCGATCGCGAGTTCGAAGTTGTTGCCCGCTGCCGTGAACGCCAACGTGGCCGTCTTGGGGTAGCCCAACTTTGATCGTGCGCCCAGCACGAACGATGTGCCCCACATAATCGCGAAGTACGCGAGCAGCGGAATTGCAATGCTCACCACGGCCAATGGGTCAGACAAAATCGCATCGCCCTGCAACGCGAACATGACCACGATGGTGAAGAGAAGTCCGTACAACGCCCATGGTGAGATGCGCGGGATGAAGACGGTGTCGTACCACTCACGACCCTTCGTACGTAAACCAATGCGGCGGGTGAGATAGCCAGCAGCGAGTGGAATTCCGAGGAAGATCAACACCGCCTTCGTGATTTCCCACGTCGAGAACTGCACGTCTTGAGTGTCGAGACCGAGCCACGCCGGAAGGATGCGCAAGTAGAACGTGCCGAGTAGTGCGTACGCAACGATCTGGAAAACGGAGTTGATGGCCACGAGCAACGCCGCGGCCTCACCGTCACCGCACGCGAGGTCATTCCAAATCAGCACCATCGCAATGCAGCGCGCAAGCCCAATCACGATCAGTCCGGTACGGAACGCCGGCTGATCGGCCAAGAATATCCACGCGAGGGCGAACATCAGCAACGGTCCGATCACCCAGTTCAGCAACAGTGACAGCCACAGCAACTTGCGATCGCCGGTGACATGACCCATGTCTTCGTACCGCACCTTCGCCAGTACCGGGTACATCATCAACAGCAGTCCGAGTGCAATCGGAAGTGAGGTCTGCCCGATCTTCACCGCATCAAGTGCACCCTGCACACCCGGAACGAACTTGCCGAGCAGCAGGCCACCGGCCATCGCCAACAGAATCCATACAGGAAGGAACCGATCGAGCCGCGACAATCGGCCGAGTACTGCTTCTTCCTCAACCGGCACGCAAACTCCTCAGGCAGTAAGGACTAGCCATTGCATTCTGGTCGCTCACCTGTCGTAAGCGACCGGCGAACCCATCAGCGCTGATACACCTCGCGTCGATGTGCCACCCGCAACCCCCACACTGTCACGCGACCATCATCGATGGAGTAGACCACTCGGAAGTCACCCACACGTACGCGCCAGAGCCCGCGCTCGCCACCGCGCAGCATTGTCGCCCCAGGCGGGCGCGGTTCGATCGCAAGCAGTTCAATCGCGCCGACCACACGCATCCGACTCTGTCGATCGACTTTCGAAAAAGCCTTCGCCGCGGCCGGAACAAGCGCGACCGAGTACGTCATGCCAAGCCCAGATCAGCCTTGACCTCTGCCCAAAGAATGGTGGGTGCACCCCGGATGACGGCGTCGATAGCCTCATCTGCGAAGGCGACATCGGAGGTGTCCTCGGCAATTCCGAGTAGCCGCTCATATTCGTCAGCGCTGATGAGTACCGCTTGCCGCTTGCCATGTTTGGTGAGGAACACCGGGGCCTCAGAAACCGCAGCGACCAACTCGCTAAATCGCTCGCGGGCTTCGGTGACCGGGACATCCGACGACACCCCACAGTGTTCGTAATTTCGTATGATTTGTACATTATTTTCCGCAGGTCAGTTGCGTTCGACCCTCGCTTCTACCTCATGACCCCTGTGGACTGCTCGCACTGTCCACAGGTAGAAACGTTCACGCTGGCACCATGAGCAACCACCACCGCATGAGCGGACACACCCACACCCCCTACGACGACTTTGCAGCCGCCGAGAGTCGCTGGGGTCACCTGTCGCCCGACCAACTACAGACCGCAGCTGACGCCGATCCGCTGCGCTTTATCGCCGACAACATCTCTATCAATGACAGGCGCCAGGGTTCAGTCGCCCTGATCGCAGATCTCCGCCCGTCGCAACCTCCGGGTCTCGTCGTCGTACCCGACGCACCGCACGAGCCGACCTTCGAAGAGTGCGCACTTCTCATCGGGCAGTTCGGCATGTACCTCGACGAGATACGCGACGTTGGCGCACCCTTCGGAGTCGGACTGGTGCACCATCGCCTCGGAAACACCGCGGTCAGCGACCTCGACCGACGGTGGCTGCTGGCATTGGAAACCCTGGCACCCGAATTCGGCTACACGATCATCGGCGTGATGGCACGCACCGAGGCTGGCGCGCTCGTCAGCGTGACAGCGAGCAGTACTACGCGCGAATCCTCGCGTTCGTCGGGTCATACAAGGGCTTGAGCGAGGCGATTGCTGGATACATCTGACCCGCAATCTCAACCGTCCACTCCCCCGCCTCGATCCACGCCGCGTCAATGGGTTCATCTGCCTCGATCATCGCGAGACCCACGGCACCACCGAGGGTGAACCCGTACGATGCGGCTCGGATGTAGCCCACCGGAGCTCCGTTGCGCAGTACCGGTTCGGCATGGAACATCAGCGGTTGGGGGTCAGTGACCTGCACCTGCAGCAGTCGCTTGCGCAATGGCCCCTCAGCCTTGCGCGCCAACACAGCATCACGTCCGATGAAGCCGCCCGGTTTATCGAGTGCCACCGCGAAACCGAGTCCGGCCTCGAGCACCGAGTCGGTGTTGTCGATGTCGTG
>Ga0194055_10001767_pt1 | contig 17475 bp, 11 predicted proteins | sample SepL449m_MetaG_FD_155482 | JGI IMG/M metagenome (GOLD analysis project Ga0194055, IMG submission 155482) | Anoxic zone freshwater microbial communities from boreal shield lake in IISD Experimental Lakes Area, Ontario, Canada - Sep2016-L442-9m | ecosystem: Environmental > Aquatic > Freshwater >...
ACTCAAATAAGTAGGCTGATACCTCATCGCGTTATGCTCCACACAATTTGTGAACGGGCCAGCTTTCGCAACGCCCAGAAAATCGAGTCGCTCTGGAAATGGGTTCGGAGTATACTCCGTCGGGCGTTTGTGTTTCTATCCTCGCGAACATTAGGTTGAAGGAGAGAGTGACTATGGCTTTGAGAGGTGCCTGCAGGCTGGCCGTGATCGCCGGAATGGCTTCTGGGACAGTCAGCTTGCTCTGGACCGCTGCGGTGCCCGCTCAATACGGCGGCGGCGGCGGATGGGGCCGAGGCGGCGGTGGCGGCTATGCCTCAACCGCGCAGCAAGCGGCTGATTATGGCATGGCGTCGGTCGTACGGGCCGAGGGCTATGCCAACCTACAAAACTCGCAAGCGGCCAAAAATTTTGAACAGGCCAAGACGATGGAAATAGAAAACCGTATGCGCTGGACGGAAACCTATTTTGCCATGCGTAAAACCAACAAAGATGCGAAGGCCGCCGAAGATGGGCCGCCTGTCACTCACGAGCAGGCGATTCACATGGCAAAAATGGCCGCTCCGCCCCGGCTCGGCTCTACGCAACTCGATCCCGTCACAGGCCACATCGAGTATCCAATGCTCTTGCAGGATTCGATTTATGATCCCTACCGTAACAAACTCGATAGCCTCTTTGCCGAGCGATCGGCTTCCGGGGGCAGCCTTCAATATGCCGATTACAAAGAGATGCAGACAACGGTTTCAAATTTTATTGACGCGCTAAAGGCACGCGTCAAAGACTACGCTGCTGGCGATTACGGTCGAGCCAGAACCTTCCTCAATAGCCTATCGCATGAGTTGAAATTTCCGACCGGCTGATGCGGCAGTTTTTTTCTAGATCACTCGAACCCGCAGCAGCAACGGAATCGTTGCCACTCGCAGGAGACTGGAAATCGCAAAGACAGCACAGTAGGCGCTTGTGTCTTCGCCGAGCATTTGCAGCACAATTCCACCGGCCCCGGCACCGCAAAGCGTTGCGATGGCAATCCCAAGGTTGTAAACCGTAACAACGCCCGTGCGTTCGCGGTGCGGCACCGCTTCAAAAAAAAGCAGGGCCACGGCCAGTTCGTAGGTCGCCCAGCAGACTCCCGCCGCGACCTGCACGCCAGCCAAGTAGCCGATATGCATCGAGGGCAGCCAGAGCAAAGGCAGGGGAATGGCGGCGAGACCTCCGATCCACAAAAGCCGCAGCGAACCGATTCTGGCTCCGAGTCGGCCGACACTTGGCAGCACGAGGGCCTTGGCGAGAAAACTGGACGACGCCACCAGCATAAAGGCGCTGTATGAAAAGTCATTTTCCCGCAGCATGTAGGGAGTGAAATACGGGCCGGCAAATTGCGCTGAAAACGACAGGCTGCAGAGGTAAGCGACCAGCGCTCCGGAAGGCGAAACGGCCATCGTAGTCAGGGCGTGTTTGAGATTAAAAAAGAGCGTGGTTTGCGTGGGTCTAGCCGCCAGTTCCGCCGCTGCAACGGCTGCCACTACGCCAGGATGCCGCGGCTTCCCGATCGGCAGTTCGTCGGGCTCGCTGCAGGCCGCCAGAAAAATGGTTGACAACAGTCGACAGATACCAGCCGCCGTAAAGAGCACGGCAAACGCCAGTAGAGTTGACCCACGCGACTCACCCACCTGCAAAATAATGCCCCCCACGACAAAGCCTACAAAGACACCACACTGGCTGAGTCGACTGCGCTGCGTGAAATAGGGCATCCGCATGCGCTGGGGCACAAGCATCCCCATCCATGTATTCCAGGCTGGGGTACCGGCCATTCCCGCCGACCAATACACACTTGCCGCCACAAGCAATTCTGTCAGATGGGCATGTCCTCGCAGCGCCCAGAAAACGAGCGGTATAAAACTGAGCGACTGCACAATGGTGCAAGCGATGACCCACTCGCGATTGCTGCCCACCCACTTGACCCCCAGCGGCGTGACTAACTGCACAAACGCCCCGACAAGGATCGGCACGCTCACAAGCATCCCGGCCGCCACGGGCCCCAGTCCCAAAGCCAGTGCAAAGGCAGCGATATAGGTTTCCCCACAACCGACCATCACGCTGTAGGCAGCAGCGTCAGCGGTCGAAACCCAAAGGTCGCGTCGCAGTCCTTCGCGGGGCACGAATCGATCCAGCAGCGGATGCACAATCCTGAAAATAGTGCGCAAGGGCAGGAAATCCGTGAGGCCGGAGGCGGTGGGTGCAGATGGTGGGAATAAAAAACCGGTGGGAGCCACTCTCCACTATATACCCGGATGACGCGATTGAAGCCCTCACTGCCGCCAGGATTTATCGATCCCAAGCAACAGGGCATACTGTGCAGAGTGTGTTGCCATCCCCGGCACTCTGCGCGTGTGCCGGAAAACTCGTGACAGGGCAATGATGATCGAATCAGATTCCGACTCCTATTTGAACGCGGACGTAATCCAACCTGACATGGCCCGTGTGCTCGCTGCGAAATCGGAGGCCGAGCGGCTGAAGATTGCTTGGGGGATGTGGCGGTCGGCGTATCGTATGGTGCAAAGAATCGTTGCAATGGAACTGCCCGATCTATCTGCCGACGAACAACGACAAGTCGTAGCTCAGAGAATGTCGCATGGAACCTGAAGACCTTTTACGATTTGTCGTGCGGGTCTGCGAGCAATTGAATTTGCGGTATTGAGTGACTGGCTCGACCGCGACCATTGCCTTCTGCGAACCTCGATTTACAAACGCTATCGACATCGTTCTTGATCTACCCGCCGAACAGATTGATAGCTTCTGTAGATTATTTCCGGAATCTGATTTCTATCTCAGTCGACAAGCTGCCAGCTCTGCGGTCCGGCTGAAGAGCCAGTTTAACGTGATCCATCCTGCCTCCGGCCTCAAGGTCGACTTCATGGTATTGGCCCCTTCGGAATTCAATACTTCTAGAATGCTGCGAGGTCGTGACTTGCCGGCCCTCGATGATCACCTCGTACGCTTCGCTTCGCCTGAAGACGTGATTCTGATGAAGCTGAAGTACTACAAGGAAGGCGGATCAGAGAAACATCTTCGCGACATACGCAGTGTCTTGGAAATTCAGGGTGACAAGATCGACCGTCAATACATCGTCGAATGGGCAGACACGTTGAGTGTCGTCGAAGAATAGATCAAAGCCACAAAATGGAAATAGAATAAGCCTCTTCGGGACACCCCCCGAGGCGGAATAAAAAGCCAGTGAGTGCCACTATGGATTACACTCAGGAGTCATCGTTTGCAGGCGATTGATCAATAGCTGCATCGAAGCCCGGGTTCACAACGCAACAAGTTTTATTTAAAAGGAGGAGTAATGAAGGCTTTAGTAACGGGTGCAACTGGCTTTGTCGGTCCCAGGCTGCTGCGGTTGCTTGACAGTCCCGTTGTACTCTCGCGAGATCCGGATCGAGCGAGAGCCAAGATCGGTCACTTAACCGATCGAATGGTGCGCTGGGATCCGCTGCAAGGGCCACCTCCAACCGAAGTTTTTGCTGGCATAGACACCGTCTTTCATCTGGCCGGCGAGTCGGTCGCCGAGGGCCGCTGGACAGTCGCCCAGAAAGCCAAGATCCGCGACAGTCGCGTGCTAGGAACGCGTCACTTAGTGCGTGGCATGGCACAGACTGCCGATAGGCCGGCCGTTTTAGTCTCGGCCTCGGCCGTCGGCTACTACGGCAATAGAGGCGAGGAGGAGCTAACTGAATCCTCGCCGCCAGCGGCAGATTTTTTGGGAAAAATCTGTGTGGAGTGGGAGGAAGAGGCGATGGCCGCCGAAAAACTGGGAGTGCGGGTTGTCACCACTCGCACGGGCATTGTGCTGGGCAGTGGTGGCGGGGCACTCGGAAAAATGCTGACTCCATTCAAGCTGGGCGGCGGCGGACCACTGGGCAGTGGTCGGCAGTGGATGCCGTGGATTCATGTCGCCGATCTGGCCCGTCTCTATATGCATGCCGCTACTATCCAATCCAGCAGTCTACCGATCAGCGGCCCGATCAACTCCGTGGCTCCCGTGGCTGTACGCAACAGCGAGTTCACTCAACTTCTGGCGAGGCAATTGCACCGCCCGGCATTTCTACCCGTGCCCTATCTGGGACTGCGGCTAGCCTTTGGTGAATTTGCCCAAGTGCTCTTTGCCTCGCAGCATGTCATTCCAAAAGTGGCTCTCGACTCTGGCTTTGTCTTTCAATTTCCAGAGCTCGCCGCCGCCCTCCGCGACATTCTTGCCACCTAAATCTTGAGCTCCTAGGCAGAATCCGTACCCGCGTGCTCCCTTCCTAAAAAAGAAAGCCACCGCCACCAACTGGAATCTTTGCTCCGCTCTAATCTAGCGATACTTTTCTATCCCACCCCCCGTTGCTCGCGTTCGGGCTCCTCAGACAAGGAGTGATGACAAGGAGCACCACGAGAGAACCATACGGCTTGCGCCCCACTTACAACATCGAATTAAGGCATCACATTCGCGATGTTTCCCATGATGGGGTCCACCTACCAGAGCCGGAATCCACCCACACATTCTGCTGAGGAGGCAGAATTAAAAGGGTCGAACGCAGCGACTTGACTCAACGGTCCAGTCGTCGTTAGCCAGGGAGATCATCATGCGATTCATAGTGACCTTGGAACGCGACGAAACGGGCGTGATCGTGGCAGAATGTCCGGCTATTCCCGGCTGCGTTTCCCAGGGAAAGACGGAAGATGAAGCCGTGGAAAATATCCGCGAGGCCATTCAAGCATGTATCGAAGCCCAGACTGCTAATGGAATGCCTTTGACGGTTGTCACTCGCGAAATTGAGATTGCCGTGTAATGCCGCCACTGCCGGTAATCTCGGGCAGTCAAGCCGTCAAGGTTTTCCAACGTGACGGTTGGCGCATTGATCGCCAGCGAGGCAGCCATGTGGTTCTGCCCCTTCAATCGATTCGCACGCGGTCGATCGAGTGGTCGCGTAGCCAGTGGACAAATCGCTCTTGGTCTTCTGTGATCTCCACGTCGGCCGCATGAGTGGCATCCAGCGGCGAGACCAGCGTCAGCACTCCTGATTCAACCCAGTCGCTCACGCTAGCTGAGTCAATCCGGTATTCGCCAGCCGGCAACCGCTGCTCTCCCGGGCCAGCGGGGCTACTAAAATAGGCAATGTCTGTGCGAAACCGCGAAGGCATCGCACAGGGTGGCACGTCCAGACGGCCGACCGCAGAAACCCGCACTGGTAAACCACCCTGATCGCTGTTCATTTTTGACTCCGTTTATCTTCGTCTATGAAATTGCTGTACATGCAGCCCGCGACAATCGATCATGGATTGCTCGCCAGGCCTCTGTGAGTGGCGGCGTGTCGACCACGATCACATCCAACCCGCGTTGGTCCAAGGCATGAAGCATCGCATAGAGTTGCCTGGCAAAGAACACCGGCTCAAGGGGCATCGGCACGACCACCAGATTGTGTGACGCTGCCAGCAATCGCGTGCTCACCGAATCGGAGTCTGTCGACAGCCAGCCAACCCGCTGGCCCGCCTGTAAAAGCCCTGCCACACGACCGGCCGAATCGGCCGACAGCTCCAGCGGTGTCTTGGTTGCGTAATGCCGTGAGTGCTGCCCCGGCGACCGGGCCGTTGCACTTTTCTCCCCTGCCCTGCCCTTGACTGCATTGCCCGGATCGAACTCGCCCGACACTTTGACCGGCCGCCCGAGCACTTCTTCAAGCGCCTCACGACCCAGCGGACCGGGCCGCAAAATTTGTGGCGGATCGGTTGTGCAATCAACGACGGTCGACTCAATGCCACAGGCACACGCCCCTCCATCCAAAATCAGATCGATTCGATTCCCCAAGCTGGCCAGCACATGCTGAGCCGATGTTGGCGAAACAGACTCTGAGCGATTGGCACTCGGTGCGGCCAGCGGTCTGCCCAGCTTTTTGATCAGCCGGCGGGTCAGCCGATGGTCTGGACATCGTAGCGCCACCGTTGGCCCACCCGCCAAAACTTGATCGGGCAAAGCAGGCCCCCTGGGCACAATGATGGTGACCGGCCCAGGCCACAGGTGCGTGGCAATTTGTTCTGCCGCTAACGGCCAGCCAGCGGTCAGGCCGCGAGCCATTGCCAGATCGGCCACATGCACGATCAGCGGATTGGTAGCGGGCCGCCGCTTAGCGCGGAATATTTTTTCAACCGCTGGCCCCGACAGCGCGTCGGCCGCTAATCCATACACGGTTTCGGTCGGGATCGCCACCAGCCCTTCTGCTCGCAAGACGGCCACGGCGCGGTCGATCGCTTGCTCTGTGAGGGGACTTGGCTCCGACTGCGATTCGGGCCACTCTATTAAAAGGGTATCGGGCAGTGGGCGAGGCATAGCGACAGGTTGCAACGGTAGGCCAACAATAGCAAGATAGGAGGCCTTAACCGCCCCCAACAGCAACTGTTGTCCCTATGTCCACGCCACCCATCGACAAGCCCCATACCGCGACCAACAAGGCAGCCTCGACGGTGAAACTGCCGATCGCCATTCAGGTTGGCATTGTGATGGGGAGTCGCTCCGACTGGGGCACGCTTGAACGCACGGCGCAGATTCTCGAACAGTTTGGAGTCGGCCATGAGTCTGCGGTGGTTTCCGCTCATCGCACGCCCGACACACTCACGACCTACGCCAAGACGGCTGCCGAGCGGGGATTGAAAGTGATCATTGCGGGAGCCGGAGGGGCCGCTCACCTGCCCGGCATGATCGCCGCACAGACACATCTGCCTGTGCTGGGAGTGCCGGTGGAATCGGCGATACTGCGGGGCGTTGACTCTCTGCTTTCGATCGTGCAGATGCCGGCGGGCATTCCGGTGGGCACGCTGGCGATCGGTCAGGCCGGTGCCGCCAACGCCGCGCTCTTAGCCATTGGAATCCTGGCTTTGACAGACACGGACCTGCGCGAAAAACTTCTGGCTTACCGAGCCGAACAGACCGCCCGCGTGCTCCGCGAGGGCCTCCATGGCGAACCTGCTGAGTGGTCTGCTCGGATGTCGGAAAAATGATTCCTCCGGGAAAAACATTAGGGGTACTTGGCGGCGGGCAGCTCGGAGCCATGTTTGCCATGGCGGCCAAACGCATGGGCTACCGCGTCGAGGCCATCTCCGACGTCGCCGATTGTCCAGCGGCCCACCACTGTGACCGTGTGCATGTCGGGGCCTACGACAATCACGAGTGGCTGATGGACATCGCTCGCACGCTCGATGTGGTGACCTTTGAGTTTGAAAATATTCCCGTGGCGGCTGCGAGGGCCATCGCCGAGTGTGTGCCGGTCTATCCATCGCCAGAAGTGCTCTACACCACACAAGACCGTAGCCGCGAAAAGGCGTTTCTCGTGCAGCATGGCTTTGCCTGCGCGCCGCACAGAGTTGTCTGCTCGCGGGCAGACCTGCATGCGGCGGTGGCTGCGATTGGGCTACCGGCTATTCTCAAGACGGCTGCGAGTGGCTACGACGGCAAGGGGCAAAAAAGGATCGAATCGGGTAGCGGCTCTCAGGCGATTGACGCTGCGTGGGATGCGCTGGGGCCCAAAGAGTTGGTACTGGAAGCGTGGATTGATTTTGATGTGGAGATTTCGGTGGTGGCGGCCCGCAGCGAAACCGGCGAGATCGCCGTGTATGAACCTTCCCTCAATATCCACCGCCATCACATCCTCGACACTGCCAGTGCTCCGACAAACTTGTCGCCACGTATTCTGGCTGCCGCACGAGCTACGACTGCAAAGATTCTCACGGCGCTCAGCGTGGTGGGCGTGGCCTGTGTTGAGTTTTTTGTAACGCCAGACGGGCAGGTGCTGGTCAACGAGATAGCGCCTCGGCCCCACAATTCAGGACACCTCACAATAGACGCCTGCGAAACATCACAGTTTGAACAACAGGTGCGGACCATCTGCGGCCTGCCTCTGGGATCTCCGCGGCAACTCATGCCCGCAGCGATGGTGAATCTACTGGGAGAGTGCTGGGAGCATGGAGAACCCAACTGGCCTTTAGCGATTTGCGTTCCCGGCGTGCGTCTTTTGCTCTATGGCAAGTCTGAGCCACGCGTTGGCCGTAAGATGGGGCATCTCACCGCCTCGGCGGCCACGGTCGAGGATGCCCTCGCCAATGCCCTCCACGCGAGGCAGGTTGCCTGCCATTATTCGCCGTCTGCCAAAACCCCGTAGCCGATAAGGCTGGGCGTTGGCTGGGCATGGGTTTTTGCCTTGCCGACACCCTGTTTTTCGCCCACCGCGTTGTCATTGCGATTCGGCGTCGGTAACTGGGCATCGACAGACTTAAGCCAGGCAAAGAGGCGTGTCCGCATGCTCGTAACGCGTTCGGGCTGGGTCTTGGCGAGGTTGTTTTTTTCGCCGACGTCGGTGGCGAGGTCGTAGAGTTCGTCATGCCCGTCCTCGTAGAAATGGATGAGGCGGAAAGTGCCGCTTCGGATCGCACTGTAGGGGGTGGCGCCTCCTGGGTGGTAGTGCGGGTAGTGCCAGAAGAGCGTGTCGCGATCGGGCTTGGTGCCAGTTTGAAGGAGTGGAGCCAGGCTGACACCGTCGACAACCGACTGCAGCGACTTGATCCCAGTCATCTCAAGGATGGTGGGGTAGAGGTCGATGCTCATCGCGGGCTGCGACTCGAGCGTGCCAGCTTTTGTCACCCCGGGCCAATAGACGATGAGGGGCACTCGCACGCCGCCTTCGTAGGCTGAGCCCTTGCCGGCACGGAGCGGAGAGTTGTCTGTTGTGGGCAGAGCGCCGCCGTTATCAGATGTAAAAACGATGATGGTGTTCTGATCGAGGTTGAGGCGTTTGAGCCCGTCGCGGATGGTGCCAAGCGCGTCGTCAACAGTGGCGATGAGCGCCGCATAGGTAGCATTCTTCTGTTTCGGATTGGTGATATTCTTGGACTTGAATTTCGCAATCACATCGGGCTTGCCCGCGATGGGCTGGTGGACGGCGTAGTGTGGGAGGTAGATGAAGAAAGGCTTATCCTTGTTGGCCTCTATGAACTTTACCGCCTCGGCGGCCTCGCGGTCAGTGAGAAATTCGCCTACCGGCCCGTCCTTGAGGGTCGGGATGCTGTAGGGTGAGACGTAGCGTGGCGGTTGGCCGCGATGGTAGCCGCCGAGGTTCACATCGAAGCCATGCTTGTCGGGGTAGTAAGCCTCGTCGTCTTTCTTGCGGCCGGGCGTCAAGTGCCACTTGCCGATGCTAGCGGTGGCATAGCCGGCCGCCTTAAGTTGCTCGGCCAGCGTGATCTCCTCAAACGGTAGGAATTTTTGCCACTCCGGAATCTTGAGCTTGGCGGCAGGCGACTGGTGGCCTGCGATCCAGTCGGTGATGCGCAGTCGGGCGGGGTATTTGCCGGTCAGCAGGGACGCACGGGTGGGGGAGCAGACGGTGCAGGCGGAGAAGCCATGGGTGAAACGCACACCATCCTTGGCGAGCTGGTCGATGTTGGGGCTTTCGTAGAAGCGACTGCCGTAGCAGGACAGGTCGGTCAGGCCCATGTCATCAATGAGAATCACAATGACATTGGGTGGTCGGGTGGGCCGCTGTTCTTCAGCGGGGGCATGTCGCAGGGAGTTCATGCTAAGTGACAGGGCCGCGATCAGAGCGAGCAAGAAGCGTACCATTACGGATGACTTTCCTTTCGGCTCTCTACGTCAGGCCCAGATATGTGCTGATTCTTTTGTGGAAGGCCCAGCGAGCTAAAAAAATGATTTTGCTCGCCCAGTTGTTCTATGAAACTTTTTGTCGGTCCTTTGTCCGTATCCTTATAAATCCAAATCGGGATCGCCGCACGGCCAGCGGTCGGCGCGAAATCGATGAAGCTATCCAATTCGGAGATCTTTCGTCCGGGACGGGAGATGCCTTGGGGCCAGCACGCGACGAGGGGCAGATGATTTGCGATGTCGTAGTTGTGGCCTTTGCAACGGGGAAACGGCATGCCGTTGTCCGAGGTCACCACGACCAGCGTGTTGGCAGCCTCGCCGCTTTCTTGGAGCGCCTGCAATTGTTCTCCGACCTGCGTGTCGAAAGCTTCAACCTCGCTCGGTCGCGTAATCCAACATGTCGCGGCGAACAACGTCGGTGTCCGGCCAGAAGGCGGGGACGTGCTCAATGTCCACCGGTTTTTTGCCCGCCCTGATGCCAGCATCGGGAGCGTAAGGGCGATGTGGATTAAAACTGCTACGTCTCATTCTTATTTGTCTTGGCACGCGAACCCGTTGGTCGCCCGAGGGCCTTCATCCATTTCGCTGGAGCAACTGCCTCGCTGTGGAGTGTGCGGTTACCCGCGGCACATGGTGGCGCGACCCACTGCGGAGAGGATAGACCGGTCAACGGGTGTTCTGCAAATACCGGGCAACCGACGCGTGTGTCTGCCAAAACCCCGCAGCCGGCGTAGAGCCATGGCTGGGGCTGGCTGGGCTTATAAAGGCTTAGCCAGACAGGGAAAAACCCATGGACTCAAAACCTTGCTCGCACCTGCACGTGTAGAGCTGGTCTGACCGACTGTCGCCTGCTATACTTTGCAGGGGTATTTTGCGTGAGAGGTCCACAACGCGTGGGACCGGCTCATATCATTCGTAGGGGTGGGGTTCAGTGTTTGTCCAAAATAAATCCTCGAGAGTACGTCTGGATGGACTGCTCGCGCCGTGCATGGTGGCTCTCGTCCTAATGGTGTTTGGCGGCGTCAAGTCTGCTGACGCCGCGATTCGCAAGTGGCTAGGAACGACCGACGCTTTATGGGCCACGAGCACAAACTGGGACGCGTCCCCCTTTCCTGGATCTGGCGACACAGCGACCTTCGACAGCAGTACCGCCAACACGACAATCAATCTGGGCGGCGGCGTGACGATCGGTTCGATCCTCTTTGACACATCAAACGCGGCGGCCTATACGATCGGCTCTGGTGGAATCAACAGTCAGACGCTGACGCTCAATGACTCGGGCACCGTGACGATGAACGCCACGGTGGTCAACAATGAACTGTTCAATGCCAGCATACTCCTCGGAACGGCCACGGCCGGTTCCTACACGTTTACCAACGACAGCTTGACAAACTCACTGACGTTTGCCGGCGGTGTCCAAGGTGGCACCGGCAACTCGGCCGGGGCCAAAACCCTCACCCTCACCGGCGCGGGCAACACGCTCGTCAGCGGCGTCATTACCAACGGCGGTGCAAGCTCCCTCGCTCTAATCAAGTCCGGCACGGGCACGCTGACCCTGAGCGGCGTTAACACCCACACCGGCGCCACGACCGTCAATACCGGCGGCGCTTTGAGCCTGACTGGCGTGTTAGGCGCCACCGCCATCACAGTGAACAGCGGCGGCACCTTGACCGAAAGCGTGGCGGGCTCGATCGGCGTCAACAACGCCGCCACCCTCACGGTCGCCGGCACGGCGACTCTCAGCGGATCGAACACTTACTCAGGCTTGACGACGGTTTCCTCCGGCGGCGTTCTGAACATACGAAATGGGATCGCCTTGGGCACGATCGCTGGCGCCACGACGGTCGCCAGTGGCGGAGCTTTGGAAATCCAGGGCAACATCATGACTCTGTCGGAAGTCCTCACCCTCAACGGCACCGGCATCGGCGGTAACGGCGCGCTGCGGAATATCTCCGGCGTGAACGTTTACAACGGCGCGCTGACCCTCGCCGGCAACACGCGAATCAACTCGGACGCCGGCCGTCTCATTCTGAACGGCACGACCACGACCGCCGGTTTCACGCTAACCGTTGGCGGGCTTGGCTACAGCGCGATGATCCCCGCCATCAGCGGTGTCGGCGGCTTGACCAAGGAGGACACCGGCACCCTGGCGATTTTCGGTGCGAATGCCTACACGGGCACCTCGACCATCAACAGTGGAATTGTCCTGCTCGGTTCGGCGGAAAGTGCCAACACCACGGGTCCCTTGGGCAAACAACTTGCCAATGCCGTCGGCACCATCGTCTTCGGCGGCGGCACTCTGCAGTACTCGCCGCAAAATACAAACGACTACTCCGGCCGCTTCAGCACCGCTGCCAGCCAGGCGATCAAAATCGACACCAACAGCCGCAATGTCACCTTCGCCACCAACCTGGTCAGTTCGGGCGGCAGCCTGACGAAGAGTGGCTTTGGAACTCTTACGCTGACAGGAGCGGGCAATACCTACGACGGTGGAACCACGGTCAACGGCGGCATACTCCTCGCCTCTGCCGCCGGCAACCTGCCTTCTGCCGGAACTCTCGCCATTGCGGCGGGCGGCACCTTCAGCATGGTCAACAGCGCCGCGGTTACGACTTATGTCACTAACAGTCTGAGTCTCGCCAACGGCGCGAACCTTGCATTCGATTGGGCGGGTGCTTCCGCGGACATGCTCACCTCGACCGCGGCCGCAACGACCAGCGGCGTGATCGGCGTCAGCGTGAATCCCATCACCGTTCCTAGCGGTGCTCCGACCCTGCTTGCATCCGCCTCCGGCGGCCTGACCAGCGGGGGCGCCAGCTATTTCCTGGCCAACAATACCAACTACACCGCCGCGCTATCGGCATCGGACACGGCCCTCACCATCGGATCGGTTGCCACGGGTCTTACGGCCCTGACGAACAATGCCTTCTGGTATGGAAACACCCTCGCGGGCTCAAACACCGCGGGCGTGGACAATGCCATGGCACTGTCCAACGGAACCATTAGCAACTGGTCCACCACCTCCGGCAGCTACACGGCCACGGCCTTGGTCCCCGGCTCCTCGGCAAACGCGGTTTTCTCCGCAACCGGCGCGACCCAGCAGAGCAATATCGTCCTCGGTGCGGATATGACTCTGAATAGCGTGACCTTCAATGACACCACGCCCGTCACCGTCGGCAGCGGCAATGCCCTCACCCTCCTGAGCACCGTCACGGGCGCGACCAGCGCGATCAGCACCAATCAGGATGCCACGATCAACGCGGGCGTGATCCTGGGATCCAATCAAACCTGGACCACGGCGGCCGCCAAGACACTCACGCTCGGCGGCACCATCGGCAACGTCACCGCCGGGGCCGGCCTAACTCTCGCGGGAGCCGGTTCGGTCGTGATCAACGGCACCGCCGCCTACTCCGGCGCGACCACCGTCAATAATGGCGCGACGCTCACTTTTGCCGCGGGCAGCAACAAGACTTATCTCGGAGCCGGCAATACCCTTCCGGTGAACGGCGTGCTCAATGTCGCCGGTAATGTGGATGTCGAAAACCAAGTCAACAATGGCGTGGTTAATGTAAGCAGCACCGGATCATTGACGATCCGAAACGCGGCGGGCAACGGGGATGTGGCCGCTGGCATCGGTGCGGGCGGCTACGGGATGCTCAATATTGCGGGTGGCGCTGTTCACATTCTTGGTGGCAGCGGTGGTGGCACCGGCAGCATGAATTTGATCAACGGCGGCAGCCAGGCGCTGCTTCGTATTTCCAGTGGCGTTTTGAACGTGGGGCAAATCATGGTCGCCCGCAACGGCGGCGGATCGAGTGAGATCACCGTCACCGGCGGCACGCTCAACAGGTCGGTGACCGGCGGCGCCGTTTTTAACATTGGTGATCGCGGATCCTTCACGTCGGTTGTCAACGTGGCCGGCGGATTGATCGACAATACCAACGGGCTCATCACGATCGGGCGCAGTGGCGGAACCGCCGGCTCAGCGCTCCAGGTCGTCAATTTCGACGCGGGCACGATCATCACCAAGGAGTTCTCGGGTGCGCAGGCCGGCATCCAGACCATCATCAACTTCAACGGCGGCACGCTCAAGGCGAGCCCGGGGATTTCCACCACCGCCTTCACTCCTGCCGCCAACGCGACCGGCAGCATCACGAGTTATGTCAACGGAGCCTTCGGCTCGTTTGCCGGCGGCGTGGTGTTCGATACCAATGGCAACAGTCCCGCCCTCAACAGCGCGTTGCTGGCTCCAACCGGCAATGGCGTGACCAGCCTGTCTCTATCAACCGGCGGCAGCGGCTACACCGGCGCGCCCATCGTCACTATCAGCGACAGCGGCACGACCCAGTCCGGCACCACCGCACTCTCCAGCACGATCACGATGGCGAATACCACCGGGGTTTTTGCCGGCCAATCCATTACCGGAACCGGAATACCACTTGGATCGATCGTGACGGGTGTCACGTCTAACAACTCAATCACAATCTCGCAGCCGGCGACCATTGCCGGCTCGCCCACGTTGACTTTCAAGGGCCAGGGCGCCACCGCCTATGCCACCATTTCCAGTGGCGCGGTGGATGGCTTTGTCGTCACCAACCCCGGCGTCGGCTATGTCGGTACGGTGACTGCGGCGCTCGGCGGCGGCTTTGGCACCGGCGGCAGCGGGACCGCCGCCACCATCGGCACCATCACCCCAGTGGCCAACACCTCCGGCGGCCTGACCAAGAATGGCGCGGGCACGCTGACTCTCTCAGGTGCTAACACCTTCACCGGCGCGACAAGCGTCAATGCCGGCACGCTGGCCTTCGGCGCGACCATCCTCAACACCTACGCCAGCGATATCTCCGGACCCGGGGCCGTCAGCCACACCGGCACCGGGACGACGGTGCTGACTGGCACCAACACCTATGCCGGCGTCACCACTCTCACGTTAGGAGTGCTTGAGCTCGGCAGTGCCAACGCCCTTCCCGGCGGCATCGGGAGTACGGGCGGAACCAGCGCACTGACCTTCAACGGTGGCGTGCTTGGTCTGGGTTTCGGCAATTTCACCCGCCCCTTGGGTGCCGCGGGAGACGCCACTGCCGCCAACTTCACCTTGGCCGGCGGCTGGGCGGCTTATGGCACGGATCGCTTGGTCAACCTCGGCGGGGCCTTGAGCCCGATCACCTGGGCGACGGCCAACACCGGCTTCAATGCCCAGACGTTGATCCTGGGCGCCTCGACGGCGACCCATACGGTGGATTTGCAGAACCCCATCGACTTGGGCACGGTAGCCCGCACCGCTCAGGCGAACGACGGCGCAGCCGCCATTGACGGCAAAATCAGCGGCCTCCTGAGCGGAGGAGCCGGCGGCGACATCACCAAGACCGGCACCGGCACGCTGGAACTTTCCGCCAACAACACCTACAGCGGCACGACCACCGTTAACGCCGGCAAGTTGGTTCTCTCAGGCGATAACAGCGGGTCGTCCAGCCCCATGACCATCTCGGCCAGCGCTTTCGCCCAATTCAACGTGCTCAACTCCATTCCAAGCAGCGGCCGTACGGTGACGGACAATGGCACGGTGATGTTCGGTTCGGCCTTTACTGCCGGAAACATTCCGGCCGGGTTGCTGCGCATCACGACTGGCTCGGCAGGTGCCGTTGCCGCCGACAACTACACCTCCACGAATTTCGACTTCAACACGGCCGGCCTCACCGCCGCGTCGCTCGGAGCGGTGGGCAACCTGACCTACACCGGCACCTACACGCCTAACACCACGGGCGGCTACCGCCTCGGCGGCAGCGGAGGCACCCTCACCATGGGCAACTCCAACGCGCTCACCGGCGCGTTCGCCTTGGACGTCAAGGGTAACGTCATTCTCGCCGCCCTCAACAACAACAGCGGCGCCACCACCATCAATGCCGGTTCCATCCTGACTCTTGGTGCCGGAGTGACGGGCCAGAATGGATCGGTTGGCAGTTCCGGCATTGTGAACAACGGAACCAGCCTGGTCTTCAACAACGCCGACGCGCAGGCATACGCCGGCGTCATCAGCGGCACCGGTGCCTTGACGAAGAACGGCATCGGCGAGTTGACCCTCACAGTGCCGCAGACCTACACCGGCACGACCACTCTCAACGCGGGCACCTTGGTCCTCGCAGGCGGCAACCACACTCTGGTGGTCAACAAGGCACTGACGGTCAATGGCGGCACGCTCAACATCGGCTCAAACAGCCAGTATGTCGGCGGGTTCAGCGGCACCGGCGGTATCGTCACCGGCACCGGCGGAACATTTACCTACACCCCGACAGGCGCTGCCAACTTTACTGGCTCGATACAAGGATCGGTGAACTTTATCCGCGCCGGATCGGGCACCGGCGGTAACACCAACACGTTGACCTTGACCAACGACTCCACCACCACCGGTGGCGTATCCGTATACGGCGGCGACATCCCGCAAGCGCAACCCGGCGTCTTTGGTGGCATGATTCTTAAGGACAGTGGAAAATTCTCCGGGGCCACCTCGCTCTCGCTCAATAACGGCACCTTGTTTATCGACAACAGCGGAACGGCGAACGACAACACCCGTGTCAACGACGCGGCGACCGTTTCCTTGAATGGCGGCAGGATCGCCTACACGGGCCGGGCCTCGACCGCCTCGACGGAGTCGTTTGGCGATGTGACCGTCAGCACGGGCATGGGAAGTATCATCACCACGGCGGGAACATCGGGAAGCGCGGTTTTGACGCTCAATAGCCTGACCCGCATTACGGGAGCGACACTCCAATTGGATGGAACGAATCTCGGCACAGCCGGAAACAACGGACGCATTATTGTGACGGGCGCGATGACGGGGAATCTCGCCGCCGTCAATGGCGTCATTCCTGGCGTGTTCCGGGGAATCGCCGGAGCCAGCAATATGCCCGTGGGCTATGTCGCTGGACTGGGCTTCGCCCCCGTGGGCAGCGCCGGCGGCTTCCCCACGACCTTTACCGGAGCGTTGAACGCGGCCGCCGCGACTGATAATGTGGTGAACCCCTCCACTTATGTTGTAAAGGCCGCTGGGCAAACAATCAACACGCTGGTGGCCAGTAATGCCATTACTTTTTTGAGCAACTCGGACACCCTGAAGATTGACGCCGGAATGCTCCTGTTCCCCAGTGGGGGCCAGTATCCGATCGGCGTTGAGCCGGCTGGTTTTCGTGGACAACTGACTTCCGGCCTTAGCACGGGTGAACTGTTCATTATCAAGACCAACGAAGGTAGCGGCGGCACGCCGGGGGCCAACAAAATTAACGCGGTCATCACCGATAACGGCGTGACTAGCGTCAAATTGATTTTGGATTCTTGGAATCGAACGAATCTGTCGAATCAGATATTTAACCTTACTGCCCCCAACACGTATACAGGCGGGACCGTCATCTCCGGAGCGAACGAAGTATTGCTTACGGCGACGACGGGCGGTAACACGCCGATCCCGGCTGCGACCGATCCAACTCAAGGTTTGATCATCAACAATAGCGTCGTGACGATGCAAACCAACGCGCAGCAGATTGCGGCGACGAACATTGTCACGCTCAACGGCGGGGCAACGCTAACTCTGGTCGGTGCGAACAACACGCTCGCGGGGATTGTGTTCAACAGCATCGGAGGCAAAGCCACGCCCACCATCACCGGCGGCACCAAGATGACGATCACGGGCAATATCTCCTCAACACCCAGCGACCCATCCACCACGCCGACGATCAGTGTCGTTTTGGACCTCAACGGCTCGTCTGTGCATGACATCACTGTTTCCGCGCTGC
>Ga0194055_10001769_pt1 | contig 17471 bp, 14 predicted proteins | sample SepL449m_MetaG_FD_155482 | JGI IMG/M metagenome (GOLD analysis project Ga0194055, IMG submission 155482) | Anoxic zone freshwater microbial communities from boreal shield lake in IISD Experimental Lakes Area, Ontario, Canada - Sep2016-L442-9m | ecosystem: Environmental > Aquatic > Freshwater >...
CTTGGCTAACCCCATGACGCAACGTCTCGAGAGTTGGGGAGTTCCACGAGGTAACACGGCGAAGTTGACATATATTCTCGCCATTTTGACCATTTTCGGGTGGGTGTACATGGCGCGTCTCGTACGAGGTCAAGTGTTGTCGCTTCGAGAAAGAGATTTCGTCGAGGCTGCCCGATCCTTCGGCGCCGGAACTGGACATTTAGTGTTTAAGCAGTTGTTGCCAAATCTGTGGCCGCAAATCATTATTTTTGTCGCCATGAGCCTTCCTGGCTATGTGGCTCTTGAAGCCACTTTGTCTTTCCTTGGTGTCGGCCTTCAAGCCCCAACTGCATCGTGGGGAATTATGCTCGGAGATTCAGTCCGCTACTACAGAGCCGATACGGCCTACTTGTTCATCCCGGGCGGTGCACTGTTGCTCCTTGTTTTGGGCTTCAACTTGCTCGCCGACGGACTACGAGATGCTTTTGACCCTCGGAGCGATCGCCAACAGTTGTAAAAAATGTCATCTCCTATGTCATTTTCTTGACCGAGGCAAAGTCGGACTAAGGTAAATTCCTAGTAAATAAACGAGCCGTGTGAAAACGGTGAAAAGGGGGAAGTTATGAAACGTAATCGCATCATTGCTGCCATCGCTACCGCAGCAATTCTTATATCCGCTTGCGGCGGTTCTGGAAACGGAACAACAAGCGGTCAAGAAAGTGGCGGTCGTTCAGCAACTGCTGACGGCATTAAGGATGGGGGAACGTTATACGTTTTGACTTTCCAAGAAGGAGCTTCAAACTTAGATCCGCAACGTGTGTACACCGGTGCAGAACTAGGAGCATACGGTTCAACCTACGCTCGAACATTGACTTCGTATGTTCCTGCCGCGGGCAAAGATGGAGCCGCAGTAGAGCCAGATATGGCAACAGACCTCGGAACACATTCAGACGACTTGAAAACTTGGTCGTTTACTTTGCGTGATGGTGTGACATGGGAAGATGGAACTGATGTCACCTGTGGCGACATTGCATACGGAATTTCACGCACGTTCGCCTCTGAAGTCACTGCCGGTGAAGGTCCGATGTACGCAACCACGTACCTCGACATTCCCGAAGGCGATTCAGACTTCGGCAGCGCCTACCCAGGTCCTTGGTTAGCGACTGCTGAGCAACAAGCCTTGTTTGACAAGGCCGTCAGTTGCGATGGCAAGACGATCACCTTCTCCTTGAAGGTTCCGGTTGCTGACTTTGCTTACACCGTGTCGTTGCTTGCTTTCGGACCAGTTCCGAAGGCTCAAGATACTGCTGATCAATACGCTTTGAAGCCGTTCTCAAACGGACCTTTCAAAATTGAGTCCTATGAACCAGGTAAAGAAATGGTGATGGTTCGCAACGAGAATTGGAACCCAGATTCAGACCCTGTGCGCAAGCCACACGTCGACAAGATCATTTGGCAATACGGTCTCGACGAAGCAGTTATTGACGAGCGCATGCTCGCCGACTCGGGTGACGACAAGAATGCGATTGTTTACGGCGGAATTCAACCAGAAAATCTTCAAACCGTTTTCGGTGATGACTCGTTAAAGGACCGCCGAACCGACGGCTTTGATGGTTTCGTTTCGTACACCATGTTCAACAACGAAACGGTCAATTGCCTCGAAGTCCGCCAGGCAATTTGGTTGGGTCTTGATCGGGAAGCCCTTCGTACCGCTGCCGGTGGACCTTTCACTGGCGAATTCGCCAAGAGCTTTGTTGCTCCTTTGTTGGCAACCGACTATGCACCCGCCAAATTGGTTGATGGTCTCAATGAAGATGGAACTCCAAATCTGGAAGCCGCGAAGGCAGCACTCGACAAGGCGAAAACCTCTTGCCCAGATGTATACGCAAAAGCAACTGGAGATGGACTTCGCTTTGATCACCCCGACTCCGACTCGTGGAAAAAGAACATTGCGATTTGGATTGACTCAATGAAAGCTGTCGGTATCACCATCATCGACAACCCGATTGAGCCGTCTAAGTACTACGCAACGATCAACGGTGATCGTGGAGACTTGATGCGTTCCGGTTGGGCAGCCGACTGGGCCAATGCTTCAACGGTTATTCCCGAACTTTTTGGCAAGGGTGGTGGCTTTAACTACACCAACAACGAAAGCGATCCTAATTTCGCAGCCTTTGACGAAAAGGTCCAATCGGCTAAGGCTGAGACTGATCGAGCTAAGCAAGCGACTTTGTGGAAAGAACTCAACCAAACGGTCATTGACAACGTATGGGCAATCCCTGGTTCGGCAACAAAATCGCAGAATTTGGTTGGTTCAAACGTGCGTCTCGGATATCAGTGGTTGCCGTTCGGCTGGTACAACCTCGGCGCCATTGGCCTAGCTGGCTGAGAAGTGAAATGAGGTGGTGGTGATCAACGATGCGCATTGTTGATCACCACCACTCAATCAGTTCGACTTATGTTTTTCTTCGTTGCACGCCGATCATTTTTCGCGATCATTTTGTTGTTCGTCGTCAGCATTTTTACTTTTTGGATATTTTCTGCGCTCCCAGCTGATCCAGCGGCGCTCACTTGTGGCAAGAACTGTCGACCCGAAGTCATTGAGGCCAATCGAGCCCGGCTTGGATACGACAAGCCCTTTATCGAACAATATGGTTCCTACATGAAGGGGATTTTCGCCGGTCGCACCTATGGCGAAGATGAGTCGGGGGTTCATTGCTCGGCTCCCTCGCTTGGCTATTCGTACGATCGTCACGAATGCGTGACCAGTCTCGTCGCCAAAACTCTTCCTGTAACCGCGTCGATCGCTTTGGGAGCATTCGTCTTATGGATGTTTTTTGGCATTGCTCTCGGAACGGTGGCCGCGCTTCGTCGCGGCAAGTGGCCAGACCATTTCGCCACCGTTTTTAGTGTCATTGGTATTAGCTTCCCGTCATTTTTTCTTGGTTTGTTGTCGATTTTGATTTTTGTTATTTGGACAAATATTTTGCCATTTCCTCAATATGTGGGAATCACTGAGAATCCTTTTAAGTGGTTCACATCTCTTATTCTTCCTTGGACTGTGCTCGCGGTACTTTCGGCCTCTACGTATATTCGAATGACCCGAAATGGCATCTTGGAAGTCATGAATGAAGAATTCGTTCGCTTAGGAATCGCTAAAGGGCTTCCAAGACGAACCTTGATTGTGAAGTATGTTCTTCGAGCAGCGCTCACTCCGATCGCGACTATCGCCGGAATTGATTTGGCATTTCTCTTAGGCGGAGCTCTCGTAACGGAGAGTGTCTTCAATCTTCCGGGCCTCGGAAAACTCACTCTCGCTGCAGTTATTAACTCAGACTTGCCAATTTTGGTAGCGACAACCTTGGTGGCAGCAGTGTTCATCGTTGTTGCCAATGCTGTTGTAGACATCATGTACGGATTTTTAGACCCGCGAGTGCGATCAAAATGAACGAGCCTTTGTTATCTGTTCGTGATTTGCATGTTGGTTTCGGCACTAGCGAAGGCGAAGTTCAAGCGGTGCGCGGAGTGTCCTTTGATATTCACAAAGGTGAAACCCTTGCAATTGTGGGGGAGAGTGGCTCGGGGAAGTCAGTCACCGCAAGCGCAATTATGCGACTCAACTTTGGGGCCGATGTTCGCGTTTCAGGTTCGGCCAAATTCGAAGGCAAAGAAATTCTGGCCATGAGTGAGGAAGAAATTCGAGCGATGCGCGGAAGCGATATTGCGATGATTTTTCAGGATCCTCTGACGGCCTTAAACCCGTTTTACACGGTTGGTAATCAAATCGTTGAGGCTTACGCGGTACATCACCCCGGAACTTCTAAGAAAGAATTGCGTGCTTTGGCACTTGATGCAATTGAAAAAGTTGGAATTCCCGAACCATTGAAGAGAATTAAACAATATCCCCACGAATTCTCTGGCGGAATGCGGCAACGAATAGTTATCGCGATGGCGTTAATCAATCGACCGAAACTGCTTATTGCCGACGAACCAACGACCGCTCTCGACGTCACAGTACAAGCTCAAATTCTCGAACTCATAGGCATGATGCAAGAAGAACATGGTTCAGCGGTGATTTTGATTACTCATGACCTGGGTGTCGTTGCAGAGATTACAGAACGTGTGCTGGTCATGTATGCCGGTCGTCTAGTTGAATCCGCCTTAGTTTCTGACGCTTTCAGCACGCCGGCACACCCTTACACGCGCGGACTATTGAATTCGGTGAAGAGTTTGGACTCTGATCGTCACAGTCGTCTTGAGCCAATTCCTGGTATTCCGCCTTCGCTGATCGATCTTCCTTCTGGTTGTCCATTTCACTCGCGCTGTCGTTATGCCGAATCACTTAATGACAAGTGTGCAACGGAAGTTCCGGAGTTGAAGGCCGTTGGCAACAGTTGGTCTGCATGTCATTTGCCAGTCGAATTTCTTGCTACTCCCACCAAGGAATCGTTATGAGTGAAGACCTCATCCTTCAGGCTTTTGATCTGAAAAAGCATTTCCCCACCGGTGCTTCCAAACTTCTTCAACGTCCGACTCAAGTAGTGCAGGCAGTCGATGGAGTATCTCTTTCTCTTCGTCGCGGAACCACATTGGCTGTTGTCGGCGAATCTGGTTGTGGAAAGTCAACCCTCGCGCGATTATTGGCCCGACTCATTGAGCCAACTTCGGGTTCAGTTGTATTGAACGGCGTGAACATCTCGACAGCATCATCAAAGCAGTTGTTGAAAATGCGGCGCGAAATTCAAGTGGTCTTTCAAGATCCTTACGCTTGTTTGAATCCGCGCCACAGCATTGGGCAAAGCATTGGCACGCCAATTCGGATTCAAAAAACCATGTCTCGTGCCGACGAACGGCATCGAGTTTTTGAGTTAATGGAGCTGGTTGGTTTGAGTGCCGAGCATTACAACCGATTCCCCCATGAGTTTTCGGGTGGTCAGCGTCAGCGAGCCGGAATCGCTCGAGCTCTCGCCTTGCAGCCCAAAGTGATCGTGGCTGACGAACCCGTCTCGGCGCTCGATGTGTCGATTCAGGCGCAAATTCTGAATCTGCTTGAGAAGCTGCAGACCGATCTAGACCTGTCATACGTTTTCATTGCTCACGACCTTTCAGTCGTGCGCCACATCGCCGATGAAGTGGCTGTCATGTATCTCGGTAAGATCGTCGAGATCGGATCACCAGAGGCCGTCTACGGCGCTCCAGCGCACCCGTACACTAGGGCCTTGATGTCGGCTGTCCCAGTGCCGAACCCTCAAGCAGGAGCCAAGCGCAAGAGGATTATTTTGACTGGTGACGTCCCTAGCCCTGTTAATCCACCTTCGGGCTGCCGATTCCGTACTCGTTGCCCCAAAGTTCAGGACATCTGTTCCGCCGAAGAGCCAATGTTGATTGATCGGGGACAAGGTCATCCTGTGGCCTGCCATTTCCCCGACTGAAGCCACTAGGCTGTTCAACCGTGCGTGACATCGTGATGTACATAATGGTTTTTGTCAATGTGGTTTCCATGTTCGCCATGGTTGGCACAATTTTGATGCACAGCGGTAAGGGCGGAGGCCTGTCCGATATGTTCGGCGGCGGAAGTGGAGCCGGCCTCGGTTCGGCAGCTGCTGAAAAAAACCTCAACCGGATCACGTTTGTAATTGCGCTGGTTTGGATCATCTCGATTCTTTCTCTTGGATTTCTCCTCACCAAGTAAGCGGTCACAATCACACAGTTGGGCGACTTTAGGTCGACCGATAGAGTTGCAACACCACGTCGAAGTGGCGGAATAGGCAGACGCGCTAGCTTGAGGGGCTAGTGATCGTAAGATCGTGGGGGTTCAAGTCCCCCCTTCGACACCAGTTGTAGTTGTCTTCTGTGACTTGTCTACAGTCCAGGATTGTCACATCTTCGTTTGAACTTTCGTTATCCGAAGTATGAAAAGCAAGTTCCCGACCTTCGTTGCATTGTTGTCGCTTTTGTCGTCTTTAGCCCTATTCGTGCCAGTTGAGGCCGAGGCTGCACAAGCACAATGGTCAAGTATTAGCTTCTCTTGGCTTCGGCCGGCGGGGCGTAGTGCCGGGATAACCAAACTTCAACAGAAGATCGAAGTCAGCACTTTGGGTTCGGCAAGCTACATCGCCTTTACTTGGGCGTTTACATCCGGCGTCGGTGGATACGTAGGGGTACAAACTAACCCGACTACACCAGACGGTTCGGTGCCTCCTCCTGTCGGATTTAACTACGCGATTTGGGATTCAACAGTTGCATCGGGCGTTCATTGCGGTCCGTTTGATGGGGAGGGAGTCGGTCATAGGTGTACAAATCCTGCACCGTATGTCCCCGGTGCTCAATATGTGTTCACGATTGAAAGATTGAATTTCAATAATTCCAGAGGTACGTGGAAGTGGCGAGCTTCGGTAGAGATCGTTTCAAGTTCTGAGATCGTAGTCATTGGAGACATTGAGTCACCTTCTAGTGCAATCCAAATCGACAGCGTCGGAAATTTCGAGGAATACTTCGGGCAAATGCCAACATCATGCGAGTCGATTCCGATGACCAAGGCGAGATTTTTTCCTCCGCGGGAAATTTCGGGGAATTCGCAATACGAGTTTGTTTTCAATAGGGATCGCTCAGTGATGCGAGGTCCAGATCGCTGCAGTTCAACTGGTGGCGCCAATGCAACAATCGCGAAGGTTTCCTCTTCTGCTGAAGTTACTTTGGGCGGTCCTCGTCTATCGGATTACGGACATCAGATTATTTCGTCAGACGGGCGATGCATCACCGGAAGATCGGGAGAATCTTTACCAACAATTCCCTCTGTTGAAACATGCACAACAGGAGCGAAGAACCAGAGTTGGTATTTGAGTGCACCTCATGGTCCTGAAGCATCAGGTGCAATGGTCGGAACGATCGAAATCGAAGGTCGGTGCTTGACATTGGTGGCAACGCCGTCGCCAGCGGTCAATCTTGAGAGTTGTTCAGACTCAATAGTCTCTCGATCCTCGTGGGCACAAGCAGAGGATGGAACGATTCGGCCAAGTTCGCCGCTAAACACACTGTGTCTGTCGAGTGCCTCTCCAGTCGCCCAGTTGACATTAGTGATGTGCAGCGGAAATCAAAATCAGCAGTGGCGCGAATTCACAACCTTTATCGCGACAGGATTTCAATCTGTGGATCCGGTCAGGTTGTTTGATACAAGACGTGGTTCGCCTCAGGGTCTGCGCGCGGTGTATCAGAGCAAAATCGGATCCGATGAAGTTTTGGAAATCCAGGTCACTGGTGTTGCTGGAATACCGACGAGCGGAGTCGACGCAGTGTCGCTCAACGTCACAGTTACTGGTCCAACTTCAGAAGGTTTCATCACGGTCTATCCCTGCGGCCAAGTACCCACAGCATCAAATCTCAACTTCATCGCAGGCCAAACCGTCCCGAATGCTGTCCTCGTACCCGTTGATTCCCGAACCGGCACAATCTGTTTCTACTCAAGCAGCGAAACAAACCTCATCGCAGACATCAACGGCTGGTTTCCATCAAGTTCAGGCTTTGAATCCGTGGATCCGATCAGGTTATTCGATACAAGACGTGGTTCGCCTCAGGGTCTACGCGCGGTGTATCAGAGCAAAATCGGATCCGACGAAGTACTGGAAATCCAGGTCACCGGTGTCGCTGGAATACCGACGAGCGGAGTCAGCGCTGTGTCCCTAAATGTGACCGCGACTGGTCCAACTTCAGAAGGTTTCATCACGGTCTATCCCTGCGGCCAAATACCGACAGCATCAAATCTGAACTTTGTTTCCGGCCAAACCATTCCGAATGCGGTACTCGTACCCGTTAATCCTCTCACCGGTAAAATCTGTTTCTACTCAAATACCACCACAAACCTCATCGCTGACATCAACGGCTGGTTTCCAACATAAGCACGTGTTCTTAAATTGCTGGAATTACTGATTCAGGCGGTTTTTGATTGCTTCGAGCAACTGCGGAAACTCAGAGATCGACCGAAATTGTGGGAATTCTTTGATCACATTGTCTGGTGCATGAAATAGAAAACCGGCGTCAGCAGCAGCCAACATGGCGGTGTCGTTGTACGAGTCTCCAGCGGCCACAATTCGGTAATTCAGGCCTTTGAATGCCTCCACAGCGTGACGCTTTTGATCAACCTGTCGTAATTCAAAATCAACGATTCGATCGTTATCAACGATCAGGCGGTGACAAAACAAAGTGGGCATTCCCAATTGACGCATGAACGGTCGGCCGAACTGTTCAAAAGTGTCCGAAAGAATGATGACTTGCGATATTTCTCGCAACGCATTTAAGAAGTCAAGAGCTCCAGGCAGCGGGCGCAAAGTCGAGATGACCTGCTCAATTGAGCTCATGGTGAGGCCATGTTCGTCCAGAATTGCTAGACGTTGCCTCATCAAGAGGTCGTAGTCGGGTTCGTCACGAGTTGTGCGTCGCAATTCAGCGATTCCGGTCGTTTCAGCAACCGCTATCCAAATTTCTGGGATGAGGACACCTTCAAGATCGAGGGTCACGATCGTTTGATGAGCTTGTTGGGCAACGGTCATGCTTTATTCTCGCAGAAATGTCACGAAATGAGTGATTTTCCGTTAGGGAGTTATGGCAGAAGTTTCGGAACCGTTCGTCAAACACAAGGTATCTGTAGTAAAAAATCTTCGTGAACGATCGTCGGTGCTGTGGCTGATTCTTCGATTGGACCGACTCGTTGGGCTCTGGCAGCACAAATTTCCGCAATCCTCAGTTGGTTCGAAACAAGAGAATCAGCTGTGTGGTCAGAGGTTTGCTGCCGGCGATACGGCATCCCATCTGACATGGCCGGCGATGTGCACTCAGAATCGTGGATCAAGGTGCGTTCAGCATTGTCGCGTCGAAGTGAACAATTTCCCCAATTGCACGACCAAGTTTCGGGCAACCGATATGCAGCTCGTTCTATGCAGAGAACAGCGATTGACATCGCTCGTACTGTGCGACGGGTAGAGAGCAGATCTCAAGTGATGGACGATCAACTTCTCGATCCTGCAGTTCTCGAACAGATGAGGCAGGTCGATGACTCTGTCACGATTGAACGATGGCGTCGATCGGTTGTCACTCACGCTCGTCATGATCTGAATTGTTCGGGTTGCCCCAATGATGTTGTGTTCGCCGCAGCGTTAAAATTACTTGCCTTAATGCAGATTGGTGATCAGGGTTCAATTTCTGATCTGATGTATGAGGTGTTGCAAGATATTGACGATGACTTTCCCGCCGAAAAGTCGGATGCCGCTCGTCAACGGAAGAGTCGTTGCACTCGCTGCGTTCTGAACCTTTTGCGTGATGCAGCAGAATCGGCAGGGGTGTTGTGATGCGCGTTCAGATTTCTTCTCATCGAGTTACCGGATCAATTGAAGTGACGTTCCGACCGCCATCAGGCGCTGAGAGTCGGCATGTGATCAAAAACGGTGTTCATCTGTGGATCGGCAGCGACCAGCGAATTGATTGTGCGTTGCTATCACCTGACGACGAAGGCTTTGACACAGTTGGCTCAAAACTCTTAGGAAAACATTTTGATCATGTCATTCATCAAGTGCGGTCAAACCTGATCGAAGCCGAAGAGACCTATTTCGATATTGAAGTTGAAGACTCTCTACTAGAAAATCATCTCGTTCTCACGAATACTTCAAGCAACCTAGAACCAGTGATATCTAAAGCTCCGGCGGTTTCGTCTTTTGAGATTGAGTTTTCTCTCAGGTCTGGAGATGGAGTTCCAGTTGAGGTAGTGATTGACGGCACTCCAGAAGGATTACGTACTGCCGTTGTTCATTTGCCTGAGTCAAATATTTCAACTCGAATATCAGAGCCATCTCAGGTTCGCGTTGTTTGGAACCCTACGACGAGCGAGCTAAAAGTTCGGTTGGCAGGTGTCGTCCCTGGTGACGGTCGTATCTGGGTTCGAGTCGCCTTGGGAGAATCTGGTGATCTGCTTGCCGTTGATCGAGCAAGAGTTCAACCCGATGGTTCGGCCGTTTCATCATCGATCGTTCCGCATCAAGGAGAATTGGGAGAGCTCTATGTCGATGTGACTGAATCGCCCACCGACATCATTGGTTCCTCGCGCTACCGCGTCAGGCGTCGTGCGGCCCGACTTGAAGCGTATGCGGCGGATCTTCAGAGAAATGGAAAACCTTCTGAAGCGGCAACTGTCAGAGCAAAAGCGATTACATTACGACGCTCACTAGGCGAAGACACCGAAAATTCGGATTTGATTGCGAAGACCAGGTCGGATTCGAAGTGGTGGATCGTGGCCGTTCTCGCAGTATCGATTGGTTTGATCATCGGTTGGTTCATGAGGGGCGATGGTTCAGTCGCAACGACCACAACTACTTCAATCAACCAAACAACCATGCCTGTTCAAGAACCATCAACGTCTGAAGCAGCTGTTTTACCTTCCGATCAATCATTGATCGCATATCGAGCGGGTTCAACCCGTTTCTTCGGTGAAGGGAATGTCAATCTTGCTGCAGAAGTAGACACTGTTGGTCAAGATTCAGCATCAGTTCGGGTTCAGGTGTACGACCAGTACGAACGTTCACTCGGCCAATCAACCCCTGGCACTCAAGAAAGTCTGATGCAAACCTGTGAAGTTCGCATCGGTTCAGACACCGGAAGTGGTGGCGGTTCATACGCCATCCAAACTCACATCGCTGCTTACGTTGCCGAAACGTATGAAGATGCGCAGTTGTTGCTGACAGCGACAGATCTGCGTAATCCGGTGGCTGAATTTGTTGGTCCCGTATCGATGACAGCCAACATCATTGAAAGTTGTGAAGTACGAAGGATTATCGATCAGGATTCGGTGATTGAGATCGCGCGAAGTGCTTTTGAAGCCTTCACGTTGGACATACCGTTGAATTCGGGTGAAACGTATGTTGTCCTGCGAGTCATCAATGAGAGAGGTTCCTCAGTCTCCTGGACGTCAACCGAAGTTCTCAAGATTGAGAAATAAAGGTCCCAGTAATTACAGAGTTGCGTTTTTGACTTTGGACTGAAACCATTCAAGACAAATTTCGTGTCGAGGACTCAGGGGACCGGCTTCGTACATGCCGCTGTTGAGGTTCTTTTGCACAACTTCACACATGTTTTGATCTTCGTCGAGTATTTCATTCGACATCGCCACCATTCGGGCGATGTTCTCTTCAGATGTGTCTACAGAAAAGTAGTCATACACAACGTGAGTCTTGTTATGCCCGATTGGAACAATGCGCTCGACGTTCATCCCATCGGGATAAATGTTGACTGCCAAGTTGGGATAGCGGAACAGCCACACGCCGGCTACTGGCGATCCATCTGATGGCTCGCATTCATGCACGCAGTACGTATCGTCGTGCACCGACACCTTGTACGTCGACATCTTGAGAGCGCGATTTAGCGAGGGATGGATGAGCTGTACGTGATAACCCTCTAGGTAGTTGTCAATGTAAGTTTTCCAATTGCAATCAAGTTCGCGAGTGAGTCGGCGAGCGTAGGAAAAAGTTTCAATCGGAAAGCTTGTCGCTCGATCTACTAAAGAGCCGAGTGACTCGATAAGTGGGGGAGTCTTGTCCGAAAGACACACAAAGACCAATGGTCCCCAAGTTTCGACACGAATCTTCTTGAGTTCCGAATGTTCGTTGCACAGCGGTTCATCGTTGCCAAAATCGCGAGCAGACTTTAATTGTCCGTCCCAACCAAACGCCCAGCCATGGTATTTGCACACCAAATTTCCGAGAGTCCCTTGACCAGGCCAAGCCAACACTCCTGCTCGGTGAGGGCACACATTATGAAAGCCAACAATTGCGCCTTCAGGGTTCACCACTAAAAGCAGATTGAATCCAGCAAGTTCGCCGGCGAAGTAGTGGCCGGGTTGAGTGAGTTCAGCAGTGGTGCAGAACACGATCCACTCGGTCGCCCAAATCGCTTGCCGTTCTGCCTTATACGCGTCTGGTTCGCGGTATGACTCGGCACTCAAGGCGATTTTCATAAACCCATCTCTTTAGCGATGATCGTTTTCATCACTTCTGTGGTTCCACCATAGATGGTGGTGATCCGAGCGTCAGCGAACGTGCGGGCGATGGGGTACTCACTCATGTATCCATAACCACCAAAGAGTTGTAGACACTTGTCTGCAACCTTGTTCTGAAGTTCGGTGCACCAGAATTTGGCGGCTGCTGCTTCAGCAGCGGTGAGTTGATCAGCGTTGAGGGCCAAGATGCATTGATCAACGTATGCCTGTGCGACATCAATTGCCGTTCGCTGTTCTGCGAGAACAAATTTCGTATTTTGGAAGTTTGAGATTGACTGTCCAAAAGCCTTGCGTTCTTTCACATAGTCGACAGTCCAATTGAGAGCCGATCGAGCGAATGCCACACCCGCGATAGCAATCGACAGACGTTCTTGAGCCAGGTTTGACGTGAGGTAATGAAACGCTCTTCCTTCTTCACCAAGAAGGTTCTCAACTGGAACTTCAACATCATTGAAGAAAAGCTCTGCAGTGTCTTGACTGTGCATACCAATCTTCTCGAGATTGCGACCGCGTTCAAAGCCAACCATTGCTCGCTCGACAACCATCAATGACATTCCGGTGTGGCGCTGAGTGGGGTCTGTTTTCGCAGCAACGATGATGATGTCGGAGTTGATGCCGTTGGTAATAAACGTTTTAGAACCATTAAGGATGTAACGGTCCCCATCTCTACGGGCATTCGAAGCGATGCTGGCTAGATCGCTACCGGTGCCTGGTTCGGTCATTGCGATCGCGGTGATGAGTTCTCCACTCGCGATTCCTGGTAACCAGCGCGCCTTCTGTTCGTCGTTGCAAATTTCCATGTAGTACGGAGTGGTGATGTCGTTATGCAAAGTAATTCCAGCACCGGCGCCACCGATTCCAGCGGCTGCTAATTCTTCGGAAATGATTGCATTGAAACGAAAATCTTTAATACCGCCACCACCGTATTGTTCGGGAATGGCCATACCCAAGAAGCCGCTAGCTCCGGCTTTGGCGTACATCTCACGAGGGGCGATGCCGTCCTTTTCCCACTGATCGTAGAAAGGTGTGATCTCCTTGGCGATAAAGCTACGAAAGCTGTCGCCAAAGGCAAGATGGTCGTCGTTGTACAGGGATCGTTTCACCCCTCTATTCTGCCGTTACGCCCAGCCTCCTGCATAGGCGACGAACTGGCCGGTCGTAAATCGGCTTGAACCGTCGAGGAACGCCATACAAAAGGCAGCGAATTCAGTCATCGTGCCAAGACGGCGCATGGGCACTTGAGATTCAATCTTGGCCCGAACCTCGGGATCGGTCGCCCCAGAGGCCTTCAGAAAGGCTGGGAAGTCCATGAAGTTGGTTCCGACAGCGTTGACCTGAACTCCGGTGCGGGCAACTTCGTCAGCAACGTTTTTGACCAACATTGATGCACCGGCTCGCGCTGCCGAATACAGCGGCGCTCCGGGCGTCGGACGGGCCGCTGATGCGCTCGTAATTACCAGAACCTGGCCTTGACCCTGCGGAGTCATTTTGGGCACGACGGCCTTCATGAAGTTATAGGGAGCCTCGACACAGCCAACCAAAACTGAACGCAGATCTTCTAACGATGAATTGACGAAACGCCCGGTGACGATTTGACCCGAAAACATCACTGCTGAATCGATGTGGCCAAATTTCGTGAGTGCGCGCTCGACCAGTAGATCTGAATTTTTGGGATCGGAGAGATCTTGAACCTGAGGAACAACCTCTACTTCGGCGCCCAAACCCCGAAGTTCGTTGGCAAGTTCATCAGAAGCGTTCCCTACGACCAGGTTGAAACCTCGTTGTGCGAAATGGCGACATAACTCGGGTCCAACATAGAAGTGCCCATCGGCAACGATGGCAACGGGGCGGGGAGATGACTGAGTTTCTTGGGACATATGCCGAGGGTAGGTAGTGGCAGGGCTATTGTCAATACTTGTGAAAGATTACGAAGGCTTTGCGGGAAAAATTGGTCGAACTGTTGCCGAGTCAGAGGCGGCATGGCCTCCAAATAAGCACCCTGGTGAAAAGGCTCCCAATGTCATTGTGATGTTGTTCGATGATTTGGGCTTTTCACACCTCGGCTGTTTTGGTTCAACCATCGACACTCCAAATATTGATCGGCTCGCAGAGCAAGGACTTCGCTACACAAACTTCCACGTCACTCCGTTGTGCTCACCGACTCGTGCGGCGCTTTTAACTGGGCGTAATCATCACGCCGTTGGTATGCGCTCGGTCTCTAATTTCGATTCTGGTTTCCCACATATGCGCGGTCATATTTCGAATCATGCGGCAACAGTTGCTGAAGTCGTTCGCGAAGAGGGTTACACAACATTTGCTTTGGGTAAATGGCACTTGTGCCCGATGGTCGATGCATCACCGGCTGGCCCCTTTGATCAATGGCCATTGCAGCGAGGCTTCGATCGTTTCTATGGTTTCCTTGACGGTGAGACCGATCAGTTCTATCCCGAACTTGTGTATGACAACCATTGGGTCGAGCCTCCGGCGGGACCTGACGATGGCTACCACCTCACCGAAGACTTGGTTGATCACGCAATCACTTTTGTACATGACTCAGTAGGCGTTCGACCCGATCGACCGTTCTTCATGTATCTCGCATTTGGTGCAACTCACGCACCTCATCAGGCTCCGCCGGAATACATGGCGAAATATCGCGGTGCTTTCGATGAAGGTTGGGATGTTTTTCGCGATCGCTGGTTTGCTCGTCAAAAGGAACTGGGTCTTTTGCCCAAAGAAACAAAGTTGGCGCCCCGTAACCCAGGCGTTGAACCGTGGGACACTCTGTCAGAGAATCAGCAGCGCCTCGCGTGCCGATTGCAAGAGGCCTATGCGGCGTTTCTTGATCACACCGATGTACAGATTGGTCGTTTGTTGGCCTCAATCGAAAAACTCGGTCTCGACGACAACACCATGGTCGTGTTGCTTGCAGACAACGGAGCCTCACAAGAAGGCGGACCATTTGGCGTTCTTCACGAGATGAAGTTTTTCAACATGATGATCGAAATGCCAGATGAAGCAATACATCGCATCGACGAAATTGGTGGACCACATAGTCATAGCAACTATCCGTGGGGTTGGTCGCAAGTTGGTAATACGCCGTTCAAGTTCTACAAGCAGAACACGCATGAAGGCGGAATCCACGTTCCACTCATCATCAAGTGGCCCAAGGGCGTAAAAGACACTGGTGCTTTACGCGATCAGTTCCATCACGTGAATGACATCGTGCCCACGATCTACGAAGCGATCGGAATCACACCGCCCGATATTTATCGCGGTCTTGAGCAAATGCCAATTTCTGGTGTGGCAATGAACTACACCTTCGATGACAAAGAAGCGAAGACACGCAAACTGGTTCAGTATTACGAAATGGTCGGTCACCGTGGCATATACGCCAACGGATGGAAAGCCGTGACTCGCCATACACCCGGAGTTTCTTTCGACGATGATAAGTGGGAGTTGTATCACGTTGAAGCAGATCGTTCAGAAACCAATGATCTCGCCAAGCAAGAACCAGATCGTTTGAACGAACTCATTGCTTTGTGGTGGGAAGAAGCCGAGAACGAAGGCGTTCTGCCACTTGATGATCGTGGACTCGAGCTGTTTGGAATCAACTTCAAAAAGAACAGTCCGCACCCAGAATCACGCAAGTACGTCTATCGTCCACCGATGGCGCCGTTGCCTTCACAAGCTGCGGCTGCAATGGGTGGTCGTAGTTGGGATATGGAAGCTGTCGTCGAACGTGGGGCCGCTGAGGGTGGAGTTATTTTTGCCACTGGAACCGAGAACTCTGGCTTTAGCTTCTACGTTTTCGATAACCGATTGGTGTTCGATTACAACTTCTTCGGCGAACACCTTGTTGTTCGATCACATCAGGAACTGCCGACCGGAGCATCAACTCTCATGTGTCAGCTGCGCCGAACTGGTAAGGCGGGCTATGTCGTTTTGCTGGTCAACCAAGAAGAAGTCGGACGGATGGAACTGCCCTTCGTGATGCGCGTGATCTCAAGCGTTGGTCCCTCAGTGGCTTACGACCACGGATCTCCGGTTGCATATGACTACGCCAACCGAAGCGACGGCTTTCCATTTGAAGGAACCTTAGATTCAGTCACCATCACGTTGATTGATACGAAGAAGGACCCGAAGAACGCCGAGTCACAAGCTCGTGCCGAAATGGGACGCCAGTAATAGAGCTCTGCGCTATTTGAGGGCGTGCAATGAGAGTTTCAGTATTTGACTTTGATTGACGTGGTTCACCGTGTATGAGTTTCCAGGTGGAATGACCAAACTTGACCCATTAGCGAGGATATGTTCGCCGTCGTGAGATGTTGATACATGTGCGCCACCGTCAAGTACGAAGAGCAATTCAAATGTCAAAGACTGAACTGTTGTTTGCTTCCAAATGCTCTTGCTGTCGGCTTTGATGACTTTGACGTCGGTCAATCCCTGAGTCGCACTAAAGATTCCAGTATCGGTTGATTCAACACCTGTCGAAAGTTGCTGCCATTTCGCGTCCGAAGCAATATGTCTGATGAAACTTTGACCTTCCCACACGCGATCTGGATCAACTTCTGCGTTTGGCAACGTGGTTGTCGGATCGGCATTCGTTAGATGCTCGGCTGGATAACCGATTTCGATGACTTCGAGGTTGTCGCCGCTTTCGAGAACCCGGTGACGAATGGTCGGTGGCTGAATGACGCAGTCACCCGCATGAAGGAAGAACGGTTCTCCTTGATCCTCGTACACAACTTTGACCCAGCCCGAACGGCAGAAGATGAGTTGAAAAAGTACTTCGTGGAAATGTACGTAGTCGGGGACTGGGCCACCTTCGGCAATACGAATTAACGACGCAATGATCGCTCCACCTTGCCGGCCCGGAACGAGATCGCGATACAGCATTCCTGCACGACCAACGTGCGCCGATCCATCAGCATCCTCATGGTTGATAACCAACGAAGAAATGAGCGGTTCAACTGACATTCCAGGCTGTACGACTACACATTCAACAACCGATCCATTTGGTGCTTTGAGTTGTTTGCCAGCGAGTGTGCTCGTTGGGTTGACCGTCAAACGAATATGCATAGGTTCTTCGCCGCCAACTTCTAAATACAGCCGACATCCGTGACCGATGATTGATGCATGAGTTGGGCCATCGGCTGGGTGAATTGTTTCAACCCGGAAACCAAGGGAATCGGTGAAGAACGTGAGATTTGAGGCGAAGTCTCGACAAGTAATTACGACACCAGCGCGTTCAATCGCCTGCACATCAACCAAAGCTGGGTCAGAAGCCATGTGTCTAGATTAGTTTGTGAAGGTGAGCAACGAGAAAGATTACTCGAATTCCTTTTTCTCGCATGATGGTTGCACCTTCTATTACGAAGTCAGGGGTTCGGGTAAACCCCTACTGTTTGTGAATGGTTCTGGATCGACGATTGAAGCGGTCATCCTTCTCGTTGAC
>Ga0194055_10001771_pt1 | contig 17465 bp, 16 predicted proteins | sample SepL449m_MetaG_FD_155482 | JGI IMG/M metagenome (GOLD analysis project Ga0194055, IMG submission 155482) | Anoxic zone freshwater microbial communities from boreal shield lake in IISD Experimental Lakes Area, Ontario, Canada - Sep2016-L442-9m | ecosystem: Environmental > Aquatic > Freshwater >...
GGCCGGGTTGACGACGACGGCACCGTCCACCTCATCACTTCGGCAGGAGAGCGGGTGGTGGGTTCGTGGCAGGCCGGCGAGCCCGACGCCGCCTTCGCGCACTTCGGCCGCCGCTTCGACGATCTTGCCACCGAGGTCACCCTCATGGAAACGCGGCTGGCTTCGGGTACCGGAGACGCCCGCAAGATCAAGGCCGCGGCAGCGATCCTCGCCGAAACACTCTCCACGGCAAACGTTTTGGGCGACATCGACGCCCTGACGGTGCGCCTGGCCACAATCGCCGACCATGCAGACGAGACGGCCGCGGCCGAACGCGCCCGTCGCGACGAGCACCGCACGGCGCAAACCGCCCGCAAGGAGGCGTTGGCCGTCGAGGCCGAGGATCTCGCGGCCAATGCGACGCAATGGAAATCCGCGGGCGACCGCATGCGTGCCATCCTCGACGAGTGGCGGACCATCACCGGACTGGACCGCAAGACCGACGACGCGCTGTGGAAGCGCTACTCCGCCGCCCGCGACGCCTTCAACCGCCGCCGTGGCGCCCATTTCGCCGAACTCGACCGGGAACGCGCCGGGGCGCGAGAGGCCAAGGAGCGGCTCTGCATCCGCGCCGAAGAATTGTCGGCATCCACCGATTGGAACGCCACGGCGAACGCCTTCCGGGACCTGCTCACTGATTGGAAAAACACCGGCCGGGCCGCCAAAGAGACCGACGACGCACTGTGGAATCGATTCAAGGCCGCTCAAGACCGGTTCTTCGCCGCCCGCAACTCCGCGAACACCGAACGTGATGCGGAATTCCAGGCCAACGGCGAAGCCAAGGAGAAGCTGCTGGCCGAGGCCGAGAAAATTGACGTCTCGAACCTCAAAACTGCACAGGCTGCGTTGCGCACGATCACCGATAAGTGGGATGCGATCGGCAAGGCACCCCGGGATACCTCAGCTGAGTTGGAACGGCGACTTCGTTCGGTGGAGAAGAAGATCCGTGACGCCGCAGACGCCGGTCGGATCGATCCGGAGGCGCAGGCGCGCGCCGAGCAGTTCCGGGCCCGCGCCGAGCAGTTCGAGCGTCAGGCCGAGAAAGCCGCCGCAGCCGGACGCGACAAGGAGGCCGGCGAGGCCCGCGCCAGTGCGGCACAATGGCGGGAGTGGGCGACCGCAGCAGCGCAAGCCGTCTCCAAAAGGCGCTAACCGCTGCTAGTTTCGCGACCCGTCCTCGGGACGATTCCTGTCCTGATCGCGCGGGTCGCTACTGTCCAGCAGCGTCCCAGGGGGCCGCTCCGCGGCCTCCTTTCGCCGCTGCGCCTCGGCGGCCAACTGGACCGCCGTGCGGGTCCACACCACCCGCGCCCAGTGAAATGCCAAGAGAATCATCGTGATCCACGCCAGGATCAACCCGATGCCCGGACCCGGGTGGCCCGCCGTCGCGGTCTGGCGTGACCACACCGCCAGCAAGCCGATGGCGCTGCCGACCGCGCTGCCGGCCAGCGCAATCCACGCCAGCGTCCAGCGCCGGGTAACCAGCGCAAGCATCGAGAACCCGATCCCGAAAATCATTGCCAGCCAACAGAACACGCGATGCGGCAACGCAATGCCCGCGCTGAGCGCCTTATCGTCGTCCATGAGGACGTCGACCCCGCGGGCAGCACCGGCGTGCGGCAGGATGAAGGTCCCGATCAGCACGAAGACCAGGATTGCAACCACCACCGCCCGCGCCCCGGGCTCGATCTCCCCGGCGACCCGACGTTCGGCGGCTTCCAGGTCGGCGCGGTAGGCCTCGAATTCGTCCGGCGCTCCGCTCATCGGTCACATCCTGTCGTCGTCGAGGGAACGGCCGGTGGCGCCCCCACCGGCGGCAGACCCAAACCGACGGTGCGCGGACGGCGCCCGGCGGCGTTGGCGTCACCGGCCCGTGTCCGTCGGTAGGACAGCAGCGGCGCGTCGGCGATGAGGTGGTGCGGCGCGGCCGCGGTGATCGTGGTGGTGAGAACGTCGCCGGGACGCACCTCGGCGTCACCGGGGGTGAAGTGCACCAGTCGGCCGTCGCGGGCGCGTCCGCTCATCCGGGCGGTCGCGACGTCCTTGCGTCCCTCGCCGGTGGCGACCAGCACCTCGACGGTGCTACCGATCAGCGCGGTGTTCTCCTGCCACGAGATGGCTTCCTGCAGGTCGATCAGCCGCTGATAACGTTCCTGAACAACGTCTTTGGGCAACTGATCGTCGAGGTCAGCCGCCGGGGTGCCGGGGCGGCGGGAGTACTGGAAGGTGAAGGCCGCCGAGAACCGCGCCTGGCGGACGACGTCCAGGGTGGCGGCGAAGTCATCCTCGGTCTCACCTGGGAAGCCGACGATGATGTCGGTGGTGATGGCAGCGTGCGGCATCGCGGCACGGACCCGATCGATGATGCCCAGGTACTTCTCGGCCCGGTAGGAACGACGCATCGCTTTGAGGATCCGGTCGGATCCGGACTGCAGCGGCATGTGCAGGGCGGGGCAGACACTCGGGGTCTGAGCCATGGCCTCGATGACGTCGTCGGTGAACTCTGCGGGGTGCGGCGAGGTGAATCGCACCCGCTCCAGACCGCCGATCCGGCCGCAGTCCCGCAGCAGCGCCGCGAACGCGCCCCGGTCCCGCGGGATGCCTGGATCGGCGAACGACACCCCGTAGGCGTTCACGTTCTGGCCCAGCAGCGTCACCTCCAGCACGCCCTGGTCCACCAGCGAGCGCACCTCGGCGAGGATGTCCTCGGGCTTGCGGTCCAGTTCCTTGCCGCGCAGCGACGGGACGATGCAGAACGTGCAGGTGTTGTTGCAGCCCACCGAAATGGAAACCCATGCGGCATAGGCGGATTCCCGCGAGGCCGGCAGCGTGGACGGGAATTCCCGCAGCGCCTCGGCGATCTCGACCTGCGCAGTGCGGTTGTGCCGGGCCCGTTCCAGGAGCACCGGCAGCGAGCCGATGTTGTGGGTGCCGAAGACGACGTCCACCCAGGGCGCTCGGGCCAGCACACTGTCGCGGTCCTTCTGCGCAAGGCAACCGCCGACGGCGATCTGCATGTCGGGGTCGGCTTGCTTGCGAGGGGCGAGGTGGCTGAGGTTGCCGTACAGCTTGTTGTCGGCGTTCTCCCGGACGGCGCAGGTGTTGAACACCACCACGTCGGGATCGGTACCGTCGGCGGCGCGGCGGTATCCGGCGGCATCGAGCAGGCCGGCCAAGCGCTCGGAGTCGTGGACGTTCATCTGACAGCCATAGGTGCGGACCTGATAGGTCCGCACGCGCCCGGGCTCGCCGTCGGGCACGGCGCGGTCCTGGCTGAGCAGCGAAGTCACGGAACTCATGGTACGGAGACGAAGAAGCGGGCCTCTCCGGCGGATCTGTTTCCATACCGGGCGGACGCGACGCAACGTCGGTAGGGTCTGCTCATGGCTGAAGGCGCGACGGTTCCCATGATCTCTATTCAGGGCGTCAACAAGCACTTTGGCGCCCTGCATGTGCTCAAAGACGTCGACCTCGAGGTCGAGCGCGGCCAGGTGGTCGTGGTGCTCGGCCCGTCCGGATCCGGCAAATCCACGCTGTGCCGCACGATCAACCGGCTCGAGACCATTGACACCGGGGCGATCGCCATCGACGGCGAGGTGCTACCCGCCGAGGGCCGCAAACTTGCTCAACTGCGGTCCGACGTCGGCATGGTGTTCCAGTCCTTCAATCTGTTCGCCCACAAGACGATCCTCGAGAACGTCATGCTGGCGCCGGTCAAAGTGCGCAAAGTCTCGGCCTCCGAGGCCCGCACCCGGGCGATGTCCCTGCTGGAGCGGGTGGGCGTGGCCACACAGGCCGAGAAGTATCCGGCCCAGTTGTCCGGCGGCCAGCAGCAGCGGGTGGCGATCGCACGGTCGCTGGCCATGCAGCCCAAGGTGATGCTGTTCGACGAGCCGACCAGCGCCCTGGATCCGGAGATGGTCAACGAGGTGCTGGCCGTGATGACGTCGCTGGCCGGCGAGGGCATGACGATGGTGGTCGTAACGCACGAGATGGGCTTCGCCCGGCGTGCGGCCAACCGCGTGGTGTTCATGGCAGACGGCACCATCGTGGAGGACGCCGCACCCGAGGATTTCTTCTCCAGCCCGAAATCGACGCGTGCCAAGGATTTCCTGGGCAAGATCCTGAGCCACTGAACTATGCGGATTCTGTTCCGACGCCTAGTCACACTCGCCCTGCTGGGCATCGTCGCGGTGGCGGTGTTGGCCGGTTGTGGCGGCTCAGACAAAAAGGTCACCATCGGCACCAAGTTCGACCAGCCCGGTCTGGCTGTGAAGAAGCCGGACGGTTCGATGGCCGGTTTTGACGTCGACGTCGCCACCTACGTCGCCGGGAAGCTGGGATACAAACCCGACGAGATCGACTGGAAGGAATCGACGTCCGGGCAGCGGGAGACGCTGATCCAGAATGGCCAGGTCGATTACATCGTGGCGACCTACTCCATCACCGATGCGCGCAAGCAGAAGGTGGCTTTCGCCGGTCCGTACCTGGACACCGGACAGAGCCTGATGGTGCGCGCCGACAACACCGACATCACCGGCCCGGAGTCGCTGGAAAACGGCAAGAAGCTCTGCTCGGTGTCGGGATCGACTCCAGCGCAACGCATTAAGGACAAGTACCCGGGCGTGCAGTTGCAGCAGTACGACACCTATTCGGCGTGCATTGAGGCGCTTCGCAACGGTGCGATCGACGCCGTCAGCACCGACGAGGTGATCCTGGCCGGCTTCGGCGCCCAGTCCCCCGGCGCATTCAAGATCATCGGCAAGCCGTTCTCCGTCGAGCACTACGGCATCGGCCTGCGCCGCGAGAACCTCGAAATGCGCGCGAAGATCAACGAGGCCATCGTCGAGATGCAGCGCGACGGCAGCTGGAAGGCCGCCTTCGACCGCAACCTCGGCGCAGCGGGGATTTCCGCTCCCCCTCCCCCGCCCCTGGACACCGACATCACCGGCGCGGCGACCGAACGAGTCGACATTATGGGTAAGTACGGCGGACTGATCGTGAAGGCGTTCTGGACCACGATCAAGCTGACCGCCCTGTCGGCAGTGGGTGCACTTCTGCTAGGCACCGCGCTGGCGGCGATGCGCTTGTCGCCGGTGCCGATCCTCAACCGGTTGGGCACTATCTACGTCAACGTGGTGCGCAACACCCCGTTGACGCTCATCATTCTGTTCTGCTCGTTCGGCCTCGCGCAGACGTTGGGAATCACCTTGGCCGACCCCAAGTCCCCGACCTCGATTGCCGACAGCAACTTCCGCCTGGCAGTGCTGGGGCTTTCGGTCTACACCGCCGCGTTCGTTTGCGAGACCATCCGAGCCGGCGTCAACACCGTGCCCCTCGGCCAGGCCGAAGCGGCCCGCTCGTTGGGGCTGTCCTTCGGGCAGAACCTGGGAGTCGTGCTGCTGCCGCAGGCATTTCGCGCCGTCATCATCCCACTCGGTTCAGTGCTGATTGCGCTCACCAAGAACACCACGATCGCGTCGGCGATCGGGGTGGCGGAGGCAGCCCTGTTGATGAAGGAGATGATCGAGAACACCGCGGCCCTGCTCGTCGTCGGAGGCATCTTCGCGCTCGGATTCATGCTTCTGACCCTGCCGCTCGGTCTGCTGTTCGGGTGGCTGGGCAAGAAATGGGCGGTGGTGAGGTAGCGATGGCGTCTTCAGTCCTGTTCGACGCGCCCGGCCCCCGCGCGCGCAGCCGCAACCGGATCATCTCCGGGGTCACGCTGACGGTCCTGGCCCTGGTGGCCTGGGCGGTGGTCTCCCGGCTGGCCGACAAGGGACAGTTGACAGCCGCGAAGTGGCGCCCGTTCCTAACCGGGGACCTGTGGCAGACGTATGTGCTGCCCGGCATCATCGGCACCCTGACGGCGGCCTCCGTATCGATCGTGCTGGCGCTGATCCTCGGCTTCCTGCTCGGAGTGGGCCGATTGTCGCCGTCGCGGGCGATCCGATGGCCATGCGCGGTGATCGTGGAGATCTTCCGGGCCATCCCGGTGCTGCTCCTGATGATCTTCGCCTACTTCTTGTACGCGCTGTATGGCGTCTTCCCGTCCAGACAGCTGGCACTGGCCGGCGTGGTGACCGGTCTGACGCTCTACAACGGGGCGGTCATCGCCGAGATCGTCCGTTCCGGGGTTGCCTCGCTGCCGCGCGGGCAGAGCGAGGCCGCAGAGGCACTCGGGATGAGCTGGGGTCAGACCATGCGGGCGGTCCTTCTGCCGCAGGCAATCGCCTCCATGCTGCCAGTGCTGATATCTCAGCTGGTGGTTGTCCTCAAAGACACGGCGATCGGCTACCAGATCACGTTCCTGGAGATGGTGCGCCAGGGCACCGTGATCGGCTCCACCTACAGCAACTTCGTCCCGGCCCTGATCGTGATCGCCGTGTTGATGATCGCGGTGAACTTCGCGCTGTCGGCCGCGGCGACCCGGGTCGAGCGCCGGTTGCGGCGGTCGAAGCGGGTGCCGGAGAGGCCGGAGGCCCAGGCGATCGAGCAGGGCGGCGCACCGAGCGCCCTCATAGAGCCCGGGGACTAGCCGCATGACGATCAAGCGGCGACAAAGGAGCCGCGATGAGGAATGGGGCAACCAGGACTAGCCCCATGACGATCAAGCGGCGACAAAGGAGCCGCGATGAGGAATGGGGCAATCGGGGCTAGGCCGGCATCACCAGTGCGGCGCAGCGCTCCAGGAGTTCGGGCCCGGGTGGCTGGTAAAACGAGAGCACCGCGTGCTGGCAGCCCAATTCGCGGTAGGCGGGCAGCAGGCTGAGCTGCTCGTCGACCTGCCCGGATTTGCGTGGGTGCAGGAACAACTGCACCGACCGCGTCACGTCGCCGGGGGCGCGGCCCACCTCGGCGCAGGCGTCGTCCAGGCGGACATTGGCCTCACCCCACTCGGCGGGACCTTCGTGGCTGGGCATGTTCCATTCGTCTGCGTGGCGGGCGATCACCCGCAGCATCTTGGGCTTGGATCCGCCGACGACGATCGGCGGATGCGGTCGCTGGATCGGCTTCGGTTCACACAGCGCGTCGGTCAGCGTGTAGAACTTCCCCGAGAAGGTCACCGACTCCTCAGTCCAGAGGCGTTTGATCACGGTAAGCGCTTCATCGAGCATCTCGACCCGGGTGCCAGGCGCGGGGAATTCGATGCCATATCCGCGATGCTCGTCGCGGTGCCAGCCGGCGCCGATTCCGAAATCCATTCGGCCGCCGGTGATGTGGTCGACAGTGACAGCCATTTTGGCCAGGATCGCAGGGTTGCGGTACGTCACCCCGGTCACCATGCAGCCGACCCGGGCCCGACGGACGACGACGCCCATGGCGGCCAGTGTGGTCCAACCCTCAAGGGTCGGCGTCTCGTTCTTCACCAGGCCGTAGAAGTGGTCGTAATTCCAGACCGTCTCGAAACCGAGGCGGTCAGCGTCGCGCCAGAACTGTTCGAGTTCGAGATAGGCAAACGTCGGAGCAAGCTTGACCGAGACTCGCATGATCCGACCCTAGACCGCGGACGGAAGCGGCTAGCGGTCAGACGCGGCGGCGTTCCCGCTCCGCGGCCAGCGCATCGGTGACCACGGCAACAGCCATGCTCTGGCTATACCCGCGACGGGCCAGCATGCCGACCAGTCGGCGCATCACTTTTACATTGTCACCGTCGCCGAGGGCTTCCCGCCGGAGTCGCTGCTCCACCAACTGCTCAGCCCGCACCCGCTCGGCAGCGGCATCGACTCCACTGAGTGCAGCGGCGATCACGTCGTCATCGACGCCCTTGGTCCGCAATTCAGCTGCCAAGGCGCGCTTACCCTTTCCCGCGTTGGCTTGCCGGGAACGCACCCACTGCTCGGCGAAGTCCTCGTCATCGATAAGACCGACCGACTCCAGCCGGCGCAGCGTCGCATCCACAACGTCGTCGCAATAGCCACGCTTGGCCAGATGTCCCGACAATTCTGCGCGGGTCCGTGCCCGCACGGTGAGCAGGCGCAAGCACAGTGCATGCGCCTGCTCGCCACGCGTCTCAGAAGTCGACTGGGGCGGGCAGGACGTCATCGTTGGTCACCACGGCCCCGATACCGAGCTTCTCCTTGATCTTCTTCTCGATCTCATTGCCCACGTCGGCGTTTTCCAGCAGGAAGTTGCGGGCGTTCTCCTTACCCTGACCCAACTGCTCACCTTCATAGGTGAACCAGGACCCGGACTTGCGGATGAAGCCCTGCTCGACACCCATGTCGATGAGCGAGCCCTCACGGCTGATGCCCTTGCCGTAGAGGATGTCGAACTCGGCCTGCTTGAACGGCGGCGCCACCTTGTTCTTGACGACCTTGACGCGGGTGCGGTTGCCCACTGCATCGGAGCCGTCCTTGAGGGTCTCGATCCGGCGGACATCCAGTCGCACGGAGGCATAGAACTTCAGAGCCTTGCCGCCGGTGGTGGTTTCGGGTGAGCCGAACATGACACCGATCTTCTCGCGCAACTGGTTGATGAAGATGGCGGTAGTGTTCGAATTGCTCAGCGCGCCGGTCATTTTGCGCAGCGCCTGACTCATCAGACGGGCCTGCAGACCGACATGGCTGTCGCCCATCTCGCCCTCGATCTCCGCACGCGGTACGAGCGCGGCCACCGAGTCGATGACCAAGATGTCGATCGCCCCGGAGCGCACCAGCATGTCGGCGATCTCAAGGGCCTGCTCACCGGTATCGGGCTGGCTGACCAGCAGCGAGTCGGTGTCGACACCGAGGCTCTTGGCGTATTCGGGATCCAGCGCGTGCTCGGCGTCGATGAATGCCGCGAGACCGCCGGCGGCCTGGGCGTTGGCCACCGCGTGCAGGGCGACGGTGGTCTTGCCCGAGGATTCCGGGCCGTAGATCTCGACGACGCGGCCGCGGGGCAGGCCGCCGATGCCCAGCGCCACATCGAGGGCGATGGAGCCGGTCGGGATGACCGCGATCGGCTGGCGGACCTCGTCGCCGAGGCGCATCACCGCGCCCTTGCCGTGATTCTTCTCGATCTGTGCCATCGCGAGTGCGAGAGCCTTCTCGCGATCGGGGGCCTGCTGAGCCATGGGGATGTCTCCGTTCGTGTGGTGTTCGGCTGACCGGTGTTGGTCGGTTAGCTGCGACGGTAGAGAAGGCCTCCGACAAAAATCTCCGTCATCAACACCGGTCGAACACTGACCACATTAACGAACATGTGTTCGATAGCAAGCAGGCGCGCCCGCGTGTCGCTGTCCGGGGTCTTACGAACTACCACCGATCCCGGGGAACGTCGAAGTCGGCGCACAGCGCCCACCAGACATCACGGGGGTCGACGCCGGCTTCGATCGCCTGCTCGGCGGTGCGCCCCCCTAAGCCGGTCAGGACGTGGTCGACCACCAGCGAAGCCCCGCGCACGGGTCCGAACTGCGCCTCGACCAGTTCACGGAATTGCGTCAGCCGCACGCCATCAACTTACCGAGTCGCCTCGTGGCAGACCTGTACCGGATCGGCCACCGCCGCAGCGCTCTCACCCGCCCGCTGCGCGGCCCGGCGGTAGCCGGGATCCGACAGCACATCGCCGACCGCGGCGCTCAGCACGTCGCCCGTCAGCGGCCGGACCAGGCGCCCACTGCCCTGTCGCACAACGCGATTGGCCAACTCCCATTGATCGCCTCCGCCCGGTACGACCACTACCGGGACCCCGGCAAGGAGCGACTTCGACAGCATGCCGTGGCCACCGCCGCAGACCACGACGTCAGCCACCCGCAGCAATTCGTCCTGCCGGACCCGGCCGACCGTCGCCCACGCCGGCACCTTCAGGCCGTCGCCGCCGAGCCGGGACACGACGAGCCGCGAACCGGCCGGCAACGAGCGCCCCGGCACCAGGCACTCAAGCGCCAGCTCGGCCAGGCCCGCGGCGCCGGTGGCCGCAGTCGACGGTGCGACGACCACCACTGGTCCCTCGCCGGGCGGAACGGGGAGCACCTCGGCCGTCGGCTCGAAATGCAGGGGGCCGACGACGACGGCCTCGGCAGGCCAGTCGGGGCGCGGCACCTCCAGTGCCGGCAGGGTGGCGATCAGCCGACGGCGCGGACCCGGGTCACGGGAGGACAGCCCGATCCCGACACGGGCGGCCACACGCTGGCGGTCCCCGGCGCGGATCGACCGCGCGGTCAGTGCCCGCATCCCGGCATCCCGGAGCCGACCGGCGATCCCGATGCCCGGCGCCAGGCCGGTCCCGATTGGAGGCAGTCCCTTCGATGGGCGGTACAGCGGGTGCGGGCTGAGTTCCACCCACGGCACGCCGAGCAACTCAGCGGCCATCCCGCCGCACACCGTGATGACGTCGGAGACCACCATGTCGGGCCGAATGCTCTGCAGCGCTGGCTTATTCACCAACGCCATCCGCGCCGCACGCTGGTGGATCCTGGCGCCGGCGTCGTCGGCGTCATCGGTGGCCTCGAGGTCCAATCCGCCCAACTCGATCGCCTCGACGCCGACAGCCCGGGCTGTGTCGAGCCACTCGGCCCCGGTCAGCAGGACGGGACTGTCTCCGGCGTCCCGGAAGCGCAGACACAACGCGATCGCCGGGAAGGCGTGGCCGGCTTCCGGCCCGGCAACGACAGCGACGCGCATCGACCTCACCCTGCCACAGGGCGGCGGGGCTAGACCCGATTGCCGCACTCCTCAACGCGGCTCCTCCGTCGCCGCTTGATCGTCGCGCGGCTAGACCCGATTGCCGCACTCCTCAACGCGGCTCCCCCGTCGCCGCTTGATCGTCGCGCGGCTAGACCCGATTGCCGCCCTCCTCAACGCGGCTCCCCCGTCGCCGCTTGATCGTCGCGCGGCTAGACCCGATTGCCGCCCTCCTCAACGCGGCTCCCCCGTCGCCGCTTGATCGTCGCGCGGCTACGGTGGACGGTATGTCCGACCAGATTTCCGTCAACGCCGATGTCACTTCCGACATCGACAATGCCCACGCCGTCGAGATCCTGCTGAGCAGCTTGCAGGCATCCGACGCCGACGGCGCCGGCGCGGTGCTCGACGAGAATCTGGTGTATCAGAACGTCGGCTTCCCGACGATCCACGGCCGGGCCCGCGCAGTGAAGCTGTTCCGCGCCATGGAGGGCAGGGTGGGATTCGAGGTGAAAATCCACCGGATCGCGGTCAACGGCTCCTCGGTGCTCACCGAGCGCACCGACGTTCTCCAATTCGGGCGGCTGCGGCTTCAGTTCTGGGTGTGCGGAGTGTTCGAGGTCAAGAACGGCCGAATCACGTTGTGGCGGGACTACTTCGACATGTGGGATATGAGCAAGGCATTCGTTCGCGGTGCGGTCGGCGCCGCATTCACCGGACTTCGTCCGACGCTCTAGTAGGCCCGCGGCGCCGGCCCGAGTTCCTCGAATGCCTGCGCCCATCCCAGCAACTGGTCGGTCGCGCCGACCAACTCGGTGCGGTAGCGCGGATCGACCATCGACGTACCGGCATTCGCCGACGACACCACATGCGCGGCAGCGGTGACCATTTCGTTGTACTGGCGCACTCCGCTGTTCAGTTGAGCGGTCAGCGCGTTGATCGTCGGCGCGAGGTAGGCGCGGGCGTGCTGATCCTCACCGGCGGCCCGCTCCATCGCGACCACCTGTGCCGCGGTGGCCGCCATGGTGGCCGCCGAGCGGCCGGCCGCAGCGGTGAGATCCCGAATCTCTCCACCGGGCAACATTTTTCCGCTGTCCAGCACCGACAGCAATGAGTGCAAGCCCCGCTCCGAGGCACCCAGCGCGGCCATCGCCGGACGGGCAACCGAGCCGTGCGGCGGTAGGCGGCGCCCGCTGGCCTCGCGCTGTGGCGGGAGCGGCTCACCACGCAGCCACCGGTAGCGCAGGAGCCAGAGGGTGGCGGGCACGGCCGCGCCGGCGGCGATCAGGCCCGTGATGATCAGTGCCCAGACCGGGGTGCTCCAGGATGCGAGCAGTCCGGTCACCAACGCCCAGAACACCGACGCCGCCCCGAAGAACAATCCGAACCGCAGAGCCCAGCGCTGCTTGCGCAGCAACCGGGCCCGCGGATCGGACATCGCGTTGAGCTTCTGCGCGGCGACGTCGGCGTACTCGCTGACGGTGTCGACGCTGCGCTGCAGCGCCGACCGCCAAGACCGTGATGCGACCCCGGCGTCGGCCTTTACCGTCATCGAGTACCTCCCATGAGTTTCTTACTGGCCGAGCGGCTGCTCGGGCTCCGCAGTAACGTCAGCGATCGAGGGGGTCGCCGGAGCGGCCGCGCCACCCGAGGGCAGCGCATCGCCGCGCATCGACGCCCGGATCTGCTCCAACCGGGAATGCCCGGCCATCTGCACACCCGCCTGCTGAACTTCCATCATCCGGCCCTGCACCGAGTTCTGCGCCAGTTCGGCCGAGCCCATGGCGTTGGCGTAGCGCTGCTCGATCTTCTCGCGCACCTCGTCGAGGCTCGGCGCGTTACCGGGAGCAGCCATCGCGTCCATGGAGCGCAGCGACTCGGCAACCTTCTCCTGCATCTTGGCCTGCTCCAGCTGGCCGAGCAGCTTGGTGCGCTCAGAGACCTTCTGCTGCAGATTCAACGCGCTCTGCTCGACGGCCTTCTTCGCCTGCTGCGCGGCCTGCAGCGCTCCGTCGTGCTGGACTTTGATGTCCTCGACGCTCTGCTCGGCGGTCACCAGCTGAGTCGCGAAAGCCTCGGCAGCGTTGGTGTACTCGGTGGCCTTGGCGACGTCGCCGGCGGCGCTGGCCTGGTCGGCCAGGCTCAGCGCCTGGCGCACGTTGGCCTGCAGCTTCTCGATATCGGCCAGCTGGCGGTTCAGCCGCATCTCCAGCTGGCGCTGGGTGCCGATGACCTGCGCGGCCTGCTGCGTCAGCCCCTGGTGACGGCGCTGCTCCTCCTCGATGGCCTGCTGAATCTGCACCTTGGGGTCGGCGTATTCGTCTACCTTCGAGCCGAACAGCGCCATCAGGTACTTCCACGCCTTCACGAACGGATTGGCCATTTAATTGCCCGCCTTCAAGTCGAATACCGCATGGGGAGTCATGCCGGTTGTGTCGGTGCCCAATTTATCCGCTCTCCCCCGAAGCACACAGCCGGTATGGCGGTCGGGTCGGGAGAAATCCGGCAAATCCCAGAAATCAGGCGACGGCCATGGCGGCAGGATGCGGGATGACGGTGGTCGTGGGGACCGCTACGGGTAGGCCGTCGACACCCTCTTGGCAAGCCAGCTCGGCGCCCGCGTCATGGAGCACCCGCGACATCGGCACTTCGAGCGCGGTGCAGATCGCACTGAGCAATTCGCTCGACGCCTCCTTGCGGCCGCGTTCCACCTCGGACAGGTAACCCAGGCTGACTCGCGCCGAATCGGAGACCTCGCGCAGGGTCCGACCCTGTGACGTGCGGGCGCGCCGCAGGACGTCGCCGATCACTTCACGCAGCAGTACCGCCATTGCGCTGTCCTCCTCGATTCGATGCAGCAATTAGTGCAACGACGAGAGCCTCGGGTTGGTTCCCGGAAGTCCGATCAGGCGTTGACCTTGTTTCCGCGCAGCGCCGAGACGACGTAGTCCACGCCCGTGACCATGGTCAATACGATCGCGACCCACATCACCGCCCAGGCGACGGTCTGCCATACCGGCGGCCAGTTGTGCAGCGGCAGGATGAATAACCCGATGGCGATGGCCTGCACCAGGGTCTTGAGCTTTCCGCCCCGGCTGGCCGGAATCACCCCTCGTTTGATGACCGCAAAGCGCAAGACAGTGACGCCAATTTCCCGAACCAGAATCACGATCGTCACCCACCAGGGCAGGTCGCCGAGTTCGGACAGGCCGATCAACGCCGCACCCATCAGCATCTTGTCGGCGATGGGGTCGGCGAGCTTGCCGAACTCCGAGACGACGCCGTACTTGCGCGCCAGCGAACCGTCGACCTGATCGGTGACGACGGCTACACCGAAGACCACGAACGCCACAATCCGGCTGACCGTCTCGTGGCCGCCACCGGCGAAGAGAAAGAACAGGAAAACCGGGACCAGGACCAGGCGAAGACCGGTCAGCAGATTGGGGACGTTGGCCATCCGAGCGCGCCGAACCTCCTCTGGAGTCTGGGGTTGGCCCGGCACGGCAACTAGAATATCGGTACCGCGGAGTTAATGTCGGCACCCGATAAGGTTGCGCCGTGCCCGAGATCTCCCCCGAGCCGCCGCCGGTCGAGGGCCAGCCTGGAGGCGGCAGCCGTGGCGTCGTCGTCAGGCGTGCCCGCACCTCTGACGTCCCGCAGGTCAAACGTCTCGTCGACACCTACGCGGGGCGCATTCTGCTGGAGAAGAACCTGGTCACCCTCTACGAGTCGGTGCAGGAGTTCTGGGTGGCCGAACTCGACGGTGCGGTGGTCGGCTGCGGGGCAGTGCACGTGCTGTGGGCCGACCTCGGCGAGGTGCGCACGGTGGCGGTGGACCCCGATGTGCGCGGCAGGGGCGTCGGGCACGCGATCGTCCGTCGGCTTCTGCGGGTCGCCCGCGAGCTGGAACTTCGGCGGCTTTTCGTGCTGACGTTCGAGACCGAATTCTTCGGTCGCCACGGATTCGCCGAAATCGAGGGCACGCCCGTTACCGCTGAGGTCTACGAGGAGATGCGCCGCTCGTATGACGTCGGCGTGGCCGAATTCCTCGACCTCAGCTACGTCAAGCCCAACATCCTGGGGAACACCAGGATGCTGCTGCTGCTCTGAAGCGCGCGACGATTAAGCGGCCCCGCGGCCGCGTTGAGGAGCGCGACCGTAGGCCAGTTCGCGGCTCAGAAGTCCTCGGGCACGCCGTCGTCGGTGTCGTCGTCGGAGTCGTCGTAGGCATCTCCCCCGCCGCGGATCGCAGCCAGCGTCGCGCTCAATTCGTCCGGTTTGACCAGCACCTCACGCGCCTTCGAGCCCTCCGACGGTCCCACGATCCCGCGGGTCTCCATCAGGTCCATCAGGCGGCCGGCTTTGGCGAAGCCGACCCGCAGCTTGCGCTGCAGCATCGAGGTGGAGCCGAACTGGCTGGAGACGACGAGCTCGACGGCTTGCAGCAACACGTCCATGTCGTCACCGATGTCGGGATCGACGTCGCCGCGCTCACCGCTGGGCTTGGCGGCGGTCACGCCCTCGGTGTACTCCGGTTCAGCTTGGTCCTTGCAGGCCTGGACGACGGCTTGGATCTCCTCATCGCTGATGTAGGCGCCCTGCAATCGGATCGGCTTGCTGGCCCCCATCGGTAGGAAGAGGCCGTCACCCATGCCGATCAGCTTCTCGGCACCGGGCTGGTCGAGAATGACGCGGCTGTCGGTCAGCGACGACGTCGCGAACGCCAGTCGCGAGGGCACGTTGGTCTTGATCAGGCCGGTGACGACGTCCACCGAGGGACGCTGCGTTGCCAGGACCAGATGGATGCCCGCGGCACGCGCCTTCTGGGTGATGCGAACGATCGCCTCTTCCACATCGCGCGGCGCGGTCATCATCAGGTCAGCCAGCTCGTCGACGATCGCCACAATGTAGGGGTAGGGCTTGTACTCGCGCAGGCTGCCCAGCGGTGTGGTGATGTCGCCCGAGCGGACCTTTGCGTTGAAATCATCGATGTGGCGCACACGAGAGGCCTGCATGTCCTGGTACCGCTGCTCCATCTCCTCCACCAACCAGGCGAGCGCGGCGGCCGCTTTCTTCGGCTGGGTGATGATCGGCGTGATCAGGTGCGGAATGCCTTCGTAGGGCGTCAGTTCCACCATCTTGGGGTCGATGAGGATCATCCGCACTTCCTCGGGCGTCGACCGGGCCAGCAGCGAGACCAGCATCGAGTTCACGAAGCTGGACTTGCCCGACCCGGTAGAGCCGGCCACCAGAAGGTGCGGCATCTTGGCCAGATTGGCGGAGATGAAGTCGCCCTCGATGTCCTTGCCGAGACCGATTACCAGTGGGTGGTGGTCGCGTCGGGTCGACGGCGCGGTGAGAACGTCGGCGAGCCTGACCATTTCGCGATCGGTGTTGGGCACCTCGATACCGACGGCCGACTTGCCCGGGATGGGAGCCAGCATGCGGACGCTCTCGGTGGCCACCGCGTAAGCGATATTGCGTTGCAGCGCAGTGATTTTCTCGACCTTGACACCGGGGCCCAGTTCGACCTCGTAGCGGGTGACGGTCGGTCCGCGGGTGCAGCCGGTCACCGCGGCGTCGACCTTGAACTGCTCGAGGACCGAATTGATGGACTCCATCATCTGGTCATTGGCCGAACTGCGCCGCTTGGGCGGGTCACCGGGAATCAGCAGGTCCAGTGACGGCGGGGTGTAGGACCCCTCCACCACGCGGTCGATCGCTGCGGTCTCCTTCGGCGCGGCGATCTCCTTCGGCGCGGCGGGCTTGGCCGGCGCTGCTCTGCGACGGCGCGGCTTGATCGGTTCGGCGAGGTTCGCCGACGGGGGTGCTTCGAGCGGGTATTCGTCCAGCGGATAGTTGTCGTACGGAGTGCCGCTCGGAGTGGGCGCGTCGGCCAGATCGTCCAGCGCGGCCCAACCCGCCGATCCTTCCCGCGCGGAAAGCTCTGCCGCCGAGTTGATTCCGCTGAGAGGCCCGGTACGGCGGGTGATCGGCCGGGAGCTGAACAGACCGCCATCGGCTGGGTCGACGTCATCGCCGAAACGGTTGTAGCCGCCAGCGGCGTCTCCGTCGTAGCCGGCCGGGAGGAAACCGTCTGAGGCAGAACCGAAGTCGTCGAAGTCGTCAGCAAAGTCGTCGTCGAAGTCGTCGTCGGCATACCGGCCACGGGTGGAGAACATGTCGTACAGCACGGCGGGCACCTCACGGATGGTGGTGCCGGTCAGCAGCAGGATGCCGAAGAGGATCGCGACGATGAGCAGGGGTGTCGCGATCCAGGCCGTCACGCCATCGGCCAGCGGGCCCCCGATCACGAATCCCAGGAAGCCACCTGCCCGTTGGCGCGCGACGGAGTCGGTGGGCGAGCCCGTCCACAGATGCCACAGGCCCAGGACCGGCAGGGCGATCATCGCCGAACCCAGCACCAGACGCGGACGGGTTTGGGGGCAGGGCTCGCTGCGCATCAGGATCACCGCCAGCGCCGCCACCAACAGCGGCAGCAAGACGACCGACCCTCCGACCATGGTCCGTAAGCCGGCGTCGATCCAGGCGCCCACCGGCCGGGCGGCGTCGAACCACGACGCCGCGGCGATCACGACGGCCAGGGCCAGCAGACCCAGCGCGAGCCCGTCCCGGCGGTGACCGGGTTCGATCTCGCGTGCCCGACCGACCGAACGCGCCGTCGAGCCCGCTCCGCGCGCCACCAGCAGCCACGTCGCGCGTGCCGCGCGGCCGCCCGCTGCACCGGCGACCGCCAGCGGCCCCGGACCCTTCTTGACCGTTGGCTTCTTGCGCGGAGGAGCCGGCTTCGCAGACCGG
>Ga0194055_10001772_pt1 | contig 17458 bp, 13 predicted proteins | sample SepL449m_MetaG_FD_155482 | JGI IMG/M metagenome (GOLD analysis project Ga0194055, IMG submission 155482) | Anoxic zone freshwater microbial communities from boreal shield lake in IISD Experimental Lakes Area, Ontario, Canada - Sep2016-L442-9m | ecosystem: Environmental > Aquatic > Freshwater >...
ATAAAACGCTGTTTCAAAGTTGGCCAACGTGTGCGCAGTACCCAAAAAGTGATTACCAGGCACATTTTCGCGCAATGCACTCATTGCCTGGCCATTTTCCGTGATGTCTAAACCTTTACCAAATGTCATCATCATGCCCAGCTGGTCACAGTCCAGAACAAACTTTTCGTATCCAATGGCGAGTCCACCTTCCAACCAGCCAGCAGAATGCAACACAAAGTTGGTTCCCGCCATGATCGTTGGAATAAGCGTTGAAGCACTTTCGTATGCGGCCTGAGCGTCTGGAAGTTTCGATGCGCACAACGATCCACCCGAGCGGAATGGAACACCGAGTCGACGTGCAAGAGCAGCAACGGTGTACAACACCATGGCCGGTTCTGGAGTGCCAAACGTTGGGGCACCGGTGAGCATGGACATCGAACTAGCGAAAGAACCGAAGATGACTGGAGCGCCAGGGCGCACGAGCTGACAAAATGTCATTCCAACAAGTGACTCCGCGAGTGTCTGCGAGATGACACCAGCAGAAGTTGTTGGGGCCATAGCGCCAGCCAAAATGAATGGCGTAATGATGCATGCCTGATTATTCAGTGCATACACTTCTGCCGATTCCAACATGGTGGCGTCCCACACCAGTGGAGACGATGCGTTAATCAAACTGGTCATCACAGTGCGATCCTGCAAGTCACCACCGAATGCGATGCGAGCCATATTCACACTGTCTTGCGCACGCTCTCCTGCCGTTACCGAACCCATGAAACCTTTGTCGCTGTATTTAATATGCGCGTACACCATGTCCAGGTGGCGCTTGCTAACCGGAATGTCTACCGGTTCGCACACGGTTCCGCCCGAGTGATGGATGTTTGGAGACATGTATGCAAGCTTCACAAAATTCTGAAAGTCGGCAATAGTCGCGTAGCGGCGTCCGTTGTCTAGGTCGTGCACGAATGGCGAGCCGTAGTTCGGTGCAAACACCGTTGCATCACCACCAATTTGTACATTGTTTTCAGGATTACGTGCATGCTGAGTGTAAATACGCGGGGCACTCGCCTGAATAATGCTTCGACACATGCCGCGTGGAAAGCGCACGCGAGTTCCTTCCACAATTGCACCTGCGTTTTTGAAACGCTCGATCGCACTTGGGTAATCACGAATCTCCACTCCAATTTCTTCCAAAATTACGTCTGCATTGTGTTCGAGAATTTGCAGACCTTCTTCGGAAACCATTTCATAGGGTTTGATCAATCGAGTGAGATACGGCTCGCGCAGTGCATTTGAAGTTTTACGCGTGGTCTGGCGAGCCGCACGGCCGCCTCCCTTTCGGTGATGTACTTCTTCGGTCATCTTTTCCCCAATTCTCTAAATATTCTTACCGAACCCTTTACGGGCGTCGTCGCCTTCTTTGGCCGCCGCCATCGCCTGAGCCTTCAGTTCTCGGTGGCAACGTGACCAACGTAGACAGGTTCGGAGTTGGCGCATATGCGTGCGGAAATGCCATCGCCGCCACAAAGAGGTCTTGAAAACGTGGCTCGGTGGCCGTTTCGATCTTGGTCACATGCGTCACGGTGTGCTCCATTTCGCGCCGTTGCGCACGAGAGAGCAACGCTTTTGCCGCCCCTGTTCCCGCAGAGTTTCCAACCGACCGCACTCCCGGCAACGGGCAATCAGGCACCAGACCGAGCACCATTGCATACGTTGGGTCAATGTGTGCACCGAATGCACCAGCAAGTCGAATGTCATGCACTTCAGGAGAACCAGCGTGCTCCACAAGCAAGTCGATACCTGCACGCAATGCAGCCTTTGCTAACTGAATTGCCCGAATGTCATTTTGCGTGATGAACAATTTGGTGTCGCCGTATTCGTACAGCAAGTAGGAAAACGTGCGATCGTCGGAAACAACTCGCGGAGTCTTGTCAACAAGTGATCCCTGAACCACTCCGTCTTGAGAAATGATTCCCGCCAAATACATTTCGGCAATTACTTCGATAATTCCAGATCCGCACACGCCTGTTATTGGTGTGTCAATCACTGCTTCATCAAAACCAGGTTCGTCCGACCACATGTCAATACCTATTGCGCGGAAACGTGGCTCGAATGTGACCGGATCGATACGTACTTTTTCAATTGCCCCAGCGGTTGCGCGTTGCCCGCAGCTCAGCTGGGCACCTTCGAACGCTGGGCCAGTTGGTGATGATGCAGCAAATTGTCGTGTTGTGTCGCCCAGCACAATTTCAGCGTTAGTTCCTACGTCGATAAGCAACTGCATCGATGATCCACGGTGTGGACCTTCAGACAAAATAGCTGCCGCGGTATCTGCACCAACGTGACCTGCAATGCAAGGACCAATATAGAACGACGCATTTGACAAGTGAATGTCAAGTTCTTCTGCAGCACCAAATGTTGCCTCGCTTGTTGCCAACACGAACGGTGCAGCTCCAAGTGGTGTTGGGTCAATGCCCAACAAAATATGGTGCATAATCGGGTTGCCGACCATGACCACTTCAAGAATTTTGTCTGGAGTGATATCGGCTTTGTCGGCCAACTCGTGAACTAAGTCGTTGATTGCACTGCGAATGACTGTGGTGAGTTCTTTTTCGCCGCCTTTGTTCATCATCACGTACGACACACGACTCATCAGGTCTTCGCCGAAGCGGATCTGTGGGTTCATTACCCCAGAACTACTCATCACTTCACCCGTTGTGAGATCAATCAAGTGTCCTGCAACAGTTGTAGACCCGATGTCGATTGCGATTCCAAACATCGTTTCCACGAACCCAGGCCAAGCAGCGACAATATTGCCCGCGACACCATCAACTTCAGAGCGCTTAATCGCAATCGTTGCACCACCGTCACCTTTGTCAATCGCCCTGTTCACCTGGGAAAGTGCATTGTTGCTGATAGTCGGACGTGCAATGTTGTGTTGCTGGGCAATTGCGTCGCGAATGATTTGCGATGCAGTGACATCGTCACCAAGCTCAGAAGGCGTTACAGCGATATAGAAAAGACTGAACGTTGGGTCGACAACGATTACTCCCAAGTCCAAATCTTTACGAACAATCTGACGGTGCACTTGGCTCATTGCAGGAACATCAATGACCATGTCGCCACACACTTTGGCCATGCAACCGAGCCGATTGCCTTCTACTAGTGCCCGCTTGCCTTTGTAGTTGATTTCGTCTTCGGTTTTTGCAGTGAGCGATGCTTCAACGGCATCGATTCCCCATTTAGAAAATGATCCAAAACTTGGAGTGATCTGACAACGACCGCAAATGCCTCTTCCGCCGCACACCGAATCGATGTCAGCGCCGAGCTTGCGCGCAGCATCCAACACCGTGATTCCAGTTTCGACAGTGCCATCTAATCCAGATGGCGTGAAGACAATGCGATGCGACATGCGGCGTTATTGCGCAGGACGACGGCGGCGGCCTTCGCGATCGCCACGTCCACCAGTAGGAGCGTTCGGATCACGGTTCGCCTTAATCCAAGCTGCACAGTCCTGATCGTTACCCGTCAATACGTCGGCTGCCATAATCGCTGCCTTCACCTCTGGGTGAAGCGGACTCATAATGGCGGAAGTCATTCCTGAGGCCATTGCCATGCTGAGGAACGTTCCTGTTATTTGGTTGCGAGCGGGCAAACCAAAGCTCACGTTTGATGCGCCGCATGTGGTGTTTACCTTCAACTCTTCGCGCAAACGACGAATCAATTTAAAAGCTTGTTGTCCGGCTTGGCCAAGTGCGCCAATTGGCATGACCAATGGGTCAACCACAACATCTGAATAATGGATGCCGTAGTCAGCTGCACGATCGACAATTTTCTTGGCAACAGCAAAGCGAACATCTGGATCCATGCTGATTCCGGTTTCATCATTGGAAATTGCTACTACTGCTGCTCCATACTTCTTCACCAACGGCAACACACGGTCTAGTGATTCGTCTTCACCAGTTACTGAGTTAACCAATGCTTTGCCCTTGTACACCGAAAGTCCGCGCTCAAGCGCATCGATGATTGATGAGTCGATGGATAGTGGAACATCAGTAATTGCTTGTACCAACTGAATGGCACGTGCGAGCAATGCGGGTTCATCAGCAAGTGGAATACCGGCATTGACGTCCAACATTTGGGCCCCTGCTGCAACTTGAGCAAGCGCATCGGCTTCAACACGACTGAAATCGCCGTTCTTCATTTCTTCGGCAAGCATTTTGCGACCTGTTGGGTTGATGCGCTCTCCGATCATCACGAATGGACGATCGAAACCAATAACTACTTCTTTGGTTGGCGACGAAAGGATGGTGTGGGTCATGTCAGTTTCTCGTTTCTTTCTTACTATTAAAAATTAGGAGTTTCTTCTTCATCGTCCTCGAGCTCCTCAAGCGCGGCGAGATCTTTCGCAGCCACGGTGAGTTGCTCAACATCTTTTTCAAACCCACCGGCATAGGCCAATACGCCAAGGCGCTGACGGGTCCACTCTTCTTCCAACCTGTCGGCAACTGATTGGGCAGCAAGTGCCATGTCGCCTTCCAATGGCAAAGTTTCGCGACTCCACTGGGCCACGTCTTCTTCTGCCGTGTAAATGTTTGCTTTGCGCTTAGCGCGATCGATTGCGCGCTGAAACTTGGCGCCCAAAATTACTTGATAACGCTCACGACCCATCTGCGCATTTACTTGTGCAGGAATATCACGCCATTTAATAATGATTACCGAATTTCCACCACGAGCCATTAGTTAACACTCACATTTCTTTTTGCAGCAGATTGAAACACTACGGGAATTGAATCCCCTAAACCTTGCACACCAACATGGCGATGCTCAAAGTTGAGCCCCAACATTTCGGCAGCTTCTTTGGCAATTGCTACAAGAGATTCATCGCTCACTTGCGAGAAATACATCACTTTTGTGTAATTGCCGAAATACGCGTCGCGTAATTGAGGATGACTGTCTAGCCCAAGACCTTCCCATACGAGTGCACGAAAGTGCTTGGCAAGGAAATCGGTTAAGTAAAACGTGCCAGGTTCGGCATCTTGCACTTCATGGAACAGTGGCGAACCAGCAAAGAACTCGTAGCAATGCGCTCCTGCGATGCGTTCAACACCTGGGTAGTCCAACAACATGGTGTCGATCTGTCCGCCCGTGCCGCAGTCTGCATAACCAACAAAAGTTGGGCGACTACCACGAGCATCCAAATGTTCACGCAATGCAGGAACAATTCCTTCGGGACGATTGTGCAAATTTGCAGGCAGGTAACGAACTTCAACGGCATCGGTAAGTCCGTTGCGATTGAGTACTTCGCGCAACTCGCTGACGAGCGCACCACACGCAATGATCAGAGGACGTTCGCCCGCTGACATATGCGCGTTACCAGAAACGAATCAGGCGACCGACGGGCCAGGAGGCTCGGCAGTGCGCGCACGACGTGCGTTGACCAGAGTTTTTGCAGTTTCCGAAGCAACTGCAGCATCGCGGCAGTATGCGTCTGCGCCTACAGCAGCACCGAACTCTTCGTTCAACGGTGCACCACCAACCAAGATGATGTACTTGTCGCGAATACCACGCTCTTTCATGGTGTCAACAACAACCTTCATGTACGGCATGGTGGTGGTGAGCAATGCTGACATTCCAAGAATGTCTGGCTGATGTTCTTCGAGTGCTGCAATGAACTTGTCGGCATCGGTGTTAATTCCGAGGTCGATCACTTCAAAGCCGGCGCCTTCCATCATCATGGCAACCAAGTTTTTGCCGATGTCGTGAATGTCGCCCTTCACCGTTCCAACTACTACTTTGCCAACTGACTCCGCGCCAGTTTCTGCAAGCAACGGACGCAAAATGTTCATTCCAGCTTTCATCGCGTTGGCTGCCAGTAGCACTTCAGGTACGAACAAAATTCCATCACGGAAGTCAACACCAACGATGCGCATTCCTTCTACAAGTGCTTGCTGCAACACTTTGTCTGGGCCCCAACCGCGGTCCAACAAGATGGTGGTGCCTTCAACAATTTCCTCGCCGAGACCGTCATATAGGTCGTCGTGCATTTGGGCTATGAGGTCTTCGTTAGTAAGACCAGCAAGATCAATGTCGTCAAAATCGCTCATGTGTACTCCCGTTACTGAGTGGTGCCGAGATATATCACGGCGAGGAAAAGGTTATCAGGACAGCCTTACAGCCACCTATTCATCCGCCCTAATTAGTGGTGACGGTAGAAATCAAGGTTTTCTGGCGGCAGTGGGGCCTTGCCCAAAATGATGTCCGCCGACTTCTCTGCAACCATCATGACCGGGGCGTAGATGTTGCCATTCGTTACATACGGCATCACCGAGGCATCCACTACTCGGAGCCCTTGCATGCCCCGAACCCGCATAGTGGCGGGGTCGATGACCGACATTTCGTCTATTCCCATTCGACAGGTGCATGAAGGGTGGTAGGCGGTTTCACCATCCTTGCGCACCCACTCCAACACATCGGCGTCCGAGACAATGGTTGGCCCAGGTGAAATTTCACCACCACTGAATGGCGCGAAAGCAGGCTGGTTCAAGATCTTCCGTGCCGCCGAAATTGCTTCGACCCACTCGTGTTTATCTTCTTCCGTCGACAGATAGTTAAAGGTGAAAGCCGGCTTGTCGTGCACATCTCCTGAAGTCACTTTCAAACTGCCACGCGAATTCGAATACATCGGACCAATGTGCACTTGATAGCCGTGTCCACCTGCTGGCGCAGTTCCGTCGTAGCGAACGGCTATCGGTAGGAAGTGAAACATCAAATTCGGATATTTCACGGTGTTGTTACTGCGAATGAAACCGCCAGCTTCAAAATGATTCGATGCTCCTGGTCCTTTGCGGAACAACCAAGCAAATCCAATAAATGGACGACGCCACATTTTCATCATTGGATTCAAAGACACTGGCTGCGTTGCCGAATGCTGAACGTATACCTCAAGATGGTCCTGCAGGTTCTCGCCAACACCAGGAAGGTGATGCACAGGATTGATTCCAACTCGTTTCAGATCTTCACTATTGCCAATGCCAGACACTTGCAACAACTGCGGTGAGTTAAAGGCTCCTCCGCACAAAATAATTTCTTTCGCTTGAACTGAGCGCTTGCGACCAAACGGCAATTCATATTCAACACCCGTTGCGGTTTTTCCATCAGTCACTATTTTGGTAACAAATGCGCGACATTGCACCGTGAGATTTTTGCGATGTTTTACTGGATGCAAATATGCGCGTGCAGCGCTGTAACGGCGACCACGCTTCACATTGCGATCAAACGCGGCGAAGCCCTCTTGTTGATAACCGTTCACGTCTTGCGTAATTGGATGGCCGGCTTCCTGCACTGCTTTGAAGAACGCGCCAAACAGTGGATTCTTTACTGCTCCACGTTCCATATGCAACGGACCCGACTTCCCGCGGAATTTATCGGAAGGTTCTGCTGCGATACACGATTCCATCTTTTTGAAGTACGGCAAGCAATGCGCATAGTCCCACTCGCCCATTCCTGCTTCGGCTCCCCAGCGTTCGTAGTCGAGCGGGTTTCCGCGTTGGAAAATCATTCCGTTGATGCTCGAGGAACCTCCAAGGATTTTTCCGCGCCCGTGCGTAATTCGGCGACCGTTCATATGCGGTTCTGGCTGCGAGGAATACATCCAGTCATACAGCTTGTTGCCAATAGGAAATACGAGAGCAGCTGGCATGTGCACAAACACATCAAACCAATAGTCAGGGCGACCGGCTTCAAGAACCAGAACCGAGTTGTTTGGATCTTCGCTCAAGCGATTCGCGAGCGCACAGCCCGCAGATCCACCGCCAACGATCACGTAATCAAAAGACTTTTTCACGCGCTCATTCTGCCATGTAAAAACAAAAGTGGCGGGGCTTTCGCCCCGCCACTTCTTTACACGTATGTGTATTACAAATTGCTCATTAACTAAACCACACCGACCATGTTGCTTCGTTTGCAGCGATCCAGTCGCTAGCAGCCTTGGCAGGGTCTACCTTGTCGATGTCTACTGGTCCGAGGAATGAAAGCTGATCATCGGTGGTGAGAGCAAACTTCTGGAAGAAGTTAAATACCTTTCCATCCTTTGCAGCCAACTTCGTTGAAGCAATCTTGAACAATGGATCTTCTGGGTAGTCGCCATCGCACTTTGCGCCATCTGTTGCACAATCAACTGTTGGTGCTGGCAATGCAATGTTCTTCAAGTTGTACTTACCTACAGCACCCGATGGGCTCCAGTAGTACACCAACACTGGCTTCTTCTCAGCAGAGAGTGCCGAGATTTCTGCTTGCGTAGCTGCTTCTGATCCAGAGAACTGAACCTGGAAAGGCAAGCCAAGATTGGCGATGATTGCTTCGTCGTATTGGCTGAACGATGGGTCCATACCAAGGAAACGACCGTTGTCACCAGTTGCTGCTGTGGCGAATGCTTTAGCAACTGCTGGATCCTTCAAGCCTTCCCACGATGACAACTGTGGGAACTGAGTGAGTGCGTAATCCGAAACGAACCAGCCAATTTTTCCAACTGCGCCGAGCGTACCCATGTTGGTAACTGAGCAATCGTCAATAAATGCTTGTTCATCGGCGACAACACCAGATGGCCACACTTCAACGCTGGCGTCAATATCACCTGATGACATACCGGCGAACATTGCGTTCTCGTCGATGTCAACAATTTCTACTGGGTTGCCGAGCTTTTTCTCGATCAACTGCTTCACGATTTCCGTTTCAACAGCCGAAGCCGACCAGTTGTTACGGGCAATCTTGATGGTTTCTGTGCCAGTGGAACTGAGATTCGCCTCTGGTGCTGCACATCCGCCAGCGGCGACTGTGGTGTCTGATGCTGTGCTGCTTCCGCCGCAGGCTGCTCCAATGAGCGACCCAACTGCAACGAGACCAACGACCAGCAATTTCTTACTCGAACGCATATTCTCCCCTTTGTTTTGAATGCACCGTAGGTGCGTAAATCCAGCATAATCAAGTCTTGAAGTCATTGATAGAGGTGGAACTAAGGTGTCCACTGTGCACGGGGACGCATCGCCAGCCATTGAAGTTCGCAATGTGTGGAAGGTATTCGGGCAAGGTTCGCCAAATGAGGCAATAGCGCTTGCCCAATCGGGTGCGACTCGCCAGGACATCATCACGAACATTGACCAAACGGTTGCCGTTCGCGACGTTTCATTCAGCGTGGCCAAGGGTGAGACATTTGTGGTTATGGGCCTGAGTGGCTCGGGCAAGTCCACACTCATTCGTTGCCTCTCGCGCCTCATTGAACCAACATCGGGTGAAGTGTTACTCAACGGTGAAAATCTTTTAGCAATGGATGCAGATCATTTGCGCGAAGTTCGGCGCGGAAAAATAAGCATGGTGTTTCAACACTTCGGGCTATTCCCCCATCGCAAAGTAATAGACAACATCGCATATGGGCTTGAAGTGCAAAAGGTCGACAAAGCAACTCGGATGGCACGCGCCACTGAAGTGCTCAAGATCGTTGGACTAGACGGTTGGGCAGACCGTTATCCACAACAACTCTCGGGAGGCATGCAGCAACGTGTCGGTCTTGCACGCGCGCTTGCCGTCGACCCAGAAATTTTGTTGTTTGACGAACCCTTCTCTGCACTCGATCCGCTGATCCGCAAAGAAATGCAAGACGAGCTCATCCGACTGCAAAAAACTATGCAGCGAACCATCATCTTTATTACCCATGACTTTGCAGAGGCGCTGAGACTTGGCGACCGCATTGCCATCATGAAAGACGGAATGTTCGATCAAGTAGGGACGCCTGAAGAAATCGTGACGAATCCGGCTACCCCGTATGTCCGTGAATTCGTCAACGATGTTCCACGTGCAAAAGTATTGAGCGTGCGCTCTGTCACGGTCGCTGGAACTGCATCCGAAGGCGCACGAACGGTGAAAGCAACGGCTCGAATTGAAACTGTGGTCCCAATGTTGCTCGAACACGACGAAGCAATCCGTGTTGTTGATGAACACGGCACAGCCATCGGCGTAATCAACCGCCACAACGTGGCAAGCATGCTTCAAGCCGAACAGTGATGATCAAGCGATACCGCACAATCATCGTTGCATTCGTTGCGTTGCTCGTTGGATTACAACTTGCGGGTAGTGGTGGATTTCCAAAATCGTGGAATATCCATCTTTCAGACCCGGTGAATACATTGCAATCGTGGGTGCGTTCGAATCGCAGCCATCATTGGCTGTTTACCTACTTACTCAACCCCGTCACGTGGCTTGTGGAGTTTGGACTGAATAAAACCGAAGCATTCATTGGCTGGCTGCCATGGTTTATTCCACCCATCATCGTGTTCGCCGTAATCGCTCGAACAGGAAAATGGGTTGTTGCAAGTTTCGCTGCATTCGCAGTGATCTACCCAGGAATTGTTGGAGTGTGGTCGCAAAGTATTGAAACCATTTCGCTTATGGCGGTTTCGGTTGCAATCAGCGTGATCATCGGAGTTCCGCTTGGCGTATGGACCGCACTCAATAAACGCGTCGAATCGATACTCCGACCCATTCTTGATGCAATGCAAACCGTTCCCGCAACGGTGTATTTAATTCCCATCGTGTTGTTGTTCGGTATTGGCAAAGTTCCCGCCGCTATCGCCACCGTGGTGTACGCATTGCCACCAATGGTTCGACTTACCTCACTTGGCATTCAGCAAGTTCCGCACTCGGCAATTGAAGCAGGACAAATGTTTGGCGCAACGAAACGCCAGATTCTTGCCCGTATTCAACTTCCTCTCGCCCTCCCCTCGATCATTGCTGGAATCAATCAAACCGTGATGATGGCACTCGGCATCGTGGTCATTGCCACGCTCGTTGGTGCCGGTGGGCTTGGACAAGAGATTATGCAAACTGTTCGCCAACTTTCACCTGGGCGCGGACTCGTCGTAAGCCTTGCTGTTGTCTCGGTTGCATTCGTTCTCGACCGAGTGAGCCTCGCGTTGGTGCGTGAGCCTGGCTCCACCCAATTCACGCCATCGAGAAAACAATGGTCGTTCATTGTTGGCACTCTTGTTGTAGCAACCATCGCAGGACGCCTACTCGGATGGCATGAGTTCCCATTCTCATGGGGAACCTCGTTTGCCGACCCAGTTGACACTGGAGTCATTTGGTTCCGTGACACCTTTTCTTTCATTACGCACCCGTTCAATGACTTCATTGTCCGCGATGTGCTCGTTCGCTCTCAAAAATTATTGAACCACACGTTCTCGTGGCAGCTCATTGTTATCGCCGCCTCTGCGATCGCTTACGCAATTGCAGGTTGGAAACTTTCACTCACCACGTTTTTTGGCATTGTGATGATTGGTCTCACCGGCAGATGGACCGACGCTGTAGACACGCTTTCACAAACTCTCGTTGCAGTATTGATCTCCATGCTGATTGCTCTACCAATCGGAATTTGGCTTGGCACGCGACCGCGGGCTGAGGCAGCATTTTCTCCGATACTTGATTCTTTACAAACCATTCCACCGTTGATCTATGCCATTCCTTTCGTCATGATCTTCACGGTTGGACCCGTCCCTGGCGTAATTGCCGCAGTGGTGTACTCAATCCCGCCAGGCATTCGTTTGACGTCTCTAGGAATTCGCCATGTCAGCAAAGAATCAATCGAAGCAGCCACCACATTTGGTGCCACAGAACGCCAAGTGTTGTGGGGTGTTCGAATTCCGCTTGCAATGCCAAGCATCATTTTGGCAATCAATCAAATGGTCATGATGGTGCTTGCAATGGCCATTATCGCCGGCATGGTGGGTGGCGGCGGATTGGGCTACCGATCCATCGAAGCGCTCACTGGACCAAACAAAGGACTCGGTGCAGAAGTTGGCGTCGCGATTGTGATTATGGCAACAATCTTGGATCGCCTCACACAGTCAACTGCAAAACGCTTGCAAGCGCCAGCAGCTATTTAACTTCAGTTACTTTGACGGAAATGCGCCGAGCATCTTTGCTGCGGCCAACGTATTTTCCAACAAACAACCAATGGTCATAGGACCAGTTCCGCCAGGCATCGGAGTGATCGCACCAGCAACTGCTTGAACCGAATCGAAATCTACGTCGCCAACAATTTTCGCTTCAATGCGCGACACACCAACATCGATGACAGTTGCGCCAGGCTTAACGTGTTCGGCGGTAATCAATCGAGCAATACCTACACATGAAACAATGATGTCTGCTTCACGGCAGTACGCCTTCAAATCCTCGGGCGAGGTATGCGAATGCGTGCAGGTTGTTGTGGCATCGCCACCCTTGCGTAGAAACAGAACCAATTGCGGCAAGCCGGTAAGAGTTGAGCGACCAATTACAACAACACGTTTGCCCTTAGTCGGAATTTCGTAGCGCTCTAGTAAACGCATCACTCCAAGTGGCGTGCACGGGGCATGACCCGGAAGACCACGTAGCAATCTGCCCATTGAACGCTCGGTCAGACCATCTACATCTTTTTCTGGTGGCAACAACGCAAGCACTCGTTCAGTATCAAGATGCTTTGGCAACGGTAGTTGCACCAAAATTCCATGCACGGTTGCGTCTGCAGCAAGCTTGCGCACTTCTGCTTCAACCTGATCCTGAGTTGCATCCTCTTCAAGATGCACTCCAACAGAGATCATTCCCGCTTCTTGAGCCTTCTTGTGCTTGCTTGCAACATAGATATGACTCGGCTTATCGCCTCCAACCAAAACGGTTGCCAAACACACTGCAGGCGAACCAGCGGCTTCGATTTCCTTGCGCAAACGCGCAACGGTTTCATCGCGCAAGTTGTTGCCATCCATCAAGATGGCGCCACCCGGCGTGCGCTTGTAGTCAATGCTCATGAAAGACCGACGATTTCGCCATTCTCATCAAAGTCGATGATCGCTGCGGCTGGCTTTGTGCCAAGGCCTGGGAGAGTACGCATGTCGCCACAGATTGGATACACGAAGCCTGCACCAACTGAGGCACGAACTTCGCGAACATTGAGCGTGTGGCCCTTAGGCGCACCCTTCAATGAGGCATCTCCAGAGATTGACAAGTGGGTCTTGGCAATACATACCGGCAAGTGGCCAAAACCATTGTCGGTGTAATTCTTCAATTGCTTCTCAGCAAGAGCCGAATAGGTGACGTTTGCTGCTCCGTAAATGGTCTTGGCAACAGTCTCAATCTTTTCCTTGAGTGATGCTTCGTCTTTGTACAGCATGTGGAAGTTGTTCTTTTCGTTGCATGCTTCCTCAACAGCCTTTGCTAGCTCAACCGCACCAGCACCACCATCAGCAAAGTGTGTGCACAATGCAACACGTGCTCCTGCAGCCTCGGCAATTTTGCGAATTGCATCATGCTCTGACGCATGGTCGGTTGGGAATGAGTTGATAGCTACAACTGGAACTACGCCGTGGGCCTTCACGTTTTCAATTTGTGCGCGCAAGTTCTCGCCGCCTGCTTCAACGTCTGCTGGGTTTTCTGCGAGCAAGTCTGGAGGCAAAGCCTTTCCTGCAACAATTTTGTACTTACCGGAGTGTGCCTTCAATGCACGCACCGTTGTCACCAACACTGCAGCATCTGGAGTCATGCCCGAGTAACGACACTTGATGTTGAAGAAGCGCTCTGCACCCATGTCGGCGCCGAAACCGGCTTCGGTAATGAGATAGTCACCGCAGTGAATACCGATCATGTCGCCGATGATGGATGAGTTGCCGTGTGCGATGTTTCCGAATGGTCCCGCGTGCACGATCACTGGAGTGTTCTCGAGTGTCTGCAGAAGGTTTGGCTTAATTGCATCGCGCATGATGACGGCCATCGAGCCAGCACCGCTGAGTTGCTCTGCGGTTACTGGTTGACCCTTGGTGTTGTAACCGACAACGATGCGCGAAAAACGCTGACGCATGTCTTCGAGCGATGTTGACAATGCAAGAATCGCCATCACTTCAGAAGCAGCGGTGATATCGAAACCGGTCTGACGAACTACACCGTCTTCTTTGGTACCAAGACCAACAATGATGTTGCGCAATGAGCGATCGTTTACGTCGATTACTCGGCGCCATGTGATGTTGTCCATGTCGAGGTCGAGTTCGTTGCCCTGGTGCAAATGGTTATCCACCATTGCCGACAGCAAGTTGTGTGCAGCGGTTACCGCATGGAAGTCACCGGTGAGGTGCAAGTTCAGCAATTCCATGGGAATAACTTGGCTGTATCCACCACCTGCAGCACCGCCCTTGATACCAAAGGTTGGTCCCATTGATGGCTGACGGAGACTAATGATTGCGTTTTTGCCGATGTGCTTGAACGCTTGACCAAGTCCAACAGTTGTCGTTGTCTTTCCTTCGCCGAGTGGCGTTGGGGTAATTGCAGTAACCACGACGTACTTTGCCTTCGGACGTGACTTCAATTCATCGATTGCATCAAGACTGATTTTTGCAAGGCTCTTGCCGTACGGCTCGAGCAAATGCTCGCCGATTCCCATTTGCGCAGCGATGTCCTTCAGCGGAAGTGGCTTACCCGCGCGAGCAATTTCGAGATCTGATGGAAACGACATGTTGGAGACTCCCCGTTCAATGGCCACCGCGTGGCGATTTGGTCGCACCACTATATAGGGGCGAGAGCGCCTGATATATGACACGCTCCGTATGGATTTGCGAGCTGATATAGGTTTGGTGAATGCCCGACAGACTGCCGGTAATTGATATTGCCCCATTGCGCATTGGGCAGGCAGATCCCAACTACAACATGGCATCGAGCGACCTTTTTGCCGCTCTGTCCGAAATTGGTTTTGCGATTGTGGTTGGACATGGTGTGAGCCCAGAGATCACTGCAAACATGCGCGCGGCAGTGAAAGCAGTATTCGATACGCCACGAGAAACCCTGCTGCGCAACATGGTGGTGAAAGGCAACTACCGCGGATTCGTACCACTCGGATATTTCACACCAAATTCCGGTGAGGGTAAGGCCGATCAATACGAAGCGTGGAAATTGCATTTTGAAACCGATGCAAATGATCCCATTCGCCAACAGTGTGATTTGTATGGACCAAATATTTGGCCGGCAATCGATGTCGACGTTCGCAAGCCAATCATGGAGTACTGGCACGCACTCGATGGGGTGAGTGAATCGCTGATTATTTCGTTATGCGAACAACTTGGCGTTGACCCTTCGGTGTTGCTGTCGTGCATGTCCATGCCGCTCACCAACATGACGTTGTTGAACTACCCACCCGTTGAACCACAAGCAGACACGTGGGGCATTCACCCACACAAAGATTTCAATCTGCTCACGCTGCTCGCGCACGATCCAATTGGCGGACTTGAAGTACGCAAGAGAAATGACGAATGGATTGATGCACAATGTCCCGAAGACGGCATGGTGCTCAACGTCGGTGACATGTTGGAGTTGTGGAGCGGTGGCCGACTGTTCTCTACCCCACACCGCGTATTTAATAAATCAGGAAAACCACGCCAATCATTTCCATACTTTTCAAAACCCCGCTGGGACGTTGTTGTTCAGCCACTCGTTATGCCACTTGATGACTTTGATCGCTTGCCACTGCACGTCGGCACATCGGCAGCCGACATTTGGTATTCGAATTGGCCAGATACGACAAGCACAGACCCTGCACAGGTTCTTGGAAAATTTGACTAGCTATTTTGGAAGTGGCGAACTCAGTCGCTTACGCACTGCCTGATTCATTTCATCATCGAAGCCGCGCACATGCTTTTCGCAAAGTTCTGCGGCGGTGTCACCATCGCCTGCTGCAAGTCGCTCGAACATTTGACCATGCTCTTGCACCGCATGTTTCATGTCGGCAACATCGGCAATGTATAAATGCCACAAGCGATCACTCTGTGCGTACATCATGTCGAGAGTTGCAGTAAGAAAACGATTGCCTGCTGCATCCCACACAATTTCATGACAACGACGATCGATTTTCATGAGGTCGTCGTTTGTCGCTCCAGGCGCTTCTGCTCGTGCAAGCACTCGAGCCATTTCATCCCAATGATCTTTTCTGCCACGTTTGGCGGCAAGTCGCATGGCGTACGGCTCAAGCAATGCACGGGTCTCGTACAACATGCTCAATTCCATGACGTCAATCCCCGACACCAACATTCCGCGACGAGGAATAACCGTGACGAATTGGTCGCGGGCCAAACGCTGAAGGGCCTCACGGATTGGGGTTCGACCAATGCCAAGTTGCCCCTGCAGGGCCTCTTCTTTGATGACGTCGCCGGGGGCCAGTTCGAGGCGGACGATCTTGTTCCGGATCTCGAGATAGGCCTGCTCGCTCAGCGAAGTACTCACGCGCGACATCATATCCCGATTTTTAGGTGATGATATTGCGCTGATATACTACCAAAATTCAATAGTGGCCTCGCCCAACGGGGGTGCGGTCCTCTTTTTGGGGGTATCTCGTGAGTGAATTTCCAAGTCGCGCAAAGTGTGTCGTTATCGGTGCCGGAATCGTGGGCAACTGCCTCGTAGGTCACCTGAGCAAGCTCGGTTGGACCGACATGGTGCTCATCGACAAGGGACCATTGCCAAACCCTGGTGGATCTACCGGTCACGCATCGAACTTCATTTTCCCTACCGACCACAACAAGGAAATGGCTCTGCTCACACTTGCTTCACAGCAGCAGTACATCGAGCACGGCATGAACAACACCTCTGGCGGTATTGAAGTTGCTCGTACGCCAGAGCGCATGGAGGAATTCAACCGCCGCATGACGTCTGCAAAGGCATGGGGCATCGATTCAAAGTTGCTCACCCCAGCCGAAATCAAAGAGCTCGTTCCGTTTATTAACGAAAAGATTCTGCTCGGTGGTTTTTACACGCCAAGCGTGTCCGTTGTTGACTCGCTACAAACCGGAACCTTGATGCGCGAAAGTGCATTGAAGGCTGGTCACTTGCAAGTATTCGCCAACACTGAAGTGCTTGACGTTGAAACCAAGAATGGCCAAGTAACTGCAGTTGTAACTAACAAGGGCCGCATCGAAGCCGAATACGTCGTCATTGCTTGCGGTGTGTGGAGCCCTCGCATTGCCAAGATGGCAGGCGCAAACATTCCACTTACGCCTGCAGTTCACCAGATGGCAGACGTTGGACCAATCGATGTATTGCAAAAGACCAACGCCGAAGTTGCGTTTCCAATTGTTCGCGACATGGACACCTTCTGTTACGAGCGCCAGTCAACAGGCTCAATGGAAGTTGGTTCGTACGCGCACCGTGCAATCTTCATGCATCCAAATGACATTCCTTCAAACGAAGCATCGGCACTCTCCCCAACCGAATTGCCGCTCACCATGGACGACTTCGATCCACAGATGGAACAAGCAATTGAACTGATGGAAATGCTCGGCGACGCCGAAATTAAATACGCCATTAACGGCTTGCTCTCACTCACACCAGATGCAATGCCAGTGCTCGGCGAAACCGTTGAAGTAAAAAACTTGTGGTCAGCAGCTGCAGTGTGGATTAAAGAAGGTCCAGGCATTGC
>Ga0194055_10001774_pt1 | contig 17453 bp, 15 predicted proteins | sample SepL449m_MetaG_FD_155482 | JGI IMG/M metagenome (GOLD analysis project Ga0194055, IMG submission 155482) | Anoxic zone freshwater microbial communities from boreal shield lake in IISD Experimental Lakes Area, Ontario, Canada - Sep2016-L442-9m | ecosystem: Environmental > Aquatic > Freshwater >...
CGGGACGGCCGCCTCCAGGCAGTATTTCATCGTCGCCTGAAACGTGTAGTAGCGGCTGCCGATATCGACGAGGTCGATCACGAGCGTGTTGATGCCCGCCAGCTGCGCCGCCGTCGGCCGGAGGCTCGCGGCGGTGTCGCCATAGAGGCTGTATGTCCGCCGCGCCGGGGCCGCCGGGGCCGCCGTCTCCGCGTGCGCCACCGACTCCAGATCCTGCGCCTGCCCGTGCAGGCCGTGTTCCGGGCCGAAGACGGCGACGAGATCGACATTCTCCACCGCGGCGAGTAGCTCGGTGGCCTGCTGAAAGCGGCGGTCGACCGCGGCCGAGTGCGTCACCAGGCCGATCCGCCCGCCGCGAAGCCGCGAGAATCCCTCGTGTGCGAGAACGTCGAGTCCCGTGAGCGTCATGCGTGGTTCGAAGAAGACAGGCGTGCCGTGCGACCGATGAAAGCCGCCATCTTCGCGTTTTTCCTTGCGTTGCGGCAAAGGCATTCTGATACTTTTTCGCAATGAGCATTCTTTGGTTCGCCCACGTCTCCGTCCCGTCGGCACCGCTCGCGGCCGATCAGGCGTTTGCCATGCTTCACCGCCGTGCCGTCATCGCCGTGGCCGCTGCGGTCATGGCGGCGCAGGTCTTCGCAGCCGACGACGCCGCCTGGCTCGCCCCTCGCGAACTGGTGAAGGGCGATACCGTGGGACTTGTCGCCCCCTGCGGCATTCCCGAGGAAGCCGACGTCCGCGCGTTCGCGGCGTCGATGGAGCAAGCGGGCTTTCGCGTCGACCTCGACTCCGCCATCCCGGGCCGCCGGCTCCGCTACCTCGCCGGCACCGACGACGAGCGGACCGCCGAGCTCAACCGGGCGATCCGCGATCCGGCGATCCGCGGCATCTTCGTGGTCCGCGGCGGCTACGGGCTGACGCGGATCCTCGACCGGCTTGATTACGATGCGCTGCGGCGCGACCCGAAGGTGGTGGCGGGGTACTCCGACGTGACCGCGCTCCATCTCGCCATCGCCCGCAAAGCCCGCGTGATCACGTTCCACACGCCGATGGCCAACGCCGTGCGGGCGGCCGGCCGCGATCCCACGTTCGCCGACCGGTCGTTCCGCGACACACTGTTCCTGGAGCCGACGGCGGCCCGGCGAACGATCCCCGTCCCGGCGGGCTCAAAGGTGACGACCGTCACCAGTGGTCGCTGTGAGGGGCGGCTCGTCGGTGGCAACCTCTCACTGATCTGCGCGACGCTCGGCACGCCCTATGCGATCGACGCCGACGGAGCCGTGCTCTTCATCGAAGACGTGAACGAGCTGCCCTACCGCGTGGATCGAATGATGTCGCACCTCCGGCTCGCTGGCGTGCTCGACAAGGTCGCGGGCGTCGTGGTCGGCCAGTTCACCTGCGAGGACGTGGACGAGCAGGCGGTCCAGCGCGAGGTGGTGATCGAATACTGCCGGCCGCTCGGCTGCCCGGTGGTGGCCAACTTCCCCTGCGGCCACGTCGCCGACAACGCCACGCTCCCGCTCGGCGCCCGCGTCGCCCTCGATGCGGACGCCGGCACGCTCGAAGTCCTCGAGCCGACGTGCACCCCGCCGTCGCCCGCGACCGACGCGCCGGCGCCGCGCTGAGATGGCCGAACGACTTGCCGTGGCATCATCGACCACGAAGGAGAGTTCGTGCCCGACCTGCTGAAACTCGCCTCCCGCCTGGGCCTCGCCGTCGCGGCCATCACCGGACTCGTGGCCGTGACCGGCTGGGCTGCAGGCAGCAGCGACATCTGGCAGCCGGCCGCGGTCGTGGCCAGCGTCGCCGCGGCGGTCGGCTGCCGGGCGATTCCCGCGCTCGTCACCTACCAGTTCACGGTCTGGGTGCTCGTGACGGTGGTGCTCGGGATGCTCTACCCGGAGCGGTGCCTCAGCCTCGGCGGCCTCGACATGAAGAACAAGCACCTGCTGACGGCCATGATCCAGCTGGTGATGTTCGGCATGGGCACGCAGATGACGATCGCGGAGCTCAAGACGGTGAAGAACATGAGCTACCCCGTGTTCATCGGGATCCTGCTGCAGTTCAGCGTGATGCCGGTCGTGGGCTGGGGGATCGCGAGGGCGATGGATATGCCGCCCGAGATCGCCGCCGGGGTCGTCCTCATCGGCGCCTGCTCCAGCGGCCTGGCGTCGAACGTGATGTCGTACATCGCCGAGGCCAACCTCCCGCTCTCGCTCACGCTCACCGCAATCGGCACGGTGACCGCGCCGCTCACCACGCCCTTCTGGATGTGGATGCTCGCAGGGAAGTGGACCGCGATCGACGTGTTCGGAATGATGATGGACATCATCAAGATCGTGATCGTGCCGGTTGGGGCAGCGTTGCTCCACGACTGGCTCCGGCACGCCCCAGCCGGCCGGCGGCAAACGCTGACAGCCGCCTGCCTCCTCGCGATTGCGGCGACCTTCGGCACCTGGCTCGCTGGGCTCTGGTCGCTGCCGCTCACCGCAGGCGGCGAGCCGACGCGGCCCGCGCTGCTCGCGATCTACTCTGCCGGCGCGGTGCTCATCGGCATCGGCTATCACGCCCTCTGGCGGATCTGGCCGGGAGTCGATCGCTGGATGCCGGCGGCGGCGATGTTTGGGATTCTGTTTGTCACGCTGATCACGATCGCGAAGGGCCGGGGCCAGCTGATGGACCTCGGCGTGGAACTCTTCATCGCCTCGGTGCTGCACAACGTGATCGGCCTCGCGCTCGGCTACGCGATCTGCAAGGTCTCCCGGGTAGACGAGCGGTCGTCGCGGACGATCGCGATGGAGGTAGGCATCCAAAACGGCGGCATGGCGTCGGGCCTGGCCAACGAGATGGGCAAGATCGACACCGTGGGCCTGGCCGCAGCCGTCTTCATCCCCTGGATGAACATCTCCGGGTCGCTGCTGGCCAACTACTGGCGCCGCCGCGGCGTCTGCGTCGTGCACCGCGGTGCCTGTACCGAGCACCTGAGCGCGAAACACCGCGGAGTCAAAGCCCTTCACGATCGAGAGCCCGAATCCGCGGAAGAAGCGGCGACGCTCCGAAGGCAGCGGCGGGTGATCCAGGCCCGATAGGCAAACATCATCTGCAGGTTGGGCCAGGAAAAAAGCAGCCTGGTAACGAGGCCCCACGGCCCACGCTTGTGCTCATACTCGATGTGCTCGCGGATTTCCGTTCGCCGGTCGGAAAGCGGCACGAACGAATGGGTGTGTTCCCACTTCGCCGCCGGCCCAGACGCCTGCACGTCGGTGAAGCCGCGGTCGGTCACACCCCGGTGCACCGCCTTCCAGCGGAGGGGCAGGGGACCGACCCAGAGCGTGAACCGCGAGACAGAGCCCTCGGCGAGCGGTTCGACGTCGTGGATTCTCACGATCGTCGGCGGCGGCGTGAGGATCTTGAGGGCCGACGTGTCGCGGTGGAAGTCGCGAACCGCCTCCAGCGGGGCATCCACGACGAACGCGTAGTCAAAAACCGGCATGCGGTGATCGTAGGCGTTGGAGCCCGGAAAGCCCAATGGCGTACGCCGTGGGGCGTCTCACTGGGCGGGGTTGCGGGAAATCGCCCGGTCGGTACCATACAGGGCTCAACTTCCCCCGTATTTTGCGAGTTTCCCGTGGCACGCTCCTGTCAGGTTTGCAGCAAGGGTTTTTCGGTCGGCAACCAGGTCACCATCCGCGGTAAGGCCAAGTACCTCGGCGGCGTCGGCACCAAGGTCACCGGCATCACCAAGCGAAAGTTCAAGCCCAACCTGCAGCGGATCCGCGTCACGGTCGGCCGCGGCACCAACACGAGCCTGCTGGTCTGCACGCAGTGCATCAAGAGCGGCAAGGTCACGAAGCTCGTCAAGCAGCAGCCGTTCCGTCTTCCCAAGGTGGACAAGGCGGCCAAGCCGTCCACCGAGGAAGCGGTGCCGTCGGGTCCGCGGGCCCGTCCCTGATCCTCGCTGACCAGGGCACGCGGTCATGGCACTCACCCGGCAGGATGTCGCGAAGGTCGGGCTGCTCGCGCGGCTGGCGCTTTCCGGCGACGACGTCGAGCGGATGACCGGCGAACTCACCAAGATCGTCGGCTTTGTTTCTCAACTCGAGCAACTCGACACGAACGACGTGGCTCCGCTGGCCCACCCGCTCGACACGCAAAACGTCTTTCGGGCCGACGAACCAAAGCCCTCGCTCACCACCGCGGAGGCCCTGCAGTCGGCCCCCCGCCACGACGGCTCCTGCTTCCTCGTTCCCGCCGTGCTCGGAGATTCCGGCGCCGCCTAGGTTCCCGCCCGCCCCTTTCAGGCCTCCGTCCGCCTCCCGCCTTCCCATGCAGCCGCTCGAACTCTCTGCCGTCGATCTCGTGACCGCGATCCGCCGGGGCGAGGCGTCGGCCGTGCAGGTGGCCGAGGCCTTCCTGGGCCGGATCGAGAAAGCCAACGGCTCGATCAACGCCTTTCTTCACGTCGATCGCGAAGCTGCCCTGGCCCGCGCCGCCGAGATCGACGCCCGCCGCAAGGCCGGCAAGACGCTCGGGGCCCTCGCCGGCCTGCCCGTGGCGGTGAAAGACGCCCTCTGCACGAGCGACCAGCCGACCACCTGCGCGTCGAAGATGCTCGCCGGATTCCGGCCGCCCTACGACGCGCACGTCGTGGCAAAACTGCGGCAGGCCGATGCTGTGCTCGTCGGCAAGACGAACATGGACGAGTTCGCGATGGGGGGCTCCAACGAGAACTCCGCCTTCGGCGCCGTCCACAACCCGTGGGACCTCACGCGAGCACCGGGCGGCTCCTCGGGTGGCTCGGCCGCGTGCGTGGCGGCCGACATGGCACCAGCGGCAATCGGCTCCGACACCGGTGGCTCAATCCGTCAGCCCGCCGGCCTCTGCGGAATCACGGGCCTCAAGCCGACCTACGGCCGCGTCAGCCGCCGCGGCCTCGTGGCCTTCGCGTCGAGCCTCGACCAGATCGGCCCGATGACCCGCTCAGCGGCCGACTGCGCGCTCCTCATGGAGACGATCGCCGGCCACGACCCCGGCGACGCCACGAGCCTCACCGACGATGTGCCCCGGTACACCGAGATGCTCGAGAAGCCGCTCACCGGCCTGCGGATCGGCCGCGTTGCCGAGCACTTCGGCCCCGGCCTCGACCCCGAGGTGGCCCACGGCGTGGAGGAGGCCTTCGCGGCGTTCAAGGCGGCGGGCGCGACGATCCACGACGTCGAGTTGCCGCACGCGAAGTATGGCATCGCCACCTACTACCTCGTGGCCCCGTGCGAGGCGTCGAGCAATCTGGCGCGCTACGATGGCGCGCACTATGGTCACCGATCGGCGGCGAAGACTACCGGTGAGTTCGAGTCACCGCTCGTCGAGATGTATTGCCGCAGCCGCGCTGAGGGCTTCGGGCCAGAAGTGAAGCGGCGAATCATGCTCGGCACCTACGCCCTCTCGGCCGGCTACTACGACGCCTTCTACGCGAAGGCGCTTCGCGTCCGCCGGCTGATCCGCCAGGACTACCTCGACGCCTTCCAGCAGGTCGATCTGATCGGCGGCCCGGTGTCGCCCACGCCCGCCTTCCCGCTGGGCGAGAAGACGAGCGATCCGCTGGCGATGTACCTCGTCGACATGTACACGGTGGGCACCAACCTCGCCGGCATCGGCGGGATCTCGTTCCCCTGCGGCTTCACCAAGGGTGGCCTGCCGATCGGCTTCCAACTCCAGGGGCCGGCACTGTCCGAACCGCTGCTGCTGCGGGCCGCCGACCGTTATCAGAAGCTCACCGACTGGCACACCCGCCGCCCGAAGCTGGCCACCTGACGCCACACCCATGTCGAAGCAGCCCGCCACCGCCGCGTCCGAGCCCTACATCACCGTGATTGGGTTGGAGGTGCACGTTCAGTTGCAGACGCAGACGAAGCTCTTCTGCGGCTGCTCGACGAAGTTTGGCTCGCCGCCCAACACGCAGGTTTGCCCCACGTGCCTCGGGCTGCCGGGCTCGCTGCCGGTGATGAACCGCCTCGCCTTCGACCTCGCGGTGCGGGCGGCTCTGGCTCTCAACTGCAAGATCGCGCCGTTCACGAAGTGGGATCGCAAGAACTACTTCTATCCCGACCTGCCGAAGGGCTATCAGATCAGCCAGTACGACCTGCCGTTTTCGAGCGACGGGCACCTGGAGGTGGTCGATCCGAAGGGGGCGTTCTCGCGGAAGGTCGACATCATCCGCGTCCACCTCGAGGAGGACGCCGGCAAAAGCATGCACGACGAGGCCGCGGGCACGGCCGACACCCGCATCGACCTCAACCGCGCCGGCACGCCCTTGTGCGAGATCGTGTCGCAGCCCGACCTGCGGAGCCCGCAGGAGGCGCGGGGCTGGCTCAACGAACTCAAACTCCTGCTCGTCTACCTCGGCGTGAGCGACTGCAACATGCAGGAGGGGAGCCTCCGCGTGGATGCCAACGTCAACCTCCACATCCCGCTGCCTGGAGAGGGAGGGGCCGACGGCCGGATCGCCAAGACGCCGATCGTCGAGATCAAGAACATGAACTCCTTCCGCTCGGTGGAGCGGGCCCTGATCTACGAGGCGGCGCGGCAGTGGGAGGAGTGGCAGGCCACGAAGATCGAGATGGGCAAGATGCCCAAGCAGACCCGCGGCTGGGACGATCCGGCGGGCATCACCCGACCGCAACGTCAAAAAGAGGAGTCGAGCGACTACCGCTACTTCCCCGAGCCCGACCTCGTGCCCGTGACGGTGTCCAACGCCGAGATCGCCACCGCCAGAGCGGCGATGGGAGATTCGCCCACGGTGCTCCGCGCAGCCCTCGCCGAGAAGTGGAAGATCTCGGCCTACGACGCCGACGTGCTCGTCAACCAGGGCCGCGACCTCGTGGCCTGGTATGAAGACCTCGCCACCCGCGTGGGCGAGGGCAAGGTGGCGAGCAACTGGATGCAGCAGGACGTGCTCCGCACGCTCAACGAGCGTGGGGGCACCATCGCGGAGTTTCCAGTGACATCCGAGCAGGTTGCCGACATCATCAGCCGCGTGCAGAGGGGCGACTTCGACACCGGCCGCGGCCGTGAGATCTTCGCCGAGGTGCTCACCTCCGGAAAGCCAGTGGCCGACGTGGTGGCCTCGATGGGCATTGCAGCGGTGAGCGACGACGACCTCGTGGCCCTCTGCCAGGAACTGCTCGCGGCCAACCCGAAGATCGTGGCCGACGTGAAGGGTGGCAAGGAACAGGCCGCTGCCGGCCTGATCGGCCAGGCCAAGAAGAAGAACCCCAATGCCAATCCCGGCAAGGTCAGGCAGATGTGCCTCGACCTGATCAAGGCGCTCCCGTAGCGCCTGCGGCACAGGTTGAAAACCTGTGCTACTGCCCTTCGTAGCGCAGGTTTTCAACCTGCGTCGCAAACCAGCCGAAGTCCGATTTACGGGCCGGCGCTCGCCGTGTAGCGTATCGGCCCCGCCAAAACATCGCGCAGCCTGACCATGCGTGCCCGCCACCAATCACCGTACCTGCCAAGCACGCCGAGCCGCCGTCTGCAGGCAGGCCGCTTCCTCGGCGGCCTGTTCGGCCTCGTGGGACTGCTCGGTGTTCCCACAGTGTACTTTCGGCTCATCGCCCACGACCCACGGTGCCGCAGCGTGCCGATGTTCTTGCTGCTGCTTGTTTTCTTTCCCTGCCTCAGCGCGTTGATCGGCCTTCTCATTGGCGTCCTCGGATCCACCGTGGTGGACCTGACTCAACACGACCGGCCGACGGATCACCTGTAGCCGCAGGTTGGTAACCTGCGGTCAACCGACGCCGACCCAGATGCATGTGCAGGTTACCAACCTGCACCTACGTAACACAGGTTTTCAACCTGCGGTCAACCGACGCCGACCCGGATGCATGTGTAGGTTACCAACCTGCACCCACGTAGCCGCAGGTTGGTAACCTGCGGTCAAAGCACGCACCTACGTGGCCCGCAGCACCTTCACGCCGCTGGTGAGCATGAGCGGCACCGGCTCCCGAGCAAACTCCAACTCCACCATGCCGGCGACGAAGCCCTGCGCCGGCCGCGCGATGGGCACCCGCCACTGAGCGCCCGACGCCTCCACTGGCTCCGACGACCAGCGAGCCATCCGAAAGTCACGGCTCTCCGACACGGCCGTCCAGAGTGTCACCCGTTCCGTCTTTGTCGCGCAGGCCACCACGCACTCAGCGCCGCCCGCAGGCGTTTCCTCGAAGCGCCAGTCGATCGGCGGTAGCCGCTCGATGCCTGCCACGTGCCTTCCCATCGCCGCCACGAGTGCAGCGATTCGCGGCACGGGCAATCCGTGGCCGGCGTTGGGGCAGTACGACACCCACCGCGGCCCGGGCAGGGCATCGTAGTAGAGGCCGCAGGCTTCCAGCGGCCAGTAGGGGTCGTTCGTGCCCAGCGCGATCACCTTGGGCATCGTGTAGCGATCGCGGTATGCAAATGGATCGACGATCTGCACGAGGTCCCTTCCCCGGGGCGACGCCAGCATCTTCTCGATGCCCCGCGAGGTGTAGTCCTCCAACTGCTCCGACATCTGTCCGAAACTGGCAACCTGCAGCTTCACGTGGTCACCAAGCGAGAGCATGTCGATCACCATCGGCACGATCCCCTTCACGCGGTCGTCCACCGCCGCCGAAAGCCACGTCGTCCACCCCCGCTTGCTCGCGCCCGTGACGACGAACTCGTCGATCTCGACGCCCCAGTGCTCCTGCGCCTGGGCCGTCGCCGCGTTCATCGCCTCGACGGCCGACTTCACCATCGGCAGGAGCAGGGGCCAGGTCGCATCGCCCGTCTTCGTGTACTCCACGAACGTGTGGGCGATTAGGCCGTCTTCGTGGAGATCTCCGAACATCGGCTGAAACGGCACCTGCCGCACGACCGCGGCCGGCAGGCCGGCGGCATTCGCCACGGCGGCCAGCACCTTGAAGGCGTCGGTTGGCTTCGCGATCGGGTGCTGCGGCACCTTGTTCCCGCTGCCGCCGTCGATCCAGAGGATCATGCGGCTCGTGTCCCGGGCCTCGTTCGGCAGAAACATGGAGACTTCGTGCGTCCAGGGCACGCCCTTCCACGTCTGGCTGGTGAGCCGGCAGGTCTGCCACCGCCCCCCGGGCATGTCGCCGCCGCCGAGCGCCTCGACCGCCGTGGACGCGTCGCGAGTGGCGACATAGTCGGCGAGCGTGTCGGCAAGAGCGACGGTCGCCGTCTCACCAGACAGCGCCGGATACGGCAGGACCGCCGCTACAGCACCTCCCGCGCACCCCGCCACGAATCCCCGCCGCGACACGTAACCGTCGTCCATGATCGCCACCTCCTGGTCGTGGCACCGAGTCTAGCGTCTCGGAGCCCGCGGTTCCTACGAGCGTGTCGTGTCGGCGTCCCCGGAGGTGCCCACTTTTTCGTCAACAAAGCGTCCGCTGGCCCAGACTCGCACTCCCTGCTCACGGGCGTAGGCGATCGTCTGCGGGTGAACCGACTCGCAGGCGACGAGACCAACGGCCGGCAAGTCGGCCTTGCGAAGGAGGGCGGCGCGGCGGGCGGCCCGCTCCACGTCGTCGGCGTCGGCCGTGTACGACACCTCGCCAATCACATACGTCGGCTTGTCGTCCACCAGGCCCTGCGCGAGCACGTCGGCGCGGAGGTAATCCTCCACCTCCGGCCGATCCAGCTTCGCCTCAACTTCATCCAGGAGGTCCACCAGTTGCAGCACCTTGGCTCGGCGGAGGTACAGCCCCAAGTACGACGGAAGCCGCCGCTGAAACCTCAGTTCGAGCAGGTCGCCTTCGTGCCGGTCGGTGCGGATGACGAGCCCCCTCACGACCGCGGTTAGTTCTTGGAGCGACTGTTCCGTGCGAGCCTGTGCCTGTGCTAGCGAATCGAGCCTTGTTTCTGTCTGAGCCTGCGCCTCAACCAACCTCTCGAGAACGGAATCGATTCGTGCGAAGTTCACATCGGAGGCTTCTCGGAGAATCCGGAAATCCTCCTTGGTCACCGAGTCCTTGAGCTCCGCGAACATCGCGCCGAGCGTCTGCGCAAGCGCCTTGGCCGCCTCTTCGCCGAGCGGGCCTCGGAACTGCTCGAAGATCTGGAACGTGTTCATGAGGTATGCGCGTCACACGCCGCCGCGATCTGACTTCATAAGTGTACAGATGTGACGTTCTCCGTCAAGCCGACCGGCCGTGAGGCCGCGGGCGTCCCCCACGCTGGGACTCGCGTTCAAGCCGAAGGCCGTAAGGCCTCGGGCGAAGCACGCTCGATGCGGCGGCTCGTAGCGGTTCGCCCCACGCCTCACGGCGTTGGGCTTGGGCGGCCGACCATCTCCGCGACGTGGATAAGGTTCGATTAGGAGCGAGGTGCGCCCGCAGCCGAACGATCTTTGCCGGCGGATATAATGTCTCCATGCGGGTGTACCTTGACATGTGCTGCCTGAAGAGGCCGTTTGACGACCAGTCCCAGCCGAGGGTTCGGCTGGAGGCGGAGGCTGTACTGTCGCTTCTAGCTGCGGAGTCCGCCACGCTGGAGTTCATACGCTCCGCCGCGTTGCTCCTCGAGAACATCCAGAACCCGATCCTTCTTCGAGCGGCACGCGTAGATCTGTGGCTGAAGCAGAAGCCAGCCCCTCCGGTTGACCCTGCCATGCTTCGATCGCGAACCGGCGAATTGATGGGGTGCGGGCTTGCAGGTTTCGACGCCCTGCATATTGCTTGTGCGGAACTCTCCGGGGCGGACGCGTTCGCAACCTGCGACGACCACCTGCGGAAGGCTGCACAACGCTGCGGTCAGGTCAGGGTAAGGATGCTTGGTGTGGCGGTACTCGCGGAGGAGGTGCTGGCATGAGTGGGGTGTTGCTCGAACCGATCGAACTCCGTACCAGGGGTTTTGAAGCTCTCGTCGAAGCGCTCGGCTGGGTAAACGCCGTGCGGTTTCTGCAGCAATACGAAAAGAGTTCGCTCGACTACACGACCGAACGCCGGCAGATTCTTCCCGATTGGAACGCGGAAGACCTGGTGCATCGGCTCGAAGCCGAACAGCATCGACGCTGAATCCGCAAGCCGCGTCTGACTGGCCTGCCCTCTCATACGGTTCAAACTTTGTTCTCGCGCTCGAGTGCATGGCACGTGAAAGCCGACCGGCCGTAAGGCCGCGGGCGTCCCGCACGCTGGGACACGTGTACAAGCCGAAGGCCGTAAGGCCCCGGGCGAAGCACGCTGGATGCGGCGTCTCATGGCGGCTCGCCCCACGCCTCACGGCGTTGGGCTTGGACGGCGGCCGCGACTGGCGGCGGCAACACTCGCCGCGGCCGCCGCTGCGAATGCCAGGCCCGCAGGTTCCGGCACGGGAATCGGCCCCGGCGCAGCTTCGCCGAGGGCGGCTACTTCGCCGGCCGTCAGGGCGTCGTTTCGAAACTGCATGTTCGCCACGTAGAGCTCGCCCACCTCGCCGCTGTCGTCGTTGAACGCGAAGAAGCCCGACGCATTCGACGGCAGCGAACTCTGCGTCTGCGAGAGGGCGGCGACCGACCAGAGGCCGTCCGGCACGAGGTCGAAGTCCTTGAGTTGGGCATTGCGGTTGGAGTCCACCACGATCTGATCCCAGATGATCTGACCGATCGGCTGGCCGTTGATGTAGGTTTCGTACCGTGGGGCGGACGTGGCGGCGTCGAGCTGCATCACCATCGCGAATCGATACCACGTGTTGGCCACCACCGTGCCCCCGTAGGCCGTCGCCGCGCCATACTCCTGGCTCGGCTTCCGCACGAACAGCGAGCCGTCGGCATTGCCGCGCGGCTGGAAGAGATCGAGGTAGTTGGGCAGGCTCGTCAGGCTCGACTCCGGCACGAGCACGTCGGTTACGAAGGTGTAGCGGTTGAGCATCGTGAGCGGCGCGCCGCCGCTCGTCGTGCCGTTGGCGAGCAGCGGAAACGACGCAAGCATCCCCACCGCGGCCCCTCGGCCGCGCATGTCGGGCACCCGCAGGACGGTGTTACCCGTGCTGCTGCCGAGCGACGCCACGCCGAACGATCCCGTCGTGGCATAGGCAAGCGGCGGTGGGTTTGGCGTGCCACCGAAGGCGGCGTAGTAGGGCGTGTCGGGAAGCCACGCGAGCTGCATCCCGGGCATGCCAGACACTGGCGTGAACGATCCGGTCGAAAAATCCCAGTTGCCAACCACGGCGGCGTGGGACGCCGCGCCGAGGAGTAGGCAGGGCACAAGGCCAGCGGCCGCAAGCCGAGCGAGGCCGATGCTATGACGAGACGCGTTCATGCATTCACCCGTTGGGTAAAAAGGGCGTGACGCGTCGGTCAGGCTTGGGAGGCCGGTGGAATCACCAGCAAAAGGTGAGCGGCAGGAAACGGCCCCACAAAGCAGGGCAGGGGATCGCGACCTCGGGCGAGGTCACGGCCACGACGTTTCTGGGCCACCCGGGAAAACTCCCGGCATGACCGACGCGCTCACGAGCAGTTCCACAAAGTCACCGGGGGATCGGACACAAAACCCTTACCGGCTGTCCGACGCCCGCTGTTTCGGGAGTATAACGAAGCTGGATGAGGGCAAGGGCTGGGCCGTCGGCGGCCGCAAAAAACGGCCCCGACAGACAAGGGCCCACCGCCGGATAGACTCAATCCGCTAGGGTTTCGCCGACCTTGGGCTCGCCGCGGGATCGAAAGACGGGATCATGCCCGAGCCACACGACACTGACCGATCGAGCCAAGACGCGAGCCGGGCAGTTCACCGCCTTCTCGAGGGAGCCCGAGACGGCCGCGACGACGCCTTCGGCCGGATCTTCGAGTCGTTTCGCCGCCACCTCATGCTGGTGGCCCACCGCGAGCTTCCCCAAGCACTCCGCGGCAAGGTGGGGCCGTCCGACCTCGTGCAGGAAACAGCCGTCGATGCCCAACTCGCCTTCTCCGGCTTCCGCGGCTCGACGGCCGAAGAGTGCTTCGCGTGGCTGCGTTCGATCCTCCGCAACAACGTGGTCGATGCCGTTCGCCGCTACGAACTCTCGCAAAAGCGATCGGCCGGCCGTGAAATCAGTCTGGCAAGCGAGACCGGCCGCCGTGAGGGCGGGCTGCTCCAACTTCCGAACGGCCGTCCTGATGGCTCCGCGATCCGCCGCGAGGATGCCGACGTGCTGGCGACGGCGATGACGCGGCTCTCCAACGATCACTGCTCCGTGCTCCGCCTGCGATACTGGGAAGGCCTGACGTTTCCCGAAATCAGCGAGCGGCTCGGTCGGTCACCCGACGCCATTCGCAAACTCTGGTATCGCGCCGTCGAGCGGCTCCAGGAAGAGATGAACAACGAGTCAACCCATGCGGGAAAAGACTACGTCTCATCGGAAGTGGGCAGTAACGAGCCGGGTCGCGTGTAGGCCAGGGCATCCGCCGTGACTGCAGACCGAAACAGCAGCGAGCGGCCAGCCGACGCTCCGACGCCGGATGCGGTCGACCGCGCCGCCGCGATCGACGACTTCTTCGGCGGCTTCGTGGAGACGTTGCCCGAATCGGCTTCCAGCCCTCCCCCTGACGACAGCCTGCTTCCCGGTTCGCTCGACCTGCTGCTGCTGCTCCGTCAGGCGGCGGCCCGAGGCGTCGATCCGCCTGCCAAGCAGCCCGAATCGATCGGTCGCTACCGCATCCTGCGGCTCGCGGGCCGCGGGGGGTTCTCGTTCGTCTGGGAGGCGTTTGATCCGCTGCTCCGGCGACGCGTCGCCGTCAAGGCGTGCACGCCCGACGCCCTTGTCTCGCCCTCCGTCAGACGCCGGTTCCGCCGCGAGGCCGAACTGGCCTCCCGGCTCGTTCATCCCCACATCGTCACGATCCACGAAGTGGGCGAGGCGGACGGTCTCGAGTTCATCACCGAAGAGTTCTGCGAGGGCGGCTCACTTGCCGAGTGGCTCGCACGAAACCCGAGGCCGGTGCCCCCCCGCGTGGCTGCTCGGATCGCGCAGGCTGTAGCCCATGCCGCAGCACATGCCCACTCCGGGGGCGTCGTGCATCGCGACATCAAGCCCGCGAACGTGATGCTGGTGCCGGTCGATGGCCACGATGCGGCCGCCTGCATCATTCCCCCGCATGCAGCGACGGAATCGACCGCGTCGCAACCCGCCATGACCGTCAAGCTCGGCGACTTCGGCCTCGGCTGGCAGCACGTGGCCGACGAGGGAGAGGATCCGCTCACGCAGCTCACCACCGACGGCGCCCGGCTCGGCACGCCCGCCTGGATGGCCCCCGAACAGATCGATCGGTCGTTCGGCGACGTGGGGCCAGCCACCGACGTGCATGCCATTGGCCTGCTGCTCGATCGGATGCTCACCGGCCGGCCGCTCCGCGGCGGCAAAACCGACGTCGAAACCTACCGCGAGGTGCTCCTCGACGAGCCGGCCCCGGCAGACCGGGTCAACCGGGCCGTCTCACCCGACCTTGCCGCCATCTGCCTCACGTGCCTCGCCAAGCGACCCACCGACCGCTACGAATCGGCGGCCGCGGTTGCCGAGGATCTGGGCCGTTGGCTCGATGGCCGGCTCACGCGAGCCCGGCCGCTGTCGCCCGCTGGCAGACTGGCGCGAACCGTCGCGCGGCGGCCGGTGGTGGCGGGCCTCGTCGCCGCAGCATTTCTCGCCACATGCGTCGCGGGCTGGGCAGCTCTGGAGCGGTCTCGAGAGCAACTCAAGGGAGCGGCCCAGCAAGAAGAGATTTGTCGGCAGAATGCCGCCGCGGAACTCCGCCGCGGTTTCGATTCGCTGCGGGCCGCCAACGTCGCAGGCGCGCTGGCTCAGGTCGAGAAGACCCGGTCGATCGATCCAGTGCTCGCCGACTCGCTCGCCGCCCGCTGGCTCGAGCGGCGGCTCCGAGGAGAACAGGAGATTCTCCTGACGGTACGACCTGACGGCGGTGAGGGAAACCGAGCCGACCTCTACTGCCTCGCCGTTTCGCCCGACGGCCGCATGGCGGTCGTGGGCGCCGCCGACGGCAGTCTGCGGCTGCTGCGAAACATCGATGGCCAGCCAAGCATCGACGTCATCCCCGCCCATGACGAGATCAACGATGTCTGCTTCTCGCCCGATGGTCGGCTGATCGCCTCGGTCGGGCAGGACGGCCGGCTTCGCTGGTGGTCAGTTGATGCCCCCACGTCGCTCGCGGGCGAGGCCCCGCCTACTGAATGCCCGCTCTATGGCGTCGCCTTCGCGGCCGACAATGCATCCCTCTATTATGGCGGCGAGGATCGCATGCTCCGCCGCGTCGATCTCGCCGCCGATCGGCCGCCAGAGGAGATCCATCGTTTCGTGGCTCCCGAGGGGGAATCGCCTGAGATCGAGACGATCGTCAGAGCGGGAGATGTGGTCGTGGTCGCATGCGGCGGCATGCTGGCAGCCTTCGACACCGAAGAGAGCCGGATGCTTTGGTCGCGGCAACGTGACGAACTTTACCGCAAGGGCAACGTGTTTCACGCCCTCGCGGCCTCTCCCGCCGGCGATCGCATCGCCGCTGGAGGCAGCGACCGGGAGCCAATGATCTGGGAGGCTTCGTCGGGAAGGCTGCTGGCGTCACTTCCCGTCCACCCAAACTGGATCCAGTCATGCAGGTTCTCGCCCGACGGCAAACTCGTCGCCACCGCCTGCCGCGACGGCGTAATCCGGGTCTTCGATACCGCCACTGGGTCGCTGCTCGAGAAACTCGTGGGCCACGCCGGCCGCGTCTGGGACGTGGACTTCGAGCCCGATGGCAGGCTGCTCACCACCGGAGCCGACGGCACGGTCCAGCGTTGGAACCGGGCCGATGCATCACCGGCAGCCGTGCTCCGCGACGTGCCCGTGCCGGGGCCTGGAATCAAGATGGTCCGCGAGGCGAGCGCCTTCGCCGAGTCATCATCGCCTCGCTCCCTGATCGCGGTCCGTGAGGCCGGAGGGCCAATCGTGGTGGGGATCGACGGTGGCGAAGCGAGCGCGTACACCGCCACGGATCGGCCTTCCATCTACTCGGCGGCAGTCGATCGGCTCCGTCAACGCGTGGCCTTCGGGTTTATGTCCGAAACGGCTGACCCGAATCCTCTCGTGCTCCCGCTCCAGGGCGGGTCATCAGTTCCACTCGCGGCGGTTCCGGCCGGTGACCGAGTCGGCCCGTACGTCTGCTGGACCCCGAGCGGCAGCTTGATCACCAACTCGCACCAGGGCCGGATTCTTGCATGGTCGCCCTCGCTCGCCCACGTTGTGAAGGTCGCTGATGCCCAACTGCCGTCGACCCGCGTCGAAGCGGCACCGGTCGGCCCGTCACGGATTGCTGTGGCCGGTCGATCTGGAATCATCCTGCCCCTCGAAAAGACCGTTCGCGCGGCCGCGGCCCCAATTCGTCTGCAAGAGGTCAACGACATGATTTCGTCGCTGGCATGGTCGCCAGACGGCGCGAGTCTTGCCTGCGGACTTCGAAACGGCTCCGTGCACGTCTTCGATACCGCCACCGGCCGTATGACCGGAACGCTGGCTCCCCACGAGCGACAGATCTTCGACATCACCTGGTCACCCGACGGCCGGGTGATCGTCACGGCCGACGCGGAATGCCTGCGGATCTCCGACGCGGCCACGCTCTCGACCTACGACGACCTGCGGCCCGGCTGGCAGATCGAGACCATGTGCGTGGCCGCCGATGGGCGTTTCATCGCGATCGGTGGCTTCGCTTCGACCCCGAATCCCGACGAGCGTGGCAGGCTCGCCATCCTCGATCTCGATCCGCGATGACGCGTCCGTCCCGAAAGCCAGCCGACGCGTCCACCCCGCCACACGCCGGTATGACGCTTGTCGAACTGCTCGTGGTGGTGGCGATCATCGCCACGCTGATCGGCCTGCTGCTGCCGGCCGTGCAATCGGCACGTGAATCGGCCCGGCGCATGCAGTGCTTCTCGCACCTGAAGCAGATCGCACTCGCCTGCCTGGCGCACGAGCAGGCCCGCGGCACGCTTCCGTCGGGCGGGTGGGGCGGCCAGTGGACGGGCGATCCCGACCGCGGCTTCGACGAACGGCAGCCGGGCGGCTGGGTGTTCAACATCCTGCCCTGGGTGGAGCAGGGGGGGCTGCGCGACCTCGGGGCGGGCATGGCCGACGCCGAAGCGAAGGCCAACGCGGCTGGATCCCGGCTGAACACGCCCGTGCCGCTCTTCACGTGTCCGTCGCGGCGACCGCCCGGCGTGTTCCCCGTGCGAAGTGGCCTTGAGTTCTGGACGGTGGCGGTGCCCACGTCGGTGAAGCGCAGTCCCGCCGCGTTGGCTCGTGGCGACTACGCCGCCAACATGGGCAGCGGTCTGCCGCCAAACCACTATCGCGGCGGCGGCTCATATGCTCCTGCATCGATCGCCGACGCGGCGACCGATGCCGACTGGCTGGCGAGTTTCGGGCCTGCACCCGACGGCCTCGTGTTTCGCCGCAGCCAGGTGCGCATGAAGGACATC
>Ga0194055_10001776_pt1 | contig 17451 bp, 15 predicted proteins | sample SepL449m_MetaG_FD_155482 | JGI IMG/M metagenome (GOLD analysis project Ga0194055, IMG submission 155482) | Anoxic zone freshwater microbial communities from boreal shield lake in IISD Experimental Lakes Area, Ontario, Canada - Sep2016-L442-9m | ecosystem: Environmental > Aquatic > Freshwater >...
GCAGGAGAGAAGAAGGCGCGCGGTCTCTCGCTTCGCTCTGACGAGATGGACCGGCTCGCAGACGCGAAGAAGGAACTCGGGGACGACAAGCCCGCATTGCGCGACGTGCTGAACCAGGCGGAAGCTCGCCGGCAGGCTCTCGATAAATCCGGTCGCGCTGAGGCAGACGGCGATGAAAAGGGACAGCACTGGGGATATTTCGCAGGCGATGTCGCAGGGGAAAATCGTGCGGCGGTGCGTGCCTACTACCGGCAGATCGGCGCGACGAAGGAGTGGGCGGAGAACAACTACTACCGCCTGCGCATCACGGATCAAAACGCCGCGCTCGTGCCGGTGAACGCATTCTGGCGCGATTACGCCGCGCACGTCGCATCGGGGGTGAAGACGCCGTTCGTCTCGCCGCACGTCGCGGAGGCGAGCCGCAATTTCAGCGAGATGATGCTCGCGCTCGCCGTGCTCGACCTGCCGTTCGACGCGCCGAAGCACACGACGAAGGCCGACGGCGGACAGCTCACGCTCACCGCGGGCGGACCGCTCATCGTATTCCACAAGGAGATCAAACCCGCCGCCGCCGCGAAGGCCGGGCAGGGCGAACTGCTCGTCTCGCAGAGCTTCTTCCGTCAGGGCGACCGTTACCGCCAGCAGGGCAACGAGAAGTTTGAAAAATACGTGACGGAGGAATTTCTCACCGGAGTCGTTTATGGCGCGAATGCAGTCGTCACGAACCCGACGAGCGCGCCTGTGAAGGCGGAGGTGCTGCTGCAAATCCCGCTCGGCGCAGTGCCGGTCGCGGGCAGCAAGGCGACCGATTCGCGCTACGTGCGCCTGGAGCCCTACACGACGAAGACGTTCGAGTATTACTTCTACTTCCCCGCGGTGAGCGCGAAGGCTGGCGTGAAGTTCCCGCACTTCCCGGTGAATGTCGCCGTCGCGAACACGTCGGCGGCTGCGGCGAAGGCGTTCGAGTTCAATGTCGTCGGCAAGCTCACGCAGGTGGACAAGGCGTCGTGGGACTACATCTCGCAATACGGCAGCGCGGACGACGTCTTCACATTCCTCGGGCAGAACAACCTCGCGTCGCTCAACCTCACGCGCATCGCATGGCGCTGCCACGACGCCGCGTTTTTCAAAAAGCTCACCGCGTTCCTCGGCGGGCATCACATCTGGAACGAGACGTTCTACAGCTACGCGCTCGTCCACAACGACGCCGCAGCGCTGCGCGAATGGCTCAAGCACAAGGACCCGTTCGTGCGCCAGTGCGAGCCGTGGCTTTCGAGCAAGCTCATCCAGCTCGATCCGATCGAGCGGCGCTCATACGAGCACCTCGAATATTCGCCGCTCGTGAACCAGCGCGCGCATCGCCTCGGCGGCGACTGGCGCATCGCGAATCCCGCCGTGCTCGGCCAGTATCGCGGCCTGCTGAACGTCCTCGCGCACAAACCGCAGCTCGACGCCGCGGACAACATGAGCGTGTCGTATTACCTCTTCCTGCAGGACCGCGTGGAAGAGGCTCTCACGCGTTTCCGCCCGATTGATGCGAAGGCGCTGCCCACGCAAATCCAACACGACTACCTCCGCTGCTACGCGGATTTCTACGAGGGCAACCTCGCCGGCGCGCGCGGCATCGCGTCGAAATACGCCGACTTCCCGGTCGCGCGCTGGCAGAAACTTTTCACCGAAGTGACGACGCAGCTCGACGAGATCGAGGGCAAAGCCGTGAAGCCGGAAAAAGGAGACAAACCCGATCGCGAAAAACAGCAGGGCGAACTCGCGGCGACCGAACCGGGCTTCGACTTCAAGGTGGAGAACAAGGCCATCGCGCTGACGTGGAAGAATCTCGGCGACGTGACGATCAACTACTACCTGATGGACGCGGAGTTTTCGTTCAGCAGCAATCCATTCGTGAGCCAGGACGCGGGGCGGTTCAGTATCGTGAAGCCGAGCAAATCCGTGCGGGAGGAATTGCCGAAGGGCAAGGACGCGCTCTCGATCGATCTGCCCGCGGAGTTTGCGAAGGCTAACGTGCTCATCGAGATCGTCGGCGCGGGCCAGCGCAAGGCCCACGCGTACCACGCGAATACGCTCAAGCTCACCGTCGCGGAAAATTACGGACGCCTCGAAGCGCGTGACTCGTCGAACGACAAGGCCGTGAGCAAAGCCTACGTGAAAGTCTATGCGCGGCTGAAAAACGGCACCGTCCGCTTTTTCAAGGACGGCTACACGGACCTGCGCGGACGCTTCGACTACGCGAGCCTGAACGGCACTGCGGGGATGCACGCGGTGCAGCGCGGCCACGAAGCCCCGCCCGCCAACGGCCTCGACTACCAGATGCTCAAGCCCGCCGAGCTGAACGAAGTCGAGAAGCTCGCGATCCTGATCCTCAGCGACACGAACGGCGCGACAACCCGCGAGATCAATCCGCCGCGGGAGTAGGCTCTGTCACGCGCTTTGAAGGCGATGCAGATTCGGTGAAAACGATGCTGCATTGAGGGCCAAAGGCCCTGGGTATTGCATTCAAATGAAGACAAAACGCTGAAGGGGCAGCACCGGCGCATCCGGTGCATCCCAGAAAAAGTCGTCCCAAGTCGTGGAGGGTCATCCCAGTTGCTCATGGGGTGGAACGCGTCGCTCCGTCGCGCGTTTCGGTGAGGGTGGAAAAACCAGCCTTCCATCCGAGGAAGCGCGCGCGGAGCGACGCGCTCCACCTTGCCGCCTTCCGAGAATCCGCCGAGAATCCCGGCTGAGACTCCGGAGCCTGCCGTCCCGATGGCCGCAATCCGGTGGAACGCGACCTCCGGGCGCGTTTCCCTCACCGCCAACGCGCCCGGAGGTCGCGTTCCACCCATCCAGTCCGCGGAAATCCCTTTCACTCCTCCTCTCCAAGTCCCCGAGTCGCCAAGTCTTCTTCATCGCCTTGGTGAATCAAGCGGCGGCGTTTGCCGCGGGCAATTCCATCACCGCCGCGCCATCCGCGCCCGATGAGGGACATCATCATCATCGCCGGGCCAAACGGGGCGGGGGAAGACCACCTTTGCGCGGGAGTTTCTTCCGCAGGAGGCGAACTGACCCACATTCATCAATGCGGACCTCATTGCCGTGGGCCTCTCGCCCCTCCGCCCGGAGGCGGCGGCCCGGCGCGCGGGACGCATCATGCTGCAGATGATTGCCGACAGCGTGAGACGCCGCGAGAGCTTTGCCATCGAGACGACGCTGAGCGGGCGCAGCTACGCGCAGATGATTCCCCGCTGGAAAAAGGCCGGCTATCGCGTGGCGATCTTCTTCCTCGAACCGCCGAGCGTCGAACTGGCAATCGGGCGTGTGGCAGACCGCGTGGCGCAAGGCGGGCACGACATTCCGGAGCCGGTGATCCGCCGCCGCTTCACTGCGGGAAGGCGGAACTTTCTGAATCTCTCCAAATCGCTCGCCGACGCATGGCGGCACTATGATCATGCAGGAGACAGCCCGCTGCTGCTCGCCAGCAGCGACCCGTCATGAAGACGAAGCAGACTTGGATACAGCAGGCCGACAATGCGCTCATGCGCGCCGCAAAACGCGCGCGCGAAGTGGCCGAGCGCACGAATACTCCGCTCCATGGGATCCGGGACGGGAAGATCGTGCAACTCATGCCCGGTGCCGGGGATTGGGTGCTGCGGGAACACCCGCCTGCCTACGGCAAGAAGAAGCGCTGACAGAGGGCTGCATCCTCCGGTTCTCCTCATCCCCTCGTCTCCAAGTCCTGCATTTCTTCCTCGCCACGCGCAGCCCCGCCCCGCACCCTCCGCGGCGAAAACCACCCTCCCACGCGGTATGAGACACGAGACAACCACCGGCAGCGCAGCATCAGCCGCCCTGCAGCAATGGCCCGCACGGCGACTCCGCCGCTCCCCGTCTCCCATTCTCCAAGTCTCTAACCCTTCCGGCTCACCCTCCGGCACATCGACCCCGCGCAAACGCAATTCCACGCCTTCACCCGCAACATCGCGGGCAAGGTGGACGTCATCACCGAAGGAGGGGACTCTCTTCGTTCCGGTCGCCGACAGCCAGCGCATCACCGTACGCGGCCAGTCTGAACTCGGTGGCAACGAATCTGTTCCGATGCCCCTCTTTTAGTCCGTTCTCGAAAAATTTAGACCATTCCAAACCAAATCATGGCTGTTCCTATCACTATTCTTCATCTGACCGATATTCACATTAGAGGCAAGCATGCGGACGATGTGAAGCGTCGTGTGAACGCATTCATAAAATTTGCTACCGCGAAAGCTCTGAAGCCCGACATCGTGGTAGTCACAGGAGATATTGCCTTCTCGGGAGCGAAAGGCGAGTACGAGTTATTTGAGAAAATTGTCCTGCTTCCTTTGGCGAACTGCCTTCATGTGCAGCCAAAACACTTCATTCTCATACCTGGTAACCATGACGTCGAAAGAGACCTGGTAACGGCCCCCCAAAACGAATTGGCGCGCAGTCTGTCGCAGACCCGGGATGCTGAAAACCTGTTACTCAAGGAGCGCTCTCCCCGCCTAAAGAATTTCTTTTCCTTCGCGCAATCGTTCTTTCCGGGTGCGGGCTCTTCAATCGTAACAAGCCAAATTTCGGCTGAAAATGCGCACACCCGTTTGTTCTCAATCCGCGGAATCAGAGTAGGGGTAGCGGCTCTAAATTCTGCCTGGCTTTGCGTAGACGACAACGACAAAAATCATCTATTTCTAACAGAACGACAAGTTAGTGACGCTGTCGAGACTCTGAAGTCTGCTCATCTTCGGATCGCCCTTTGCCATCATCCATTCGATTGGTATCACTCGGCAGAAGCCAAACTGAGTTTAGGTGACTTGGCTCGCACGTTTGACGTTATCCTCACCGGCCACCTACATCAGCCTGAATCGGAATACCAACTAACTCCTTCCTCCGAAACACTAGTGTTCACAGGGCGCGCATTTTTTGATGGAAAAATTCGAGAACAAGTAGAAGACGGCTTCCATGTGTATGAAGCCGACATCGCTCAGCGGAGGCTTGTAGCCCGGTACTTCAAATACGTCAGAAAACGTGATGTTTTCGCAAAAGATACCGACCATGCTGACGAAGGAGAGTTTCCATTTAACCTACCCCTTTCTCGATCCCTTTTTCCTTCGCACTCGCTTGCGATTCAGCGCCTTGCTGACACGGGAAATGAGCTTCAACAAGAAATCCGCCAGGAACTCTCAATACTTCAAGGCACGACTAATCCGGTCATTGTGACGCCGAAGCTTTTCCCGTTCACGCTCAGCAAAGGGAAACGCATATTGGATCGACGAGCCGTTGCCTTGAGCGATCTGCTAAAAGCGAACGCGATTGTTTTCGGACCAGCGGATTCAGGAAAATCGATCCTCCTCAAGTCTCTTGCCAGTGAAGAGAATACCAATTCATCGCTGGAAGACAATGGTGACGCGGTGCCCGCTTGTCTGTACTTAAGCCTTTCACGGATTCCGAAACCTATAACTTCTGCGACGATTATTGACGTGATCGTTAAGCTCACCGGAGTCACCGGGGGCGAAGGAGACCTACCATTGCTCCGCCTAATTGTTGACGACATCAGGTCTGACACAGAAGCGACTGTCGCAATGATTCAGGAACTGTGCGGCCAGAAGGGATGGTCTTTTCTTCTTGCGCTCAGCGGTGTCTTTGTTGCTGAGACGCTTGCTCAAGCGGAATCATGCAAACACATTAACTTTTATGCAATCCAACCTTGGGGTCCAAGCAAAATTCGGGAAATGGCCGTGCGCTTGTTTGAAAAGACCGGAATTGATGTGAATCTCGTATATGAGTCAGTTCGACGCAGCTTGGAAGAATATGACCTTCCAGCGACGCCGACTACCGTAAGCTTATACATGAGCCTCCTCGCAAAGGCGGGGGGAGCCATTTCTGGCATCTCGTTCCTGCGTCTTCTGGAGCAGATCGAGGAGAGCCGTATTGGTACCAGCGAGAATCCGCCCACGGATACGAAATACTACCGGCAACAGATTCTTGACCGGATTGCTGAGGCTATGTTGCGTCAGAATGCTGATTTTCTGTCTCCAGTGCAAGTTAAGCAGATTATTGCCGAGCGATTTGCGGGTAAGCTCTTAGCATTTGACGCTGATTTAATCTTGAGTGGGCTTATTCGCTCCGGAATACTGATTGTGAGGGAGGAAAACATCGAATTTGTTCATTTTGTCTTCCTTGACTATTATTTGGCACGCGCAATTCTTGCGGGTAATCTCGCAGAATTGGAGTTTGCTACTACTCTGGAACAATGTGTGCGACTAACGTACGCACTGGCGCTTTTTGCGGGGATGAAGCGGGACAATTGTGCTCTTGGAAAGCGCCTTCTTGGAGCGATTGAGGCGCGGTTTCCTGAGCCAGAAGAAAGAGATTTGAAGGCTCTTGACGAACACATCAAAGATCTCATTGCGCCTGGCTTTGAGGAAGGTGTAACACCTGATAGCATTGCCTCTGGAGACCTTGACAAGAAGGTCGACTACGAAGCGATGGACGACCAATACGAACGGAAGCGCTCGGCGGTTCCAGCAAAACGCCGAAAGCTGATCCGCCAAGGTACTAATATTTCACTGGACGAGATTTCGACGCGGATTTCAAGCCTGAGCGCATTTTATAGTATATTTAAAAATCTCGAAGACATAGACGGTAAGGAAAAAACTCATTTTCTTGATCGGATTTTGGATCTTCATATCCAGACTAATTTTGCACTAATCGATCTCGCGCACGCGAAAATCAAAGATGAGGATTTTCGGACGGTCGTTGCATACTTGGTGACATGGTCCGGGCAAGGTTTCATGGCGGCGGCGTTAGGAAACCAAGCTCTTTGCGAAGCAATCAAAGTCTGTGTGCGACAGACGAAGAACGATTTTAAGGAGCTGTTGTTGATCCTTCTTTTAAGCGACATTGCGGATCCGGAATCGTTGATTGAAATAGACCGATTTCTAGAAAAGACCAAATCAATCTCCTCGATCGAAATTTTATTTTTTCATCTCAGGCAACGTATGGTTAAACACGAGACGAGGGTCATTCCTAAAGACCTTGTTTCTACTTTCAAGAAGGCTTTCGAGCGTCGACAAGAATTCTACAAGAGCACGAAAACAAAAGGTGCATTGAAGGCGCTTTTTGAGAAAACTCTCGCCGAAACCGAAAATGAGCACCGAGCAGTTCAGGCAGCCGCCGAGAAGGGGAGTTAATCAAAAGGAAGTAAGCCGCTCAGCTTCCCTCGCGGGCGGTTTCCTTCATGAGGGCGAGGAGGGCGCAGCCGACGGCGAAGCGGGCGTCGAGCTTCCCGCCGCCGGGTGAAAGGTCGAGGGCGACCTCTTTCACGAAGAAACGGAAGGGCTGCCGGAGTGTGGCGAAGAAGAGACCGGGAGACTTGGAGACGAGGAGACGCGGGGACGGGGAGAAATGTCCGCGCAGGACGAGGGGCCGATGCTGCCAGAGGGCGGAATTGCGTCAGCCTTGGATTTTGTTCGCTGACAGGCGGAGGCGCCATGATAGTGCGGCAGAGCCGCCCGTGCTCATCGCCAGCAGCGATCAAGCAGCGATAAGCATCACCATTCCGGCCCACTTTTTCACTTCAGACCCGACCCATGCCAAAACGCCGCGCTCCCATTCCGGTCCGCTCTGGAAGCATCGAGTTTCTCAAGATCAATGCGGCGCCGCGTGACTGGCGCGACAGCTACCACTGGGTGCTCTCGCTGAGCTGGCCGCAGTTTTCGCTCTTCCTGCTCGGCAGCTATCTCGTGATCAATACGGTTTTCGCGGTGCTCTATCTCGTGAGCCCCGGTGCGATCGGAGAGATGCAGGCGGGCTCCTTTTGGGCGGCGTTTTTCTTCAGCGTCGAGACGCTGGCCACGGTGGGCTACGGCCACATGTTTCCCGCCACGCTCTATGGGCACATCGTGGTGACGGTGGAGATTTTCCTCGGGATGGTGTGGCTCGCCGTGATCACGGGGCTCATCTTCGTGCGTTTCTCGCGACCGACGGCGCGGATTGTCTTCAGCAAGTCGCTCGTGATCGGGAATCATGACGGGCGTCCCACTTTGATGTTCCGCGTGGCGAACCTGCGGCACACGAGCATGGTGGATGCGCATTTCAGCCTCGTCTTTTCCAGGGACGAGAAGGTGCTCGAAGGCGGGGATGTGCGGCGCTTCCACGAGCTGAAGGTGTATCCCGAGCGCATGACGCGCTTCCCGGCGGCGCTGACGATTCGCCACACGATTGACGAGCAAAGCCCGCTGCATGGCGAGACTGCCGAGACGCTCGCGGCGAGCGACGCGTTCTTCCTCGCCGAGGTGACCTCCGTGGAGACGGTGATGGCGGCGACGGTGCAGAGTGAGCGGGATTACTCGTGCAGCGAGCTGCGCTGGGGCGAGCGCTTTGTGGACATCTACGAGGAACTGGGGAACGGCAGGCTGCAGGTGGACTATGGGCGGATTCACGAGACCGAGCCCGTGCCGACACCGCCGGCGACTTAGGCGAAGATGGAAGGCAAGGCTAACGGGCGCGGTGTGGCCGGGGTTCCTTGGGAAAGAGGAAGGGAGGGGACTTTGGGGAGAATCCGACGCCGACGGCGCTCCTCACCGCGCAAAATGCCGGCATCCCCGATCTGCCGACGATGGCGGAGCTGACGAAATCCGCGCCGGTGTGCGTGACCATTTCTTCCAACGCCTCGCCTGCGAAGGTTGATCCTGAAAAGGCAGCGTCGCGCGACAGGATATTCGTGATCGTCGCCGCGCTCGCCGTCGCCGCGCTCATCGCCGGCCTGCTTCTTCCGGGATCGGATTGTTTGTGAGCACTCGTAGGGGGGCATCATTTCCGCTCGTCCGTGCGGCGGCGCGGTGCATCATCGCGGGCATGCGCGTTCTCCTCACGCTCCTGTTGTGCGCCCTCGCGGTGCTTCATGCGGAACCGGCCCCGCTCGTGGCCGAGCGTGGATTTACAGCCGCTCGCTGCGCAGGCGCGTGCGAATCCATCGTGGACGTGACGCACGACGTGCCGGGCCCCGATGGCAAGCAAGCGCCAACGCCGTAACCATTTTTCCATGCAATTCCTCGACCGCCAACGTTCCGTCGCCCGGCCCGGCTTCACGCGCTGGCTGGTGCCGCCCGCCGCGCTCGCGGTGCATCTTTGCATCGGCGAAATCTACGGCTTCAGCGTCTTCAATGTCCCGCTCACGCGGCTGCTCGGCATCACGCAGTCCGCGCCCGGCGACTGGACGATCCCGCAGGTGGCCTGGCTGTATTCGACGGGGCTGATTCTGCTCGGACTTTCCGCTGCGTTCTTCGGAAAGTGGGTCGAGAAAAATGGGCCGCGCAAGACGATGTTCGTCAGCGCGTGCTGCTGGGGCGGGGGATTCCTCGTCGCGAGCCTTGGCATCAAGCTCCACCAGTTCTGGCTCGTGCTGCTCGGCTACGGAGTCATCGGCGGAATCGGCCTCGGGCTCGGCTACATTTCGCCCGTCTCCACGCTCGTGAAATGGTTTCCCGACCGGCCCGGCATGGCGACAGGAATGGCGATCATGGGCTTCGGCGGAGGCGCGCTCATCGGTGCGCCGTTTGGCAGCGAACTGCTCCGGCATTTTGCGACACCGCATTCCACGGGCGTGATGGAGGCATTCCTCGTGATGGGCGCCGTGTACTTTTGCTTCATGGTCTTCGGCTCGATGACCGTCCGCGTGCCGCCGCCCGGCTGGAAGCCCGAGGGCTTCGTCCCGCGCACCGTCGAGCAGGAACTCGTGACCACCGCAAACGTCACCGCCGACGAGGCCATCAAGACCCCGCAATTTTGGCTGCTGTGGGCGGTGCTCTGCCTGAATGTCACCGCGGGCATCGGCATCCTCGGGCAGGCGTCGAACATGTGCCAGAGCATGTTCGGCGTGCCGAAGACGGTCGGCGACGGCTTCGCGGGGTTCCTCAGCATCTTCAATATGGGCGGCCGCTTTTTCTGGTCGAGCACAAGCGACTACACCGGGCGCAAGCGCGTTTACTTCATCTATTTCCTCCTCGGCGCGGTGCTCTACTGCCTCGTCCCGCTCACGCAGCGGATGGGGAATGTGGCGTTCTTCGTCGGCGTCACCGCGCTGATCATCTCGATGTACGGCGGCGGCTTCGCGACGATCCCCGCGTATCTGCGCGACATGTTCGGCACGATGCAGGTCGGCGCGATTCACGGTCGGCTCATCACCGCGTGGTCCATGGCCGCGGTGCTCGGCCCGCAGCTCGTCACCTACATTTCCGAGTATCAAAAGTCGCGCAACGTGCCCGTCGCGCAGTCTTACAATTTCACGATGTATCTCATGGCCGCGCTGCTCGTCATCGGCGCGTGTTGCAATGCGTGCATCCGCGCCGTGGACTCCCGGCATCATTGGAAAGGCGAAAAGCCCTCGTGATTTTTTCCTGCAAACGATGAGCACCAATCACCAACCCGCACCCGGCGAGCCTTCGCGGCAGTCCGGCCAGTCAAATCTCCCGATGCTCTGCATCGCATGGCTGGTCGTCGGCATCCCGCTCGGCTGGGGAGTCGTGAAGTCCGTTGAAAAATCGCTCCCGCTTTTCAACGGGCGTCCCGCTGCCGCGCCCGTGCCGCCGTCGTCAGGGGCGCGATAGCTGACCGCTACTTGCTCGTTGTGAGGTCGAGAAAGCGGGGGGGCAGATCGTCAAACGCGATAATCCGTCTGTCGCTTGTTCCCGCAGGACAAGCGCGAAAAATTTGATCGTGAAATCGAGGACGGCGCCGATCTTGCCCGCTGTTGTCAAACGGCATGAACTGCCTATCCTTCGTGCATGACCACCGCCCTCCAAAGTCAGGATTTCAGCGCCGCGCCACTCGTCGTGGGCAGTGATGAAGGGCGGCTGTTCATGGCCATGAAAATGTTCGAGCTTGGGCGCGCGACGCTGGCTCAGGCTGCGGAAATCGCGGGCTACTCGGTGCGTGGATTCATGGATGTGATGGGGCATCACGGCATCCCCGTCGTCAATTACCCGGCATCTGATCTCGCCTCCGAGATCGCGTGGTGAAGATTCCCGCCGTCTTGGATTGCGCCTGCCTCATCGGCCTTGAGCGCATCGGGAGGTTGGATCTCTTGTCGGCATTGCTGGAACCCGTCATTGCCCCGCCTGCTGTGGTTCAGGAGTTCGGCTCGCGCCCCGATTGGATCACCGAAGTCACACCCTCGGATCGCGGCATGGTCGCCGCGTTGCGCTTGATCGTGGACCCTGGCGAAGCGGAGGCCATCACGCTGGCTTATGAGAAAGGCGTGCGGCTTATCATTGATGATTTGAAAGGCCGGTTGGTCGCACAGCGACTCGGCATCGCTGTGACTGGCACTGTCGGACTCATAGTGAAGGCGAAGGCGCAAGGTCTCGTGGTGGCGGTGACTCCGCTTCTCGACGCTCTGGAAGCCCGTCAGTTTCGCATCAGCAACACCCTGCGTGCGGAAGCGCTGCGCCTGGCTGGTGAACTGGGATAATCGATCCTTGTTCCCCGCACTCGAAGGCCACGTCGCCGCCGAACTCACGCCGCAGGACATCGCGGAAAATGCGGTCGTGAAAATAGCCGACGAGGCCGGGATGGACGTGAGCCGCCAAGCGTGGCAGGCGCGCTACGCGGACGCCATCGCGACAGCCGAGGCGATCCCGATCGAAGGCGTGCGGGTGCCCTTCCGCAGCCTTGAAATGCTCATCCAAAGCAAGACCACCTGCCGCGAGCAGGATCGCGCGGATTTGGTGCGGCTGCGCGACCTGCTGGAACTGAAACGCCAGCGCGGAGACGCGGCGAACTGGAGCGGGCGAAGCTCACGCCGCCGCTGAAGGTCAAAATGCAACAACGCCATCGCGGATGCACTCGCCGACCTCGGCAGGCCGGAGGAAAACGGGAAGGCGTTCGTGGGATTCCAGAAGTATCGCTACGCGGAGAAAGTGGCGTAGGCGGCTAATTTTCGCGCAGCATCCGGGTTAATCCGCGACCAACTCACCCCATGAAACGTATCTCGTCCTCATCCGCCGCCCTGTTCTGCCTCGTCACCGCATGGAGCGCTTCCGCGCTTCACGCCGAGGTGAAGCTCTCGAAATGCTTCACGCCGCACATGGTGCTCCAGCGCGGGATGGAGGTGCCGGTCTGGGGCACGGCGGCTCCGGGTGAAAAGGTGAGCGTCGCGTTTGCGGGGCAGACCGTGAGCGCCACTGCCGACGACAAGGGCGCGTGGCGCGTGAAGCTCGCCCCGCTGACCGCGAGCGCCGAGCCGCAGGTGATGACGGTCGGCGAAAGGAAGATCGAGGATGTGCTCGTCGGCGACGTGTGGGTCGGCTCCGGGCAGTCGAATATGGACATGCTCGCGGGCAGCTACACCGCGGGCGATCCCGTGCTCGCGGATGCCGTGAAGCAGACTTTTCCAAAAATGCGCCTGATGGGAAAGAACGCGGGCAGTGTGTGGGAACTGGCTGTCCCCGGCGTGAATGAAAAATTCAGCGCGCTGCTTTTCTCCTTCGGCTACGCGCTGCAAAAGGAGGTGGATGTGCCGATCGGCCTGATGGTCGGGGCGGTCGGTGGCACGCCCTCGGGATTCTGGCTCAGCGAGGAGATGTATCGCAGCGACGCCGCGTGTGCGGAGGTGGTGAAGAAATTTGCGGCGACCTACAACTACGACGAGGCGCTCGCGAAGCACAACGTGGCGAAGGCCAAATATGATGCGGATTTTGCCGCATGGAAGACGCTCGCCGAGGAGGCGAAAAAGGAGGGCAAGCCTGCGCCCGGCGCACCGCGCGCCCCGCAGATTCCCATCAAGCCGGGCGAGACGAACGGCGGCAAGGTCGGCCAGCTTTTTGAGTCATTCGTCCGTCCGTACGTCGGCTATGCGATCAAGGGCGTGCTGTGGGACCAGGGCGAGAGCCGGACGAACATCGTCGGCGTGGATCAGGTCACGCTCATGGGCGCGCTCATCCGCGGCTGGCGCAAGGATTGGGGCCAGGGTGACTTCCCGTTCCTCTACGTCGAGAAGCCGAGCGGCGGCGGCTGCGCGTTCGACTACACGAAGCCGATGAACCGCCTCGCGGACAAATTTGCGCCGCTGCCGAAAGCGATCCCGGCCGGCCCGGACCGCGAGTATTCGCACATGGCCTTCGCGCAGATCATGAAATATCCGAACACGCACATGGTCATCGCGAGCGACCTCGGGGGCGGCATTCATCCGGCAAACAAATCCGGCTACGGCGAGCGTGCCGCGCTGGTCGCGATGGCCGTCGCGTACGGTGGGAAAAGCGAACACCTCGGACCGCAGCTTGCGTCGCACGCCGTCGCGGGTGGAAAGGTCACCGTGAAGTTCACGCACGCCGGCAAGGGGCTCGCGTTTAAGAATGGCGAGGCGCTCCAGGGCTTCATGATCGCCGGCGAGGACAAGAAGTTTGTGTGGGCCGATGCGGAGATTGCGGGCGAGACCGTCGTCGTCTCCAGCAAAGACGTGCCGCATCCGTCCGCCGTGCGTTACGCGTGGGCTGGCAGCTTCCCGTGGGCCAATCTGTTCAACAAGGACGGCCTGCCCGCGCAGCCGTTCCGGACGGATAACTGGTAAGGCCGCTGGTTGAGGCGGGAGCCGGTGGTTGTCGTCCGCTCGATTTGGACAGCGTTTTCCATCCGCTGTCTGAACATTCGCTCACTTGCTTCCGTTCAGATTGCTGCGAACGATGAGGGAACAATCTGCACCCGTGATTCATTTTCTCCAACGCGCGGCGCTCCTCTTTCTCCTCCTCCTTGCATCGGCGGTTCCGGGGAATGCCATCACGTTCAACAACACGTGGGATCCCAGCATCAGCACCTATCTGCCTGCGGCGGATGTGCCGAAATTTCAGGCGGCGGTGATCTACGCGGAGCAGCAGTTCCAGAATGTCTTCACCGATGCGATCACGATCAATCTCACGTTCAAGGTGCGGCGCGGCACCGGCACGCTTGGGGCGAGCCTCGCGACATTCCTCCCCACGACTTATCCGGAGGTGAAGGCGGCGCTCACTGCCAGCGCGGTGAGCACGGTGGATCACAGCAGCGTGGCAAGCCTTCCGGTGAACGATCCCGCCGGGCCGGGCGGATGGTCGCTGCCCTCCGCGGAAGCAAAGGCGCTGGGCCTGTTCGCGGCAAACGATCCCGGTCTCGACGGGACGATCTATTTCGGCGGCGGCAATCCTTACACCTATGACCCGGCTAACCGGAAGGTGGCCGGAAAATATGATTTCATCGGAATAGCACTGCATGAGATATCTGAGGTGATGGGACGGAATTCGAACCTTGATTCGTTCCCGGTCGGCGCCGCGCCTTTCGACTTGTTTCGTTACACCGCAAGAGGTGTGCTGAACTTGGATCCCAATGCGGTGAATGTCTATTTTTCCGTGGATGGCGGGGCGACCAGCCTGCGTGTCTTCAACTCGAATCTTTCGGGAGACATCATGGACTGGGCGGGGCCGGCCCCCGATGCGTTCAATGCATTCGGCCCGACGAATGAACAGGATGACATGCTGCCGTGGGACATCACGGTGATGGACGTGATCGGCTACACGCCTGCGTCCTTCACCATCAGCCCGAGCGCGATCCCGGCGGCGGGCGGGAGCGTTTCGGGAGGTGGACGGGTGGCCGCCGGTGTGAGCGTGACGCTGACAGCCTCGCCTGCCGCCGGTTATTTCTTTGTGAATTGGACAGAAGGCGGGGTTCAGGCAAGTGCGGCAGCGAGCTATACTTTCACTGCCGGGGCGAACAGGACGCTGGTGGCTAACTTCGTTTCAACTGCCGCGAACGCAAACCTGTCATCCATTGTGCCCGGGACAGGCGCACTTTCACCGGCGTTTTCGAGCAATACGATGGCCTATTCGATCAGCCTTGCGAGAACGGCGGCGAGCTTTCGCCTCACGCCCGTGGTCTCACAGACTGGCGCGACTGTGAGGGTGAACGGAGTCCCCGTCGCATCGGGCGTTGCAACCGGGCTTGCGCCATTGGCGAACGGAGCAAATGTCTTCAGCGTCGTGGTCACTGCGCCGAACGGTGTGACAACCAAGACTTATTCCGTCACAGTGACGCGCTCGGCTCGCAACTCCCCGGCTGATCTAAACGGCGATGCGACCGATGACCTTGTTTTCCAAAATAACATCGGGCAGCTCTATGGGTGGCCGCTCGATGGCAGCGGGAGTGCCGCGAATTTTTCCACCGGAGCCGGGCTGAGACCGGGCTCCGGCTATCTCTATGGCGCAAGCTTGGGCGATTGGCGGGTGGTCGGACGCGCTGATATCAATAACGATGGAAAGGCCGATATCATCTTCCAGAACAATATCGGCCAGATCTATGTGTGGCTGCTCGATGGGAGCGGGAGCGCCATCAATTTTTCCACCGGCGCGGGCCTGAGGCCGGGCTCTGGTTATCTCTACGGAGGCGGGCTAGGGGATTGGAGGGTGATGGCGATCGGCGACGTGAACAGCGATGGCGTGCCGGACTTGGTCTTTCAAAACACAGCAGGCCAAATCTATGTGTGGCTGCTGGATGGCACCGGGAGCGCCGTGAATTTTTCCACAGGGGCCGGACTGAAACCGGGATCCGGTTTCCTCTACGGTGGGGTCTTGGGTGACTGGCGGGTGGTCAGCTGCGCCGATATCAATACTGATGGAAAGGCGGATATCGTCTTCCAGAACGGTGTCGGCCAGATCTATGCTTGGCTGCTCGATGGCACTGGGAGCGCTGTGAATTTTGCCAATGGGGCGGGGCTGAAACCGGGCAGCGGCTATCTCTACGGTGGCGGGCTTGCGGATTGGAGGGTGATGGCGCTCGGTGACATCAACAGCGATGGCGTGCCGGATCTGCTTTTTCAAAACACAGCCGGCCAGATCTATGTTTGGGCGCTCGACGGCAGCGGCAGTGCCGTGAATTTTTCCACCGGGAGCGGACTCAAGCCCGGCAGTGGATTCCTCTACGGTGCGGCCTTGGGCGACTGGCGCTTGCGCTGACAGACCGGCAAAAAACGGTGTGGAGCAAGGTAACGCGGGCAATCCTGCCCGCAGGCTAGGGATGCGGACAGGAATGTCCGCGTTACGGTGCCTCCGCCTATTTTTTCCCGAGCGCATCCGCTGCCGCCTGCTGGAATGCACCGCGCACGATGCTTGCATCGCTGTTCGGAAAATTTGCGCGCTGCACCATCATCACAAATGCCACGCCGCGCACCGGGTCGCACCATGCCTGCGTGCCCCATGCGCCGCCGTGGCCGAATGTGCCGGGCGAGAGCATCGCGGCGACGCCTTCGTGCGGCGTGCGCAGGATGCTCGTGCCGATGCCCCAGCCGTAATTTTTCCCGCGCTGGCCGAATGTGTCGTTCTGGAAAAATCCCGTCGGCAGATCGCCGGTCTGCGGCGTGCTGAGGAATTTCATCGCATCCGCGCTGAGGATGCGGCGACCGTCGAGCGTGCCGCCTCCGAGGAGCATCTGGCAGAAGCGCGCGTAGTCGGGCGCGGTCGAATAGAGTCCGCCATTGCCCCGTGGCGGTTGGCCGCGCGTGCCGAAGTCTGCGCGCGGCGGCACGGCTTCGAGTGCGCCGTCCTTGTTCTTCGCATAGGCCGTCGCGAGCCGGGCCCGCTGCGCGTTGCTCGGGTAAAAGGTCGTGTCCTTCATGCCCAGCGGATCGAAGAGCCGCTTTTGCAGGAACGCGTCGAAGGTCATCCCACTCACGACCTCGACGATCCGCGCGGCGGCGTTGATTCCGCTCTGGGTGTATTTCCACTTCGCGCCCGGCTCATATTGCATCGGCGTGGCGAGCCACAGCGGCACGAGGTCGGCGAGTGTCCGCGCATTTTTCGCGCTCTCGCCGGACGCCTCGCCGAGCCCGGAGGTATGCGTGAGAAGCTGCGTGATCGTGAGGTTCGCCGGCTTGCCCGAGGGCGTCTTCAAGTTCGCAAACTCGGGCAGATATTTCGCCACGGGATCGGCGACATTCAGCTTCCCCTCGTCCTGCAGCATGAGCACCGCGGTGCCGGTGATTGGCTTCGTCATCGAGGCAATCCAGAAAAGCGCATCCGGCGTCATCGCGCGCTTCGATGCGATGTCGGCCATGCCCGTGCTCGCGAGATGAAGCACCTTGTCCTTCGTCACGACGACTGTCACCGCGCCGGCGATTTCATTATTCGCCACCATGTCCTGCATCGCCGCGCCGACCCCGGCGAGCACCGGTTCGGCGGCAAAGGCCGGGCATGTGAGGCAAAGTGCGGCAGCGAGGGCGAGGCAGGCGATGGGGCGGGGGAGGTGCATGGCGAAAAGTGGGATTTGTGATTCAGTCGCCCACGAATCACAACCCGCTTTTCGTGGCGCTCGTGCATGGTTGCGAGGGCGTCTGGAATGCAATATTGGGGAAGATTCCCTGTCATCTCCAGAGCATCTGTGCCACACACGGCGCATGAATGTGGAACGACTCAAGTATGT
>Ga0194055_10001777_pt1 | contig 17445 bp, 13 predicted proteins | sample SepL449m_MetaG_FD_155482 | JGI IMG/M metagenome (GOLD analysis project Ga0194055, IMG submission 155482) | Anoxic zone freshwater microbial communities from boreal shield lake in IISD Experimental Lakes Area, Ontario, Canada - Sep2016-L442-9m | ecosystem: Environmental > Aquatic > Freshwater >...
CTTTATCCCCGTCTGTCCCTTTATCCCCGTCTTCTCTCTTCTCTGTCTAGGTGAAGTTCCGTTTTGATCCCTCTTCGCACCATTCTCACCACCCGAATTGCCCCATGATTTTTCCTTTGAAATGACAAAAACACCAATTGACTAATTTTACAGAGAAAAAATGCTTAATTTACTACGGGAACTAACGGCCTGTTGCCACCGTCCTTGGTGAATTTGCGAGAGATTAAATCGGGATTCCATTGGTGGCGTTCTCTCCTCTCTCCCTAGGCAAAGCTCCGTTTTGATCCCTCTTCGCCCCACTCTCAGCACCCGCATTGCCCCATGATTTTTCGCTTGAAATCGCAAAAACACCAATTGACTAATTTTACAGAGAAAAAGTGTTTGATTCACTACCGAGATTTTTTGAAATCGCAAAAATGCACAACATGTGCCTTAAAATTTGCGAGTGCGCTTTGCTCTTGGATCAGGACTCATGGGGCAATGATTCATCCACTCCTCAGGAACCGCTGATTTCATCCAAGTCCAGTGGAGTAAGGTTGGCATAAAGGGCAGGCCTTTTCTCGCCGAGAATGGTAGCCAGACCGGCGATCGCGTCAGGGAAAACCCCGCTCCGCTCAGGGATTCCGTAAGTCAGGAATCATTGGGTGCTCTCGGCATTTCCAGACGAACGGTTGCCGTGCCAAAGCCCCATGAAAACAAGGTGAAGAAACACGGATATCCCCAAAAGAAGGTTGAACTCAAGTCTCTCCCCCCGTAACGACTCACAAGCCCTTGCCAAGCGCCGCTGATCTTAACGTCCAAATGGGCTAAAAATGGGGGCCTCCTCTGGGGTTTACGCTTCTTTGTTTGCCGGGCTGTGCTTCGTGAACCATGGTTCCTGAGGCTAGGTAAGTCCCGTTTCACGCCAACTATTTCACCAATGACCAGTCCCAAAGATTTCGCCGTTTCCCCACCGCCACTCCGTCCGGACCTCCCCATGACTCCGTCCTCATCCGCTGTGGATTCCGGGCTGCGCGTCAAAGCGGTGCTCTGCCTGATGCTTTTTTTCGCGGTGCTGGGGCCCGGGCTTTGGCATCTCTGGAAGTACACACCTTGGTCTTCGTTCGTGCCGCCTGCGCCATTGCTCGCCACCGATCTCCCCGGGGCTGCGGTGGAAATTCCCCAGGCTCCGCTCGAAACTTCGCAAATCGCGATTCCCCGCACGATCGTTTTACGGGCCGCTCCGAATTGTCCCGACCCCGCTGATGCGGCGGCGACTGCCCAACGCCTCGCGCGCGACGGCGTGCGCCGGGTGCTCCTGCAGTTTAAGCAGGACGAGACCGACGAGTTTGAAGGCGGGTCGCTCTTTTTCCCGAGCCCGCTCGCGCCGGTGGCGGCGGGTTTTGAGGACGGCCGACTGCTGCGTTTTGCGGAAGCAATGGCGGCGGCGGGCATCGAAGTCTGCGCATGGGTGCCGCTGCTCCATGACCCTGCGGCCGCGCGCCTCCACCCTGAATGGCAGGCGCAAAATGTTGCGGTGGAGGAAGAAGGCCACGCCCTGACGGGATGGTGGTCGAGGTCCAAATCCGGCCGAATGAGCAAGACCCAACCGGGCTGGCTCTGCCCGAGACATCCCGACGTCAGACGCTACGAGGCCACGATCGTCCGCGCGGCCGTGGAGTCGTGCCGGCCATTCCTGCGCGGTGTCTATGTGGATTTCATTCGCTTTGACGACGACTTTTCCTGCGTCTGCCCGCGGTGCCTCGGGGCGACGGCGAAACTGGCGGGAAAGAAGTCCGTGAAGGCTGGAGATTTGCCTGCCGCTCTGGCGAACCGTTCCAGCCTCTGGAAAGCGTGGACGGCGGGCCGCGGCGACGCCATCCGCGAAGTCGCCGATACTATGCGCAACGCCATCGAAGAAGTGGCCCCCGATCTTTGGCTGGGGGCGTGCGTGCTGCCCTTCAGCGCGAACGACTACCGGCTGAATACCCAATCTGGCCAGGATCTCACCAAGCTCTGCCTGGCAGGGGTGGATGAGATCATGCTCATGGGCTATTGGGACGACTGGGCCCTCTCCCCCGGATGGCTCGCGGAGAGTCTGCGGAACGCCGAGAGGCAAACCCATGGCGAAGCCCGCGTGTCCTGCGTGCTCGATGGCGACATGTCCGTCCAGCGGACGATGGCAACGCTCGATGCGCTCCGTGATTGGAAAGGGGAGCGCGCCTTTTTCCACTATGGGGCATGGCGGTCGGAAGTGCTTGCGGGACTGCGCCAGGCGGAGGCTCGCCTCGCGGAGATCGGGCGCATGCCTTCACCCGCCAGCACCGCATTGGTCGTGCGCATCGATACCGAGCCGGACAGCAACGGCAGCTACGAAAAGGTGAACCCGGAGATGATTCGTAGTCTGCTGAGGCTGTTCGCCGAGGAGGATATCCCTGCGACTTTCGTGACTTGTGGACGGCTCGCGGAGATCGAGCCCGAGGTCATCCTCGAAGCTCATCGCGCGGGTCACGAGATCGCCGTCCATGCCTACGACCACGAGCAACTCGACGAGCGGCCCGATGCCGAGCAGATCGCCATCGTGGACCGGAGCCTCGCGGTTTTTCGCCGGTTGGGCGTTCCCATTTCCGGTTTCGCCGCCCCGCGCAATAGCATCACGCCCGCGGTGCGCGACCGGCTGATCGCCCACGGACTGCTCTGGGATGGGTCTGAAGCCTACGACCCCCAGATTTCCTGGCTGAACGCGGAAGCGGCCGCCTCATCGACGAATGACCGCGCGGGCATCGTGGTGCTGCCCTTCATCGTGCCGAATGACTGGGATGCGCGCCACCTCCAGCACCTCTCCGCTCCGGAAATGGCAGCGGCTTGGGAGACGCGGCTGGTCAAGACCATCGACACGCGAACCAATCTCTTCGTCCTCGGCATTCACCAGTGGATCGTCGCGGAGCCAGGCAATCTGGATGCCGTCCGCCGCTTCATCCGTTTCGCCAAGACGCGACGGGAATGTCGCTTCGTCACCGCCCGCGAGGCTGCGCGGCAGGTACTTGCGGAGGGAGCGCGTGCCGACGGACTGGCGTGGCGCTGGAACGACGCACCGGAACCCTTCCACCTCGCCCGCTGAATGATCTGGGACTTTCTCCAGTTTTACGTCACGGCCTACCCTGCGTTGCTCTGCGCGTGGGTGGTGCTTCTCGCGTTGCTTCAGGTGCTCTGTCGCGAAAGCTCCACCGCCGTTCCGACGGGTGTCGGCGGACTTTCCGTGGCCATCCTCGTGCCCGCGCGCAATGAGGAACTGGTCCTGACCGAATGTCTCGAAGCGCTGCTCACCACGGACTGGCCGCACACGGAAATCCATGTGCTTTCCGATGGCAGCACCGATGGCACCGAGGAGATCGCGCGGAGCTTTGCCTCGCGGGGCGTCCGGCTCGCGGCCTCCGCCGTCAACCGGGGGAAGAGCGAGGTCCTGGAGGAGGCGCTCGCCGCTTTGACCAGCGATCTCGTCATGGTGGTGGATGCCGATACCCGGCTCGATCCTCGCGCGGTGCGCGAAATGGTCGCCCTCTTTGCCACTGAGCGGGTCGGCGGAGCCACGGCCAATATCCGCGTTTCTGAAGCGTCCTCCATTCTCGCCCGGCTCCAGCAGATGGAATACGCGAGCATCATCGGACTGCTCAAACGGGCGAACGGCTTCTGGGGCGGGCTCTTTACGGTGAGCGGCGCGGCGGCTTGTTTCCGGGTCGCGGCGGTGCGCGCGGTGGGCGGATTCCGTTCCACCTCGGCGACGGAGGACATCGACCTGAGCTGGCGGCTCCAGCGCGATGGCTGGCGGTTGGCTTATGCGCCGCGTGCCCACGTTTCCGTCCGCGTCCCGGAGCGGCTGCCCGCGCTCTGGCGTCAGCGGCGTCGCTGGTCGCAGGGGCTCGTGGAAGTGCTACGGTTGCAAGGTGATGTGTGGCGGCATCGCTCCCTGGTGCTCCTGCCTTTCATCGGGGAAGCTCTGGCCAGCATCCTCTGGGCGTTCCTTCTAGCCGCGACGCTCCCGGTATTTTTGGGACAATGGATCGCCACCGGCGGTCGTTCAGTTCTCGTGACGGAGTTTTGGAGCTGGCTGGCTTTCAGCATGGCGATGTTTTTGGTCCAAAGCATCACCGCCTGGGTGCTCGACGACCACTATCGGCGGCAGTCTCCGTGGCTGCTTCTGTTGGCGATTTTCTATCCAGGGTACTTTCTCGTCGTCGTCTTCCCGTGCGGTCTCGCGGGGTGGGTTAGCGGCTTATTCAGCCATCATGCCGCGCGCTGGGAGCGAACGGCGCGGGAGTGAATTTCATGCGCGCCTCGCTGCTGAGCTTCGCCACCAAGCCAAGAGAGAACCGCGTGATCGTCAGGAGCGACACCCAGCCAGCGGACTTCCGGATGCACCTGCGAGTGCTATAACCAGCCCTGATGACCTTACATCATGGATGCCGTCGGGGAGCTCGGCCTCCGCCTCTTGCGGGTGAACGAGCGTGGCAACGGCGACGCCTCGGACCCGCCGTCCTGCTTGCGCGGGTTGCTGATTTACGGATCCGCCACGGGGGGATTTTTAGGTGAGTGGTCGACGGAGTGCGGGGATGGTTCCGAGCCAGGTGGAGAGGAGGCAGGCAAGCGCGCCGATAGGGAAGAGTTGGGAAGCAAATGGGTGGGTGAACTTTGGCAAATACATCACTGAGATCGCGAGAAAGACACCGATGATGGGGAGGGTGGCGATTGATCCAAAAAGCCAGGCGCCGAGGCGACTGCCATTGGTGAAAGTCATTGAAAGTGGAAAAGTGGCGACAAGGAGGGCGACTCCAAGCAGTTCTGCGAGAAGGTGATCGATGGTGAACCCAATCGTTAAAAAAAGCACGCCGAATCCGAGGGAGGCACCGATGGTGAGGGCTTCGCGTTTTTCTTCGGGACGAAGGGCGTGGCGAGCGAAGGAGTCGAAAAGTAGGAAGAAATTTCCGATGGGTTTAGCGACCCACACCCAGAGGACAAAGAGTAAGTAGAGGGCAACGAGGGCGTAGCCACCGGGAATGAGGTGGGCACATTTTACCCCGAAGTAGAGGCCGAGGATGACCGCCCAGCGAGCGCCCGAGCTGAGGCGTTGCATAAAGAAGCAGTAGCGGAGGAAGCTGCGATAGAGTGGGGATCGGGCGCGAAAACTGTTGAGCAGACCATCGCGCGCGGATTCCATTTCAGGGTCGAGGCGCAGGGCTTCGCGGAAGTGGGTGGAGGCGGTTTGATGGTCACCGCATTGGAGGGCGGACCAACCGGCATTGGCATGGGTGAAGGCATTTTGGGGATCGCGAGCGAGCATCCCGGCGAGGTGGGTGGAGTTTTCGGCGAGTTTGTTTTGGAGGCGGAGGGTTTGAGCAAGTTGATTGGCCGCGATGGGGTGGTCGGGTTGGAGAGCGAGAGCGAGCCTGGCGGCCATTTCGGCGGGGGGCCAGTTCTCCATTTGGAGATGAGCTTGGGCTTGGGCAGTGAAAGCGCTGGGGCTTTGGGGATCAAGGGTGAGCGCAGAATTGGCACTGATGAGCCCTTCCTGAGGACGACCTAAAATGGTGAGGATATAACTGCGGAGGATATGGTGATCGGGATTGTTGGGGTCGAGACGGATGGAGAGCTCAATGGTGGCGAGGGCTTCGGCGTGGCGAGTTGGTTGGGAGAATTGGCAAGCGGAGAGGTGATGGAGGGCGAAGGCATCATGGGGGTGGAGCGAGAGGGCCTCTTTAAAAGCGCGTTCGGCCTCGGAGTAGCGGCCGAGATTTTTGAGCTGGAGGGCGCGCAATACCTGCGAGGAAATGTGGGAAGCGTCGGTCACTTTTTGATTCCAAGAAACGCTAAAACATCATCATAAAAGCCACTTTGATTGGAGTAGATCGCGTAATTTTTCGCGCTTTCAAACCACGCTTTTGTGGAGGGTTTGATTTCGCGGGCGGCCTTGATAAGATCTTCAGTATCAAGGGGAATGAGGCGATTTTCGCGGATCGCCCGGCTGAGAGACCGTTCGATGGCGAGGTTAAAGACGGCCTGTAAATCGGCACCCGAGAAGTCCCGGGTTTTTTTTGCGAGGGAGGCGACGTCGAGGGTGTGGATGGGTTTGTCGCGGGCGATGACTTCGATGATGGAGCATCGGGCCGATTCGTCGGGCGGAGGGACGAAGAGGATCCGATCGAAGCGACCGGGGCGCCGGAAAGCGGGATCGAGATGCCAAGGGGCGTTGGTGGCCCCGAGGATGAGAAGGCCGTCGTTGTTGCCGACATTGCCGTCCATTTCGGCGAGAAATTGGTTGATGAGAGTTCTGCCAGCGGATCCTTTGTGGTCATTGCGGTCGGCGGCAAGGGCGTCGACTTCGTCGAAGAAAATGACCGCTGGAGTGTGGCGGCGAACGAGTTCGAAAAGGGCGTGGAGATTTTTTTCGGAGTTTCCGAGATAGAGGTCGAGGATTTGGTGGATTCCGACGGAGAGAAAGTTCGCCTTAATTTCTCCCGCAGTGGCACGACTGATTAACGTTTTGCCACATCCTGGGGGGCCATAGAGCAAGACGCCTCCCCCGATTTTTTTTCCATATGCTTGAAAGAGCGCGGGATTTTTTAGGGGGTGGATGATCTTCATGCGGATCTCCTCCTTGATGGATTCCATGCCGCCGATATCGGCGAAGTTGAGGGTTGGTAGGGAGAGATCGGCGGATGTCGGTGGGGTGAGATGCTCGTCTTCCTCGGGATCGCTGGAGTATCCTTGGGCGGTGATTTTCTCTGGGGTGCGCGGGCCTTGCGGTGGCGGGTTGTTCTCGAGTTGGGCTTCGAGGCCGGGGTCTCGGAGAAGCGGATTGGCGGTGAGTGCGCGAGCGTAGGAAGACTGGGCATCGCGGCGGTTTCCTTCGCCGGCGTGGAGGCGGGCGAGGAGGAGGTGTGCGGGCCCGAAGTCGGCATTTTCAGAGAGAACCGATTCGATTCGAACGATGGCTTCGCTGGTTTTTCCGCTGAGATGAAGAATGGAAGCCACGCCGACTTTTGCTTCTAAGCGGAGGGGGTCGATGGCGAGCGCCCTTTCGAAAAAAGCGCGGGCGTCGTCGAGGATCCATTCATCGAGACAGGCTTGGCCGAGCAGGAGGAGAAGAGGGAGATTATTTGGCGAAAGGGCAACGGCTTGGCGGAGCGGTTCGAGGTTGGACATGAGGAGATGATCTAATGTCTGAAGACTGGTGACAAGTGGGAGATGCGATGTGGATATTTGGATTGCTTTGCAAGGTGGCGGATGGCATGCAGACTGCTCTTTCAATGTTAGATTAAACTAAAATTCTCATGATCTTTCTCGTTGTTGATGACAATCGTTTGCTGAACCGCTTTTTAACTACCTACCTCCGTGGTAAGGGTCATTCGGCTACCTCATTAAATGATAGTACCAAGGTGGAGTCTTGGCTGGATTTGAATCCTTGCGACGGACTGATTTTGGATATCGGGATGCCGAAGATTGATGGATTGACGTTGATTTCGCAGGTACGAGAAAATCATCCGACCCTTCCGATTGTGATGTTTACGGGGCTTGGCTACGATGAGGAAGCGATGAAGGCGGCACGGAAGGCGGGGGCAAACGGCTATGTGAGCAAGGGCCTAGGGCCATCAGAAATTTATTCGGCGCTCCTGCGGGTGCTCGGACAGACGCCAGCGAAAGAGTAGTCTGAACTGCTTGAAGATGGGAATCGCGGATGGTTACTCAGAGTTAAATCAAATGAGGGCGTTGCGACTAAGCGGAGGTACTGTGGAGTTCGGCGATTCGCTGTTTCAGGAGAATTGCGGGCCATTGGCCTGGGGCGTTGGGTTGATCAAGGTAGCCGTAGTTCAGGACCGAGCCTGCTTGGGCGAGCAGGAGTCGAGAAACTTTTCCAAATACTCCCATTCCCATCACACTCAAAGGGAGGGGTGTTTTTTTGCAGAAGAGGGCGAGGAGTTTGGCTACGGCACTGGGGTGGTCCGTTCGGGCGGCGAGTTTGCAAATGGTTGCTCCAGAGGATTGGCCAGATTGAAACAATTTTTCGATTCTTTGCGGTGGCGGGAGCGATGCAAAGTGGTGATCGGAGAGAATCAATCCCACCCCTGCCGAATGGGCGTCCGTGATGGTCGATTCGAGTTGCTGAATCGAGCGGAGCTCGATGTCGATGAATGTCGCCACGGGGATGAACTGGGCGAAGAGGGACCGCCGATCCTTGGCGAGCAAAGTTCCTGCGCCGCCTTCGGAAGGGTGGCGGGCGGTAAAGATCAAGGGCAGTGGGAGTTTGGGGATGGCACGGATCAAGGGTCGGAGATCGGAGGCAAAGGAATCGAGGCGAATTTCGAGGAAATCGAGATCGGAAGGATGGAGGCGAAGGGCTTCGCGAATCCCCTTGAGGGAGTGAACAGTTCCGACCACCGAAGGTCTGAACTGCAAATTTCTCGCACTTTTTAAATGGATCATATTCTTTCTCCACCGCAGAAAACCTGATGATCGGACGAAAACAAGAACTCAATCTTCAAGCGCTCCAATTTGTTGATGGCATCACATTGGTTTTGGCTTTTTGGTGTGCTCATTCCTTGCGTTACTGGGTCGGTGGGGAGTGGTTCTTTTTTGATAAGCCGATTGGTCCGTTTCGAGATTTTCAATGGTTGCTTTTTGCAATTATGCCTTTTGGGCCTATCTGCTTAGAGATGCAGGGATTTTACACTAATCCCTTACAAAAAGAGGCGGGCAAGTCGCTCAATCAAATTATCCGCGCGCTTTTCTGGCTTGGTCTGATCATCGCCTGCGCGGCCTTTTTTTTCAAGTTAGATGTCCCTTCCCGGGCGGTGATGCCAATCTTTGTCGCGACTTCGGTGGGCTTGTTATTATTGCGGGAGCGACTTTCTCTCGCCCGCCACCGGTCCCGGTCTCGTCGAGAAGATTTGCGGGAGAGTTTAATCCTCGTTGGGACTCCTGCGGATATCCATCAACTGCGGCACTCCTTCACTCCTGAGCAAGTTTTAGAGATCGAGGTGGTGATGGAGATGGACATTGAAAAGCAACCGGTCTCCGATTTAGTCGATGCCTTGCATAAATATTCCGTGGGTCGAGTGATCTTTGCTGGAGGACATAGCCACCTTAACCGGTTGCAGGTGGGAATCGCCGCCTGTGAAATTGAGGGGGTGGAAGCCTGGTTGGCGGCGGACTTTATTCGTACGGAATTTGCGCGTCCCGACTTTGATGCCTTTGGTACCCGACCGATGCTCGTCTTTCGCACCACTCCCGATGTCTCATGGGCGCTTCGGTGTAAGACATTGATTGATAAAGTCGGGGCGGTCGTTGCTCTGGTGCTGCTCTCGTGGGGATTTTTGATTGCGGCTGTTGGCATTCGGCTGACCTCACCGGGCCCGATTATTTTTCGGCAAAAACGGGCTGGTAAAAATGGTAAGCCTTTTTACATGTATAAGTTTCGATCGATGAACACCGACGCAGAGATGCGGCAAGCGGAGTTAGTGGCTTATAACCAGATGGATGGCCCCGTTTTTAAGATCGACAACGACCCGAGGGTGACGCCGTTTGGAAAATTTCTTCGGAAGACGAGTATCGATGAGTTTCCGCAACTCATTAATGTCCTTAAGGGAGAGATGAGTTTGGTTGGCCCTCGTCCGCTGCCGATCTATGAGGTCGAGCAATTTGCGAGTACCTCTCAGCGCCGGCGGCTTTCGATGAAGCCGGGATTAACCTGCCTCTGGCAGATTAGTGGTCGGAGCAAAATCACGAGTTTCGAAGCTTGGGTGCAATTGGATCTCCGCTATATTGACCAATGGTCGTTGTGGCTGGATTTCGAAATTCTGCTTAAGACCATCCCAGCTGTCCTGATGGGGGCTGGAGCGCGTTAGGATGATTAATTTGCCATGGATATTCGCAAAGCTTTAATAACGGCGGCTGGTGAAAGCCAGCGCACCCTGCCCCTCCAATCTTTGGTCGATCGGGACGGCGTGACCAAAACGGCCCTGGCGATTATTATCGAGGAAGTGATTGGGGCAGGGATTGAAACCATTGGGGTGGTGATCACTCCTGGCGACGAAAGTGCCTATCGAGTTGCCGCTGGGGTCCATGCGGAAAGGCTGACTTTTATTGAGCAATCCAAGCCGCGCGGGTATGCCGACGCGATTTTCCAAGCGGCTTCATTTTGTGGCGAAGATCCCTTTTTGTTATTGGTTGGAGATCATCTTTATTTGAGTAGTGTGCCGAAAGGATGCGCCTCGCAACTCGTGGAACTAGCTCGGGCAGAGAAGTGTAGCGTTTCAGCTGTGGAATCTACCCATGAGAGCCAATTGCCTTACTATGGCGCAGTTGGGGGGAAATTGGTGGATGCGCATCGCCGACTTTATCAGGTCGACACCGTACTGGAAAAGCCGACGCCTACGGAGGCTGAGCAAAAGATTGATGTGCCTGGCTTGCGGGCTGGATATTACCTGTGTTTTTTTGGAATGCATGTTTTGACGTCCGCCGCGCAACGACTTCTTGGAGAGGCGTTTGCTGAGATGCCTGATGGAAATGAGCACGTCAATTTTCGAGCGGTGCTGGCGGAGTTGGCGGTGCAGGAACGTTATTTGGCGGCCGAACTGAGTGGCCAGCGTTATGACTTTGGAGTGAAGTATGGGTTACTTACGGCACAACTGGCACTCGGACTGAACGGGATCGACCGCGATGAAGTCTTGCGTGGCATCGTGGAGTTGATCGCGACGAAACTGGTTAAATAGTTGGGCTATGTCGCTCTGTCTTCTTGATCTGATCACCTCCCCTGATGAGGAAATCCGCGATCGCTCGCTGGACGAAATTTGCGCGAAAGCGACTCTAGATGAGTTGCTTGCGGAGTGTGTGATCATCGATAATTTTCGGCGAGCGGAGAAGAATCTTTATCGGCGAGTGCGGGCACTCCTCTTTCTCTACGCGATTCATCGATTTCATTTGCCGAGCCGTTTTTCGCTGAATGTCCTGCCGACGCCGATTCCCTATTCTGGTTATGAGCATTTACTAGAGCGTCGGTTTGAGGAGGCGATTGAAATTTTTTCGCAAAAGCAAAGTGCCGATGGACCGAGTGATTCATTGAGTTCGGGATTGGCCTCGGCGTATCACCGCTTGGCTTTTCAAACCCTCGCAGATCAAGTTCGCCGAAGCGTGCGAACAGTGCGGGGCAACCAGTGGATGTTCCGAATGGGGCATCCGCACGATCAGCCGCTGCGCTTTCGTTCTGAGCTGATTGAGGCCGATGCCGATGGACTTTTCCCGATTCTTCGTGAACGGACGCCCGTCCGGATGGACCTGACCCATTCAGCTTGGAGTGATATCTTTTTTTTGGGGATGGACTTCCCTGCGGGGGCTAAAGTCTTAAACATTTCGGTTGATCTTGGGGTGCACGGGCGGGACGCTTTCCCGAGTCCTCCGGTGAGTGCATGGCTTCGGGTGATCGACCAACCGATCATTCGTTTAGTCTCGGTGGATCTGGGGGCGAGTGCGGAAATCTCCTCATTGGGTGAGGTTTTTGACTTTGCGAAAGATTATCTGGGGTTGCTAAAGGCGGCGGTGATTGCGAGTGGGCTGGTTCCGCCTGGGATTGAGGGGTCTGGTCAATCGCTCGGCGACTTGTTGGCGCAGATGTTGGGGCCGGGGCGCGGGTTCGAGCTCGTCTCTAGTGTGAACGATATTCCAAAAGGTTCTCGCCTAGCGGTTTCGACGAATCTTTTGGCGGCGTTGATTGGGGTTTGTATGCGGGCAACTGGGCAGGCGGAATCGCTCACTGGTCCACTTGGCGAGTCGGAGCGCCGGTTGGTCCTTGCTCGAGCCCTTCTCGGAGAGTGGCTTGGGGGGAGTGGCGGTGGATGGCAAGATTCTGGTGGGGTTTGGCCGGGGATTAAATTGATCGAAGGGGTGATTGCCGATGCGGTTGATCCAGAGTGGGGAATCTCGCGGGGGCGATTAATGCCGAAGCATCATGTTTTTGGGCGGGAGGAAATTCCTGATTCGGCGCGTGAGGCGCTTCAAGCATCGCTGGTTGTCGTCCACGGTGGGATGGCCCAAAACGTCGGGCCAATTTTAGAAATGGTCACGGAAAAGTATTTGTTGCGATCAGAGAAAGAGTGGGAGGCTAGGAAAGAGGCGCTTGGATTGCTCGATGAAATTCTTGATGCATTGAAGGTTGGAGCGATTGATCGGATTGGGTTGGCGACGACGCGCAATTTTGAGCGTCCGATTCAGACGATTATTCCGTGGGCTTCCACTGACTATACGGAGCGACTGATCGAGCAGGTTCGGGCGGAATTTGGCACGGACTTTTGGGGCTTTTGGATGCTGGGTGGAATGAGTGGTGGAGGGATGGGTTTTATGTTTGCGCCCCATCGAAAATCTGAAGCGCAAATTCGCCTTGGCGAGATCATGAGAGCGACGAAAAAGGAGTTGGTTGCGTCCCTGCCCTTTGCGATGGAGCCGGTGGTTTATGATTTTCAGATCAATGAAAGTGGGAGTGTTGCTGACCTCATTCCGGGGGCTACGGCATTGATGCCCAAAGGTTACTACCTGCTCCGTGCTCCGTTTCTTCTGCGCCGGGAGCCTCACACGCTCCGACCGCTCGACCGGGCGGAGCTGGATAAGTTTGCGGTGGCGTGCCGGACGCAGACTGATCTTCGCGGGGTGGTTCAAGAACTTTTTGATGCCCTGCTTCCGCGGGATCGGGAGGATCGAAGCGCGGCGGAATCTTTGGAAAATCTCCTTGCTGAAAATGGCTTTGATGTGGAGGTGCACGCCCAGATTAGAAGTGATCTTCGGTTGGGGCGGATTGGCTTGGCGCAAAATCGCCTGGCTGCGAACACGGTGATCGAGGATGTGCGAGCGGATGAGGTCACTGATGTTCGCGGGCCGAGCGGAGGTTCAGCAAGTGTTGATCGGGGGATGGAGGCGCTCCGCCGAGGGGAGGTTGCGGTGGTCACCCTGGCGGCTGGGGCGGCGAGTCGATGGACCCAGGGAGCTGGGGTGGTGAAGTCGTTGCACCCTTTTTGCAAAATGGCTGGACGGCATCGGACATTTTTAGAAACGCACTTAGCGAAGTCTTCCCAGATTGGTCGAATCTCAGGAACGCCGGTGCCGCATATTTTTACGACGAGCTATCTAACCCATGGACCGATTTCAGCGATTTTGGCAGCTCGGAAAAACTACGGTTATGCGGGTCCGCTGATCCTTTCCCGGGGGCAGAGTGTGGGGCTGCGTCTGGTGCCGACGGCTCGGGATCTTCGCTTTGCGTGGGAGGAAATGCCCCAGCAAGTCCTTGATGAACAGTTGCAAAAGGTGCGGGAGTCTTTGCGTGGGGCTTTATTGCGATGGGCCGAGAGTTCAGGTGAGGCGACAGACTATCGAGGGAATCTTCCTCAGCAGTGCCTTCATCCAGTGGGTCATTTTTACGAGATACCGAATCTGCTGAGAAACGGAACTCTCGCAGGTCTCCTGCGGCAGCGTCCACAGTTGCGCACGCTCCTCCTTCATAATATCGATACGGTGGGTGCAAACCTTGATCCCCGCTTGCTTGGCGAGCATCTTGAAAGTCGTGCAACGCTCAGCTTTGAGGTGATTACGCGGCGACTGGAAGACCGTGGCGGAGGGTTGGCCCGGGTGGATGGACGCCTGCGCTTGGTCGAGGGATTGGCGGTCCCTCGTGAAGAGACAGAGTTTGGCTTGACCTACTACAATACGATGACGACTTGGATCGACATTGATGGAATGCTCGCGGCGTTTGGGTTGAACCGGGCGAGCTTAGAGGACGCGACCGAAGTGAATGTGGCGATCCGCGCGTTGGCGGCAAAAGTTCCGACTTACATCACGTTGAAAGACGTGAAGAAGCGTTGGGGACATGGACAGGAAGATATTTTTCCGGTGGCCCAATTTGAAAAACTCTGGAGTGATCTGACGTCACTTCCTGAGATTGCCTGCCAGTTTCTCGTTGTGCCCCGCCTTCGCGGTCAGCAGTTGAAAGAGCCTGCCCAGTTAGATGGATGGCTTCGCGATGGTTCTGCGGCCTATGTAGAAAGCCTCTGCGATTGGGAGTCGGGCGGAGGGTTGAGTCGGCGGTGAAATCCGCACTTTCTTTCTTTTGCAAATCTTCGCAAAGTTCGAGAGATGTTTAAGCGCTCGCCTTCCTCGCCGATTTCTTTGGTTACTGGTGGTGCTGGTTTTCTGGGGTCTCACTTAACGGATCGCCTTCTGGCTGAGGGGCATCGGGTAGTGGCGATCGATAATTTTCTTACGGGATCTGTCGAGAATATTGCTCACCTCGCGGGGAACGAAAGTTATCGGCTGATTAAGCATGATGTTTCGTCATTTATCTTTCTTCCCGACGATCTGGACTTTGTCTTTCACTTTGCTTCGCCAGCTTCACCGGTGGATTATTTGGAGCATCCGATTCCCACTCTCAAGGTAGGTTCGTTGGGTACCCATAACGCACTTGGACTGGCGAAGGATAAGGGGGCGGCTTTTTTGTTGGCGAGTACGAGTGAATGTTACGGCGATCCGCTGGTGCATCCGCAACGCGAAGATTACTGGGGGAATGTCAACCCGATCGGTCCCCGAGGAGTGTACGATGAGGCCAAGCGCTTCGCGGAAGCGATCACGATGGCTTATTATCGATCGCATCAAGTGAACACGCACATCGTGCGGATTTTTAATACCTACGGCCCGAGGATGCGACTGCGGGATGGTCGGGTGGTGCCGGCTTTCATTGGGCAGGCCTTGAGTGGAGAGCCTTTGACGATTTTTGGTGACGGATCGCAAACCCGATCTTTCTGCTACTGCACCGACCTGATTGATGGGATTTATCGGCTTTCGCAGTCGGACTTTCATGAGCCTGTAAACATTGGAAACCCCGAGGAGATGACGGTTCGTCAGTTTGCGGAGGCGATCATCCGTCTGACTGGGACTTCTGGGCGGGTGGAGTTTCGACCGCTCCCGGTGGATGATCCTAGGGTTCGTCAGCCTGATATTACTCGGGCGAGGAGCGTACTTGGCTGGGAACCACGGGTGAAGTTTGACGAGGGAATGGGAAAAACGATTGATTACTTTAGGCCGCGAGTAAAATAAGCATCAAACAACTGCAAATTTTTCTTTCACAACGCCAGACAAACACTCAAAACCTTCCCCTCGTGGCGTTGCCCGTACGAAACTTCTAAGAAAAATCCTTGTGAATAAATTGTCATTTGCCTTCAGCCTCTTTCTCCTCGGTTCACTCCATCTTGGGGCCCAAGCTCCCATTGCTGCAGGAGCGATCAAGCTCGGCAAACCGCAACCAGCGGTGGTGACCACGCCCGACTACGCATTGAAGTCTGGTCCGGTGAAGCGATCCTTGAACGGCAACTGGTTAGAGATCGAGGTGGAGTTTGAAACGAAGGCTGAAGAAATTGACGAGATCACCCTTGACTACACGGTGATGATTGAGGGGAAGCTATTTGACGGAGTCGTCACCCATGTCAGCATCCCTAAAGGACGAGACCATTATTCGGTGATGTATATCTCTCCGAGATCTTTAGAAAAGATTACTTCAGGGCGTCAGTTCACCGCTGGGAGTATTCAAAATGTCTGGGTTGTCGCCAAGAAGCAGGGGCAGGTTCTCGACACTTCGGCAATGAAGAATGTGGCGATTCCCAACGTCGCGCATGTTGCTGGACTCCTTTTAAATAAGATGGAGACCCCTTTTGCTCCTCTCTACTCGGATCGTTACGAGGCGATCAAGGCCACCAAGTAACGAGTCTTCGCAAGCGTTTCCATGGCCAAGTCCAATCAAATTATCACTGTCGGTCTCGGAAACCAGACGATTGGTTTGGCCGAGTTTCGAACTGGAGAAAACGGAGGGTTAGTGCTCCTTTCCTATCAGAATCGCGAGTTGCTGGCTGACCCCGCTGCTGACGCCACGCGAATCGCTCAGTCGCAACTTGTTCTTGCTGAATTGGTTCAGGGTGCAGGTCTTAAAAACAAAGAGGCGAACTACGCCATTTCTGCCCAGTCAGTCTTCACGCGGTTTGTGAAGTTGCCTTCTGTTGGAGAAGAGCAGGTGGATCAGATTGTGACCTTTGAGGCCCAGCAAAATGTCCCTTACCCGATTGACGAGGTGGTTTGGGATTATCAGCTTGTGGACAGTGGGGATTCCAGCGTGGTGGAGGTGGTGATTGTGGCGATTAAGTCCGATCTTCTCGATGACATTAACTCGGCTGTGGAGGATGCCCATCTTCGGACAAAGTTGGTCGATGTGGCGCCGATGGCGGTTTATAATGCCTTTCGTTATAACTACAGCGGGATCGATGGGTGCTCTTTGATTATTGATATCGGAGCGCGGACGACGAACTTGATTTTTATTGAGCCGCACAAGGTTTTTAGTCGAAGCATCCCCAATGCAGGGGCGACGATCACCCAAGCGATTGCGAAGGATTTTAATGAGCCATTTGGGGTGGCTGAGGAGCGAAAGAAGCGGGATGGATTTGTGAGTCTTGGTGGGGCTTACGCTGAGCCTGACGCTCCCGAGGTGGCGAGAGTATCGAAGATGATTCGAAATTCGATGACCCGTCTGCACGCGGAAATTGCGCGTTCGATTAGCTTTTATCGATCGCAACAAGGTGGAGCTCCTCCGCAACGTGTGTACTTAAGTGGGGGAAGCGTTGGGCTGCCCTATATTCGGGAATTTTTTCAGGAGAAGTTTCAGTTGCCAGTAGAGTTCTTTAATCCGTTGCGCAATGTGGCGCTTGGTTCTCAACTCGATGCCGAAGAGATTGGCCTCAATGCCCATCGGATGGGGGAACTGGTCGGGTTGGCGCTTCGGGGGACCAGTGATTGTCCCATGGAGCTGAATCTGCGACCTCGTCAAGTGGTGCGACAGCAGGAACTTTCGCGGCGTCGCCCATTCATTTTGCTGGCTGCCACTTGTATGTTGCTAGCGATTGCTGGCTGGGCGATTTACTTTGAACGCGTCGCCACGGTTACCAACTTGGCGAGGGACAATCAGCTTAAGCAGAGAATTGAAGCACTGAAGCGGTACGAGAATAAAATCAAGCTTTCCGGGGAGAAGATTCGCGAGCAGCAAAACAATGCGAAGCCATTGGTGCGGGCGGTGGAAGAGCGCCAATATTGGGTGAAGTTAATTGAGGACTTAAATGTTCGGTTGCCTAAAGACTTGGTCTGGATCACCCAGCTTGAGGTTAAAGCCCTTGATCCGTTGAAAGATGGGGGAGTTTCTGAGGAGCCCGACGCCTTGCCAGCGGGTGGACCACGTGGCAAAGTGGCAGACCCAGACGCTCAAATCCTCACGATTAAGGGTCTCTACTTGCATAACGATCGTTCGGCGGCCGTGGTTGACGACTTTGTGAAAAAATTAAGTGAGTCCCCTTTCTACAAGGTTGATAAGGAGAGTAAGCATTTTAAGCGCAATCTTCC
>Ga0194055_10001778_pt1 | contig 17441 bp, 6 predicted proteins | sample SepL449m_MetaG_FD_155482 | JGI IMG/M metagenome (GOLD analysis project Ga0194055, IMG submission 155482) | Anoxic zone freshwater microbial communities from boreal shield lake in IISD Experimental Lakes Area, Ontario, Canada - Sep2016-L442-9m | ecosystem: Environmental > Aquatic > Freshwater >...
TTCCTGTTCCAGATGCAACTACAGAAAAATGACCCAGTAGTCCGCTATTTATTGTTACAGACTGCGGTTGTGTAGTGATGGAAAGTGAGTTCACTACAATCGTGACGGTCGTAGTAGCTGTTGCCCCGTCGGAATTAGTAACAGTCAAGGTGTACGTGGTCGCCACCGTGGGCGAGACCTCAAAGCTAACGCCAGAGCTCACCGTGCCGACAGAATGATTCACCGTTGCTGTGCCGCGCGAGAACACTGGAGTGATTGTCGTCGAACCTCCAGACACGATTGTGGCTGATCCAGCAGTCATAGATGTCGCAACAGGCAGAGGTGTTGGCGGAACCGTAGTGGTCGAAGTCGTCGAAGTTGTCGACGTGGTCGAAGTTGTCGACGTGGTCGAAGTTGTCGAAGGAACCGTGGTCGACGTAGTCGAAGGAACCGTGGTCGTCGTTACAATCGGCGCCAGAGTGGTGGTCGTACCCGTCACTATTGGGGCGACGGTTGTTGTCGAAGTCGTCGAAGTTGTCGAAGTTGTCGAAGTTGTCGAAGTTGTCGACGTGGTCGAAGTTGTCGAAGGAACCGTGGTCGACGTAGTCGAAGGAACCGTGGTCGTCGTTACAATCGGCGCCAGAGTGGTGGTCGTACCCGTCACTATTGGGGCGACGGTTGTTGTCGTTACTGCTGAGACTGCCGGGACAGTCGTGGTCGTTACTGCTGAGACTGCCGGGACAGTCGTGGTCGTTACTGCTGATGGCGCAACTGTTGTAGAAGTCGAAGCAATAGTTGTAGTTGTAGTTGTAGTTGATTCCGGTGCACTATCAGAAGCATCTTCGAAGAAAGGAGTGGCGTTAACTTTCGTAGGTGCCACTGGCGGCAACTTGATTGTTAAAAGTGTTTGCCCTTTTGCACATTTCGTGCGAATTTTGACGGCCAACACTTTGGTCAGATTGTGACGACACAACTTCACGTTTCCCGACACTGCGAACTTTGCAATTGAAACTGAACCGCGGACACATTTTTTGGAGCTAGGTATTACAAGCTGCTTTGTTGTCATGCGCACACACACCACCGTCTTTGGCGAAGTTGACACCCATGTCATTTTCTTCTGCAGTAATCCGCATCGTGAGCCCACCACGCCAGACAGATTTCCGCTTGTCTTTCCGACACACACCGACATTTTTGAGAGACTCGCGGCGTGAACCGTGTCGTCACTGAAAGCGACACCTCCCACGAGAGACATCGCTAGACAAAGTCTAAAAAGGACTGTCCGAGGGCGGAGTCCATGACAGATGCGCACCCACCGAGGTTACCCTAATTAAATGCTTCATTTAGTTAGAAGGAATCGCTACAGGGGACGCAAGAGGGCCCGAAATACCTCAACAGCAGATGCAATCCAGAGATTGTCGCGAGAATCATCTTCGAGGAGGTCAACCAGAATGCGTCCAACAAGCAGAGACTGAATAACGTCGGCTGTGCCGAGAAGCGGTTCAAACGGCTGAATCAATCCTCGTTCAGCGCCGATGTTCAGTGTTGCCACCCAATAGTCCGTTTCTTTCAATTGCAGGTCGGCAAGGGCCTCAGCAATCGCAGGGCTGTGTTGTGCCGTTGCGAGACTGGCAATTCTTCGGCGGCGGTAATTGCGTCCTTTGCCCTGTGTACCCGCCCGGATCGCAGCCTCCATCCCCTTAATGATTTCCTCTCCACTCGACGATTCAGAGAAGAGACGCCTCATTCGCTCGTTTCCCGAGGTGAGAATTTGAACAATTTCAGAAACCTCAACCGCAAGGATGAGTCCATCACGATCCCCAAAATGGTGATACACAGACCCACGCGATACGCCTGACTTTTCAATAACTCGATCCAGGTTGAACTGAACAGCCCCTACTTCATCAAGTTCTTTGGCGGCAAACTCAACAATCCTGCTAATCGTTCGCAAACCGTCGCTTCTCTTTGACGGGGTTTTCTCCATGGGTTCCACAATACGTTCTTCCCTGCCCATCACGAACAGGCTGGGATTTTCAGCACTAGCCAGTAACCTAGATACCCAATACGCGGGTGTAGTTCAATGGCTAGAATCTCAGCCTTCCAAGCTGATTATGCGGGTTCGATTCCCGTCACCCGCTCCATTTTTCTCTAGAGAGACCTTAGGAATGCGACGATGTCGCTCGCAGCTGCTTCGGTCACATCAGGACATGCAATCGGCATCACTTCAATACCATGAGTCGTTCCCAACATGGTGCGTCCACGTGCTGCAACGCCGGCGCGCAATAGCAATCGAAAGAAGTTGATTCCTTCGTCGCGCAATGGGTCACATTCGTTCACGCTGATCACTGTGGGTGGAAAACCGCGAACATCATCTTCTGTTGCAAAGCTTGGCCACGCTAACGGATTACGTGCATCGAAGGCTTCTATGCCATAGCCCATAGCGCCGTTGTTGTTATGCAGATCTAGAAAGATGCCGTTGTTCTCTGTTGATGAGGGATTTTCAGGCAGTGGCCATTTGCCAGCGATGTATGGGCAGAGCGCATAGAGCCCAGCAATCAGACCTAACTCGTTTTCCTTTTTCAACGCAAGACCAGTTGCCAATGTGAGATTGCCGCCGCCACTTTCTCCTACAACAACAATGCGCGATGAATCAATATTTAGTTTTGCGGCATTTGTGTGAACCCACTTCAATCCGGAAAAGCAGTCATTAAGGCCTGCAGGGAACGGTGCTACTTCAGGTACAGAAGAGGGTGACACCGAATTACGGAAGTCAACCATCACCACTGCAACACCCTTTGCAGCAAGAATCCGACCCCAAGCGCTGTAGTTACCATCGAAGTAGGACAGCGACGCCATGCCGCCGCCGTGAATGTAATACAAACACGGAAGCACGTCATTTGTGTCGGGGCGTATGACTCGAATGTTGATGGTGTTGCCATCTGGTTGTGATGTCACTTTTTCTTCCGTGATACGCAGCCCTTTTGATGGTGCAGCCTCTTCGTTATCGCACATCGACATTGCTAAACGATATGCATTCATACCTTCTAGCGATTCTGGACTATTAGCCTGGGCAAGCATCGCTTCGCGGTCCTTGACATCTGGAGCAGCAAAGCTTGGCATCGCTTCTAAAAGTGCTTTGATGCGTGGATCAATGCGTGGATCATTGTTGTGATTGCTGGACATGGAAACCTCCGAATTGGTATTGGAACGACACTAGACCCATGGCAGTTCCCGTGATGCATCACGGACTTATGTTTGAAAGACTGAACGAACATTCCTGAGAGGCATCCATGGCTACAGACTCCACCGTTCGTTTTATTGCTCACTTCACTGTGACAAACCCCGACGAATATCGCATTTATGAAAAAGGGTTCTTCCCTATCTTGCGCTCGCATGGTGGCCGTTTCCTGACGTACGACGATGCGCCGACAATTCTTGAAGGATCGTATGAACAGGGCCGCACGGTTATCCTCGAGTTCGACTCAGAGGAAGCCCTGAATACTTGGTGGAATTCACCTGAATACAGAGAACTCGCAATACACCGACATGCAGGCACCACCACACATTCTGTAACGGTCCTACACGGCCCTCCAGGGCGTTAACTACTTACCAGAGCCTGAGAAGCACTTCGACGCGGCGATTCTTCGCCAAGGCGCTCTGAGTCATTCCCTTTGCAAGCGAACCTGTCTCCCCCGCCGAGCGTGCAAAGACTTTCAGATGACTTAGACCAATCTTCTTCAAAGCTTTCTTAAATTCAGCTTGCGACACAACAGATCTCATCATTCCCAAGTTCAAGTTGTACGAACTGGAACCCCTTGAGTCAGTATGGCCAATCAAAATAATGCGTCGATATTTGTGCGTCTTTAGATAAGCGGAGATCAGCGTGATCTGAGCGATGAGCGCCTGCGTCATGGCCGCTTTGCCAGAAGGGAATGGGCCAAAGCTAATTGAGCCAGTTGCGGAAATCTTGACCTTTTGTGCCAGTAATTTCTGAGGGGTCGGCATCGGACTGACAGCCGCCGCGATCTTCACTTCGGGCACGAGCGTAGTGGTCGTGGACGTGGTGGTCCTTGGAACGGTGGTAGACGTGGTGGTCCCTGGAACGGTCGTACTTACCGGAACCGTTGTTGAGACAGGGGCCGTTGTAGTAGTCAATGGAACTGCATCTTCCGTCACTACCAATTCATATGCCCAGGTTCCCAAGGATCCGGAAGAGTCAGTTACTGATCCAGTCAGAGAATACTTTCCCTTCTTCAAACTGAATGCACTCACGACACCAGCTGCTGAAACCGTTATTCCATCAACGGGTACATCAACAGAGAACGCCAAACCGTCGCCATCTGTGCCGCTCACTGCAATGGTGGCCGTGAAGGCTGCCGTATCACTAGCGCTCAGAGTTTTCGTTACAGCTGATTCTTGACGAATTGTGCCCGGAACATTGACGTACAACATGTATGTCCACACTCCGCTGTTTCCAGAACCATCCGACATATAGCCATTTGCCGTGTAGCGGCCAACCGCTGGACTCGAAGGGACGATGGTGATTGCACCACTAGAACTCACCGCGATTATTGACGAGTCGTTTCCGTTTGCTTCAGAGAACGTCACTGCACCTATTGCGCCACTAGTACGCAACTGTGCCCGATAGGAAGAAACCTTTGTCGTCACTACGGAGCCAGACGTTGGTGTCGTTTGAGTAATGGTGCCATCAGCAACATTCAATACAAATGACCACACACCAGCATTGCCAGATACGTCACTGGTGTATCCAGAAATCGTGTACTCACCCACTGAAACCCCTGTAACCGAAACGTCACCTGCTGCGGAAACAGACATACCCGCCACAGGTGAAAGCACAGTAAACGTCACCATGCCCCCATCTGAGCCAGAGGTCAACATACGAGAACCAAAACCACTTTCTTCAGTGATAAGCACCGCACCCGTCGATGGATTCAATTGATCAATGACATGACCATTTGTGACGGTGACTGTCAAAATCCATGTTCCAACGTCTCCCGTTGCATCAGACATTGTTCCAGAGATGATACGAACACCTGTCGTCAATCCAGTCAACGTCACGAGCCCCGAAGATGAGACAGCAAGTCCAGATATTGGAGAACTGGTTCGCGTGAATGTCACACCAGATCCGTCTGAACCGGCCGTCAGCAACTGAACCGTCTTAGCACTTGACCGGGACTGGATAACCGTCAACGTTGTAGGAGCTAACTGCGTGATGACGCCATTGGTTACGTGCAATGTGTAAGTCCATACCCCAGTGTCGCCATTTGAATCCGACAAAGTGCCGCTTACCGAATAATCTCCAGCGTTGATTCCACCGCCGCGCACGGAAACACGGCCTGAACTGCTGACCAGCACTTCACTCGAATGGGCACTTGAAGTTTCAGAGTAAACAGCACCAGTTGGGCTCGCGCCTGTCACCGAGAGCTGTGCTACAAATGCAGCCGAGTTACCAGTTGTCGTTGCACCAAAAGTCGGAGATGTTTGCGTCAATACTCCACTTGTGATGTACGCAGTAATCGACCAAACGCCATTATTTGAACCGTCAGTGGCGGTGCCTGACACGATGTATTCACCAGTACTTACTCCCGTTGAAGTGAGCAAACCACTTGTCGAAACGGAAAGACCATCAACAAATGCTGTGGTCGTAAAACGAACAGCATTTCCGTTTGAACCCTTGGTCAACAGCTGAACATTGATACTCGTAGAATTCACTTCGCGTGTGCTGACTGTGAGCGGGTTCTGTTGTGTCAATGTTCCATCAGTGACGTACACGGTCAATGTCCACACTCCGGTATCACCGAGAGCATCGCTCGTAGTTCCTGATGCAACATATACACCAACAGCCAACAATCCAGCACTTGTTATTTCACCCGAAGTTGAGACAAGCAAGGCGGTAGGACCGACAGCGACATAGGAAACATCCTGAGCCCCAACGTCACTACTTCCAATTTGAAGATCGAGCACGCCAGACTGCGCAACACCAACCGTGCCAGTAGTCGCAGATGTTTGAGTAATCGTGACCGCTGTTACTTGCAAGCTGAATGTCCAGGTACCTGCATCACCTGTTGCATCACTCGTGTTACCCGAAACGATGTACGTACCAGAGTGCAACATAGTTGTTGAGGCGACAAGTCCGGAACTTGACACAGTAAGGCCAGCCGCAGAAGTCACAACTGAGAATGTCACCCCATCACCGTCAGAACCAGTCGTATTTAACTGTCGTGAAAACGTTCCAGAAGAAGTGGTCGAGGTATTTCCGCTTGTTGGCGAAGTCTGCGTAATTGTCCCCGTCGTGACGTCAAGAGTAAAAGTCCATGTTCCGGTGTCTCCTGTTGCATCAGACATGGTGCCCGAGACCACGTACGATGCGGCACTCAGAGTGCCTGAAGTGGCCACCAACCCTGTGGATGAAATGGAAAGTGCTGAAGACGAAGAAGTCTTCACAAAGGTCACGCCATCGCCATCTGAACCCGTCGTCGCGAGTTGTACGGAAAAGGACGACGACACTGAAGCGCGAACGTGGCGAAGAATTGGAGAAGCTTGAGTGATTGTTCCACTTGTCACTGTCAGTACATACGACCATGGGCCAGAGTCATCAGCCACGTCTGACATTGTTCCCGATACTGAATAGGTGCCTGCAGCAAGTGTCCCTGAAGTCGTCACAACACCACTAGATGAAACACTCAAGGAGGTCGAAGACACTGTCGTATCAAATGTCACCGCGAGTCCACCTGAACCACTGCCACGTAGTTGAGCAGTATGAGCTCCCGACAACGACTGTCTAATCTTCGAACTTGTCGGAGATATCTGTGTAAGCAATGCACCACTCGAAGAATGAAGAGTGAACGTCCATGTTCCTGTGTCACCGACTGCATCCGACATCGTCCCAGAGATTGTGAAAAAGCCACCGGCAAGAGTCCCTGTCGTAGTTAACAAACCGGATGAAGAAACAGACAACGAAGCAGACGGAGAAGTTGTCAGGAACGTAACCCCACGTCCATCAGAACCGCTCGTAGCAATCTGCGCCGTATAACTGCCAGTCATCGACGTAATTACGAGCCCGGATGTTGCAGACGATTGTGTGATCGTCCCCGAAGTCACGGTGAGAGAAAATGTCCACGTGCCCGCATCAGTTGTAACGTCAGAGGTCGTGCCTGAGGCGGTGTATGTACCCGCAGAGAGTGCCCCTGTCGTTGTGACTGCCCCAGAGGACGAGACGACCAGAGCGGATGATGGTGCCGTGGTCACAAACGTGACCCCCAATCCATCTGAACCACTCGTAATCAATTGACTCGTAAACGAACTTGAGTTTGAGGCGCGAACAAAACCCACAGTTGGTGCAGATTGTGAAACAACCCCAGACGTAACCGACAAAGTAAACGACCATGTGCCTCGATCCGGCCATGAATCCGACATCGTTCCCGACACGGTGTACGTGCCAGCACCGAGCGTTCCTGTAGTAGTTAATGCTCCAGATGAAGAGACTGCCAACCCAGTAGAGGCAACAGTCGTGACATACGTAACCGCTGTGCCATCAGAACCATTAGCACCCAATTGAGAAGTGAAACTCGCGGTCTGTGAACTCTTTCGACGTGCGGTTGCCGCACCAGTTTGTGTCAACGTGCCATCGACGACACGGAGCACATACGACCATGTACCAGTATCAGTCGCACTGTCCGACATTGTTCCGGATGCCGAATACGTGCCGACTGCAAGACTCTGACGTGTACTGATGAGACCATTCGACGACACCAATAAACCATTCGACACCGAAACACCAACGAAGGTGACCGCACCGCCATCGTCGCCCGTTGTATCCAATTGCTCTGAAAAAGCCGCACTTCCCGCGGTATCGGTCCGCGTATTGGTCGACGCCACCTGTGTAATTGTCCCAGTTGTAACGACGAAATCGTAAGACCATTCTCCAGCATTCTCCGTAACGTCAGACATTGTTCCGGAAACGGTGTAGTTGCCGACAGCTAACGACGGAGATGTTGTAACCACACCAGAGGAACTGACAGTTATTCCGGAAACTGGAGTAGAAGTAACAAATGTGACAGCACCACCATCTGAGCCTGAAGTTCCCAGCTGTACGGAAACATTGGCCAAATTCGAAGATTTAGAGCCCCCGGACAGCGGAGATGATTGAACAATTACACCCGAGTAGACGTAAAAAGTGAACTGCCATACTCCGGAGTCACCTAATCCATCCGACGTGGCACCAGACACGATGTATGTCCCCGCATCCATAGCGCCACCGACAATCCGCAAGGCTCCCGAAGAGTTAACAACAATTGATCCGGATGCCGATGAAGGTGTTTCAGTATATGTAACACCGTGTCCGTCAGATCCGGTAGTGGCTAATTGTGCAGTGAAACTTTCTGATGCTGTAGCGGTCACTGAAGCGGAAACAGGAGCGAACTGATTAATGGTGGATGAAGTAACAGTCAACGTGTACGTAAACGCTCCGACCCCACCAGATGCATCTGCTGTTGTACCGGTGACTGTGTACACGCCCGCACGTAGACCGGTCGGCGACAGCGTTACCCGACCGGAACTATTAACAACTACGAGCGAAGAATTCGCAGATGAAGTTTCAGTAAAAGTCACGCCCTGACCATCTGAACCTGTAACTGCAAGCTGTGCAGAAAAACTAACTTCGTTTACAGTGACTACTGATCCGGTCTTTGTTGCATTTGTCTGAGAAATCAGCGGGACAACAAATGTGCGCAATGGCGTCGTGCCATAGGACGTTCCCACCCCATTAGCCGCTACAGCATCAAAATAGTAGGTAGTGCCAGGAATGAGGTTGTTAGTTACCAAAGTAGAAATCGCCGTCACAGCTTCTCCTGACACTGTCAGAGGAGTCGCAGATTGTCGAACCACCGGAGCTGTTGAAGAACTGCACTCGGACATTGCAGAATCAGTAGAAAAGCAAAAGACGATTGACCGCGTGGTGTTATTTCCTGCGTTTACGGTTCCGTTTAAAGTGACACCACCGGAACTCACGACTGCTGCCGACGTAACAACAGTTGGCGCACTTGGAGTCGTAAAATTCAGGATAGAACCATCCACTGGAGTACCACTAAAACTATTAGTCCCGGATGCCCTAAAGTAATAACGAGTGCCGCTACTTAAGCCAGTGATTGTTTTCGACAACAACTGGGATCCTGAGCCAGTAAAAGTCCCAACAATATTTACAGTCGTACATCCGACCAGGTTTGAAGCAGTTCCATAACAAAATGATGCAGTGGTATCTAAACCACCTGTTGTAAGACTTCCATTTAGTGTGGCTTGCCCCGCGCCAACCGTTGCTGCTGAAGTAACAACGGAAGCTGGGCCAGTTGTTACAAATGAACCAACACCAGAGAACACCGAACTTCCGTTGTTGACCGCCGCTGCAGACGCGCCAACCTGGTAGTAGTACCGGGTGTTATTGGACAGAGACACAAGGTTCGTTGTAATCGGTTGATCGGTCGTAATTGAAATTGTTGCGGCAACGGTTACATGCGTCGTACACACCGGTGACAACGAAAGGGCTCCTGTTGCATCAATAGCATTCGATGTCGAATAACAGAACCATCCGGTCGTGATGTTTGCTTCTGGGTTAATTCGGCCGTTCAGCGTTACAGAACTGGACGAAACATTTGTCGCCGCATCCACATTCGGAATTGGCTCACCTGGGTCGAAATACAACGTGGATCCATAGGAAGTGCCGACTGAATTTTGGGCAACAACCTGAAAGTAATAGTCGCCAGAGAGGCCACCAGGGGGCGTATACGTTCCGACTACTGGCACTACCGCACTGTTTGATCCCACAATCGATGGTGTCGAAGATGCCACCACAGTGCAGGGTGAGATCTTTCCATTGCTGTCAAGGACCGGTGCAACACCAAGCGCAGTGTTGACAACACAGAAGGAGACACTTGTGGCTAGGCCGTTCGTTTCTATATTTCCACCAAGCGTGGCGCTTACAGAAGAAAATTCTGAAGCAGGAGAAGTAGCCACTGTTGGACTCTTCGCCGACACAAACGACATCACACTGCCAAATGTGTCACCGGCGATGTTGTGCGCCTTGACCTGATAGTAATAACGCGTCCCCAGAGCTAAGCCTGAAATCGCCTGAGCCATTGCTGTAGTGCTTCCCTGATCACCGCTTAAAAGTAGTTCTGCAGTTGTGGCAACACTTTGCCCAGCCGCTACTGAACAATTATTCAAAGTGTTTGACGTGCCGTAACAGAACCACACAGATGTGTCTGCATGATTCGACAAGACGTTTGCATTCAGCGTTGCGCCCGCACTGCTGGCGGCGCCAGTCAAACCAGAAGCAGCCACTGTCATAGCGCTTGGTACGTCAGCTGTGTAGAACGACAAAACCGAGCCAAATGAAGTGCCAAGCGAGTTAGTGGACTTCAATTGAAAGAAATACTGAGTCGCTGGTGCTAACAGTCCGCCAAGTGATGCACTTTCGCTAACCAGACTCTGATTAGTTCCTGCAACAGCATTTGTTGAAGCTGAATAAGTAATTACCGATGCCCCATCTGTGGTGGAACAACTAGTCAAAGTGATTGAAGTCGAGTAACAGAACAAGACTGAAGCATCTAGTCCATTAGAAAAAGTGCGCCCATTCAAAGTAGCACCAGAACTGGAAATTGAATCTGCGGCGAACGAGTCGGCCTGTGGTTTGCCGGCGAAATTAAAGATCACACTGGCTTCAGCGGTTTCATAAGTACCAGTTGCAGCGGCTGTCGCCACCACGGTACAAGTACCCGCTCCTGTGTAGTTGATTGCCAAAGACAGCGGACTCGCCGAATAGGTCAGCGTGCACGTTGATGTCGTGTAACCAACGACCGCATATGAAATTGATGTACTGGCCGAGGCCATTGCCGATACCGAGAATGGAGACGAACCAGAATTACTGATTGAGATTGGTGCCCATGTAACAGATTGAGTTGCACGATTCACGCTGAACGTTGCCGTGTTTGCTGAATCTGCACTTGAATAAGTCGTGGTCTGGGCCGCATGAGCCGTGACAACACAACTTCCTGAACTCGTATATGTCAAAACTCGACTCGAATTAATTGAACATCCAGCTGTATTGCTACTAAGCACATAGGTCAATGCACCAGCGTCAGATGCGGTGGCCGCACTAAGCGCGTAGGGAGCGGATGGCATTGCTAATGACTGGTCACGCTGCGTCCATGTCACTATCTGAGCACCAGCATTTATTGTGAATACAACAGTTGAGGAGTAAGCAGCGTTATATAGATCATTCTGTGCTGCATCCGCACGAACGGTACAAGTACCAATGCTTGTATACGTCAAGACACGTGTTGAATCAACAATCGAACAACCAGCAGAGTTGTTCGAAATAGAAAATGTGACGATAGAGCCGGCCTGACCCACTGGCTTCACCATTGTGTATGCAACATTGGGAAACGTGAATGGTTGCGATACTTCACTCCACGTAATGTTTTGTGTAGCGCGACTGATGGAAAAACTGATGGGCGTGGACGCGGAGTTGTACACAGCAGTTGTAGCCGCAGTTGCTGTAATTTGACAGGTTCCAGAACCAGTTGCAGTAATCACACGCGCCTGAGTCACTACACACCCTGTAGTGCCTGCACCAGTGACGCTGTATGAGATAGCGGCAGAACCAAGATCGGTAGCAGCTGAGAAAGTAAAAGGTGATTGAGCAGTATTGAATGAAGTAGTCGGAGTCCATGAAATAGACTGACTAGCCAAGGTTGAAGTAAATGTTCGTGTCACAGTTAATTCTGAATACGTGGCAGTAGCCGCTGTAGTGGCAGAAACAGTGCAGTCTCCCGACCCTGTAAATGTCAAAATTCTTCCAGAAATCGTGCACGTAGCAGTAGTAAATCCGCCAGCATTCACTGCATAAGAAACGGCACCCCCACCGCTTCCCGGCGTAGACACCGTTGCCGCAGTAAAGGTATACGGAGATTGTGTTGTTGTCATCGCCAATGTAGGAGTCCAGGTAATTGCTGGCACCAACAACGCCGTAGTGGTGCTGACATCAAACACTAAATCTAAAGAAGTTGCGCTATACGTCGCGCCCGCAGCCGCTGTCGCACGTATCGTGCACGTTTCCATGGCTTTACCCGACGTTGACTGCTTCAACGAGATGACTGCGGTCGTTACGTTTACTGATGAACATAAACTTGATGCAGAACTGACCGAAGTCGCAGCCAAAGAATAGGTAATGGCGGGGCTTCCAGGCCCGCTTGCGAGAACTGACGGCGTAAAAGAAGTTGTCTGTGTCACTGAAGCAACTGGGTTTCGGGACGATGGAGCCCATGTCAGTGGACGAGAGATCGTCGCGATAGCAAAACTTACAGTTGAACTCACAGCAGAGGCGTAATTTGCCGTAGCCGATGAAGTTGCGGCAGCAGCGCATGTTCCGGTTCCGGTGAACGTCAAAACACCGCTAGTTGAATCGATAGTGCACCCCGTTGTTCCGGCACTGGTGACACCATACGAGATCACTCCATCCCCCGTCGTCGTTGCCTTTTCCGTTGGAGTCGATGGAGATGCATTGACTCTCAATGCAGTGCCTGGTAACCAAGTAACGCTCTGAGTGAGAAGAGAAACGATAAAGGTCTTACTAATTGCCGAGCTTGCTGCATACATCGCTGTTGCAGTTGAGACAGCCTGCACTGCGCAAGAACCGGCCGCAGTCCAAGTCAAAGTTCTGGCCGCGGAATCAACAACACAACCAGTGGCGTTGGCGTTGGTCACAGAATATGTAACAGGAGCCGAACCAAGAACTGTTGCTGCTGCAAAAGTTGCAGAGCGTGTAGCCATTGTAATAGCTGTAGTTGGCGACCACGTAAAAGTCTGCGAAGTCAGTGAAGAAGTAAATATCACAGTTTGTGAAGCGGATGCATAAAGAGACGTCACGGGCGCCGTGGCGACAATGCTGCATGTGCCCGCACCGGTGTAAGTGATAATTCCAGTCGCGGAACCTACTGTGCACGTCGTTGTAGTGAAACTACTGACGGAATAAACAATGGGCACACTTCCCGTGTCCGATGCCAAAGTAGGTGGCGTATAGGGAGACTGAGAAGTTGTCACACTTGTTGTGGAAGGAACCCATTGAACACCTTGCGGTGACAACCCGATGGAGAAAGTCTGGACTGCAGATATAGCGACATACGCATCAGTGGCAGCCGCACGTGCGCGTATCTGACAATCCCCTGCCCCGGTGTACGCAATTGTTGGCGTTGACGCCGAAGAGAGTGAACAACCCGTGGTTCCAGCATCAACAACCTCATACGACACGGCTGTTGCACCAGAACTTACGGCAGCAGTAAAAGTGTTGGCACTAGGAATTGACAAAATTGAAGTCACTGGCGACCAAGTTAAAGTTTGCGTATTGGTAGAAATTGTAAATGTCTTACTGAGTGTTGCCGCAGTGTATGAATCTGTTGCTTCAGCACTGACCCTCACTGTGCATGAACCCGTATGAGTAAATGTGAGCACTGCGTTGATATCTACTGTGCAACCAGTAAGACCAGCTGCAGTTACGTCATAAGAAATACCTCCGTCTCCAGTAGATATAGCGCCACTCGAAGGTGTCAACGGTGAACTACTAGCCAAGAGACCCGTTGGCTCATCCCATGTAATCGCTTGAGATGAGATCGCCGTTGAGAAAACAACGGTGGCGCTTCCCGCGAGATATGTACCAGTTGCAGCGGCCGTTGCAGTAACAGTGCAACTTCCCTGCGCAAAGAAGATAAGAGCTCCTGTTGTTGAGTTGGCTGAACATTCTGCAGTGTTAACGGCATCAAAATCAACTTCATACGTCAGAGCACCGTTACCATCAGATCTCGCTACATCACCAGCTGGCAGTGTGTACGGCGATTGAGCAACCGTTAGTGAAGCGGAAGGCACCCAAGTGACAATTTGTCGAGCAATCATGTTTATGGTGACAGTTGCCGAAATTAGAGATGTCACCGGTGACCCAACTCCGGTCTGAATGATTTTGTAACTAAATGTTATGGGATGCGTATTTGCATTTGTCGAAGTAAATGTAAACAAACCCTGAGCAAAGTCAGAAACATTCAAGGTGCCGTATGTGCCAGATATATCGACTCCTTGTGACGTAACAGTGGTCGCCCCATACGTCACCGACTTAATTGCAAATGTATATCCGCTCTGGTCATTAGCGACAAGAGACTGTTCATCTGAATTAACTACCAGAGTTGAACCGATACCTTTAGCCATTGAGTACGTGTCGTCAATCGGGGTAGGCGGTTCAAAAGGGCTAATTGATTTTGAACACGAAGCGCCATCATTAGGCCCCGCAAGCACTGTTGATGCGGTTGATTGCAGAGACGCAGTTATTGCTGACGAGCCAGAAACAAGATCTGCTGCTGCCACTTTCCATATTTGGGAAGTGCCGGTATGCACGAAATACGCATTACCAGCAGTGTCCGAGTATGCGGCACCGTACTCTCCTGAAGGAAGAGAACTTCCGCCCAACACATTCGTGACAGTTTTGCTCGTAACTACCCCTGTGCTTGAGCTCACATTGGCAAACGACATCACATTAAGGCTTGATCCATTCATTCCATATGCGCGAAATGTTCCGTCGCCTTTTTGAATCACTGTGAAGTCAGATGCGCCCCATGAGGAGTTGCCCGACTCCGTCGACACTCGCATTGCCATTGCAGTGGGAGTCAAAGCAGCAACGTCTACCATCGCCCACGTGCCGCTTCCGTTGTTGGTCAATTCATAGTTAGTTTCTCCGACAAATGAAGCCCCACCAGACTGTATGCCTGAAACACTGCCTAAGGATGTGAACACTCCCTTGCTGTCAATGACATACAACGACTGATCATTGACCGCATACATATATCTATTGGCATAGTTAAAGGCGAGAGCATTAAACCCTGAACGTGCATTAGAACCAATCGAACTGAATGTATTTGACTGTGGAGAATATTTGTACAACTTTGGCGACGTAGCGGATATTTCATACCAAGAGGCATTACAAGAGAATGGTTTTGCCAAAGTTGTAAAACTTCCCACCGAACTAGACATAGTTCCACCGGAGTTACGCGTCCGTATTTGGTAATAATACTTTGTTGATTCAGTCAATGAGGTTGAAATTTCAGCCGAAACTACGGCACCAGAAGCAGTAGCGGCTAGTGGAGACTGAGCAGCCATAACGTGCTTCACGGACTCTCCGCGACAGAGATTTTCCCTGTTCCTTGTACTGAAACAGAACTCAACGGTGGTTGCTGATCCGTTGGCAGAAATTGTTCCGCTGAGGGTGACTTGATGATCACTTATGTTGCTTGCCTTAGGGGCAGACACTGAAGCTCCGCCAATTGTTGTAAAGCTGCGAAGCTCTGAGCTATACGAAGTAGTAGCCCCTTGAACAGTTTTTAAACTGAAGTAATACGTGGTTAAAGGAAGCAACCCCGTGGCGGTGCGTGATACGACAGACCCACGAGTTCCTTTAATATCGTCCTCAACCTTTACAAACGATGCCCCCGCACAGTTGGTCATCACGTTTGATGTGCTGTAACAGAAGTACGCCTTCGAATCTTCGCCGCCATTGGCATTCACAATGCCATTTAGGCGCGCGCTTGACTGCTTAATTCTCGTTGCATCGGAAAGCGACAAAATGGTTCCGCTACTCGATGTCGTAAAACTCTTAATCGATGCGCTGTAGGTGGGGGTCGAATTTCCAGTTTTTAGTCCGCTCATTCGATAGTAATAGACGGTGTTTGCGATCAAACCAGTAATTGTCTGACTAAGTGTCGTAGTCGCAGAATTTGTGTACGTCCCCACCGACACCGATGTAGCTCCGGTGCACGACGAGAAGGTGGATGTCACCTTGTAGCAAAATGAAACCGCGGTTGAGACCCCAGCTGGCGATACCGTGCCAGTCAATTTTCCTGAAGTGGCCGTAACTTCAGAAACGCCTGTTGGGTTAACGAGACCACCAGTTGTGGCGAACGCAATTTTTTCAGTTCCGTCGACTGTTGTAGCCCCAACTGCGCGAACTTGAACTTTGTAATTCGAGGTACTGGATAATCCAGTGATTGAGGCCGTGATTTGATTAACTCCAATTGCCGCAATTGTGGCAGGGGTAGCTGGCGCCTTAACTAAGGACGAATTCGATGAGGTGCAAATTGTCGAGCCGGTTGTTGCGCGGTAGCAGAAATAATACGAAAATGATGCTGCAGTACTTGTGGTGACTGTTGCACTGAAAGAAACAGTTGTTGCGCTAGTTGGCGTGACAGCAAGATTCGATATCACGGGATCACCCGTTGCTGCGTGAACTGGCGAGGTGGCCACAGACGTCACCATCGTCACGGCAAGCACAGCACCGACAAGGGATGCACTGACAAAACGCAACAGTGCACTGCGACCAGAAACGGCAGTATTCATCACTGGCTCACCACCCGATTGGGTCGCAGATTCCTAGACTATAATTATTAGACACTATGTCCAGTTTACAGCATTGCTGTAATTTTTGTACAAATAGGAAGGCCTACCGTTTTGTGTTTTGGAACTTTCGGAACTCTTTTGCGGTCATTTCGTAGATATCTTCTGGGTCATTTTCTGGGTCTATCTGCTGCCCAACACACAGAAAACCAAATTTCTTGATAACCCCTACCGACGCTTCGTTGTTTGGATCAACGGTGTACCGCAAGATCTTGACGCCGGGCTGCTCTATGACCCACGACCACATTCCAGTGAGAGCTTCAGTCGCGTAGCCACGCCGTTGAAAATCCGGATGGACACCAAGCCCAATCTCCATCATTCCCGCTTCGTCTGGCGGTCCATGAAATGAGATGCTTCCCACGATTTCCCGTGTTGTCTTTTCCACCATCCAGCGCACAAACCACTTATTAACCGCCGCATCGGCTTTGACCTGAGGGACGCGCCACCGCAGTGGACCACTGTCATCCATCAGGACGCGATGCGGATTGGCGTAGGACTTCACCTTATATACAGACACATTCTCGGGTGATTCAAAAAGCAATATGAGGTCACTCGCAGAGATGTGATGCAGTTCCAGCCGTGGCGTGGCAATCATCTCTTCTGACGAACTGTCTTCCAACATTGACTCAGCATAAGTGTGTTTCTGACACATAATGGAGATGTGACACCCGATGAAGATATTCGTGCTGCACGCAGCGTGCGCGTGAAAGCAGATGCGTTGCAATGGACGTTTGCTCGGTCATCCGGTGCTGGCGGACAGAACGTCAACAAGAACTCAACCAAAGCCATGTTGACAATTGCACTGGCAGATATCTCTTGTTCTGAAACAATCCGTGCGCGCTTCGAAGCTTCGTTCGACGAGGTGATTGTCATCACCTGCCAGACAAGCCGAAGTCAATGGCGCAACAGGGTTTTATGCGTCGAACAACTGGTGGAAAAACTCAACGAAGCCTCCGCCCCTC
>Ga0194055_10001779_pt1 | contig 17423 bp, 14 predicted proteins | sample SepL449m_MetaG_FD_155482 | JGI IMG/M metagenome (GOLD analysis project Ga0194055, IMG submission 155482) | Anoxic zone freshwater microbial communities from boreal shield lake in IISD Experimental Lakes Area, Ontario, Canada - Sep2016-L442-9m | ecosystem: Environmental > Aquatic > Freshwater >...
CAAAAAGCCCAAGTGACAAACCAATAAGTAGGCCGGAGATCGTCCAACCAATCAGAACAAAAAATTGGATACCAGTAATACGAACAATAAACGAACCCGTAACGCCTCCCAAAATACCACCAAAAAGACCAACAAAGCCAGCGCCCAAAGAGCGAATTACAAGCCTTTTGATGTCAGACTTTCCCGTGCTCCAAACCGTATCAAGAACACCAACAGCAAAAGAAATAAGCGCGCCTACTAAAGCACCATCAATGACAGATTGCAATAATTCAGAAGTAACACTTTGGGTTACCAATCTTGATATAAATGCAGCACTAAGGGCCGCATAGGCACCAAGTATCGCACAATAATAAAGAAAAAGATTAAAACTCATATGGCTAAATTCCATTACCTAAACAAACTACTGGATGCTTCACGAACCTGAACTTTTGTTTGCGAACTAAACTGCCCACTTGCAACCTTTAACGAATAAACCCCAGCCTTTGATGCACTAACCTTCCACGAAACCTGCGACATCTGGGTTGACCTATCTACCTCAACAATTGTTTTTTCTTTTGTTTCCCCCGATGCAAGGTTAACGCCCTCAGGCAATGCAATCACAACAGCCTGCCCCTTGGTAGCATCTTTAACCAAAGCGGTAAGGGTGAAAGTTTTACCTGCGTTAGTGTTACCACCGGTGGTCACTGAAAGTTTGCCGCCCGAGCTGCCATCGGGTTTTGATATTTCCCCTAAACCATAACTGAAAACAAATTCTCTGACTTCACCTGGGTTGGTGTCTCTTTCATTCCAATAAAGGAAGGCAACGGAATCGGTAAAGCGAGAACCATCCTTGCCTTTTTTAATGGCTAGATCTGAAGCATCTGCATCGTAGCCAAACTCTTTACTTCCTGGGTTTTCACCCAAATAGAGTTTATATAAAGGTTCTGGTTCACAATCGGGGAGTTGAAAGCCCTTCAAACCAAGGTGGGCAATAACACCTGGAGCGTCAAGATTTTGAAACTGCATCGCCTCAATAAAATCTGGCATATCTTTCTGGGAAAACTCGGTAAACTTCGTGACAAACCCATCCGTACCTGGAACAACAAACGGAACCCCATCTTCGCTACCAATGAAGGTATCAAGCATCATTCTCAGACCAATTTTATGACTGCTTTTCCCTTTGTTTTCAACGGTATAACGAATAATACAAGTATCCAAGTTGCCTGATTGACTGCCGGGGACAATTTGAACAAACTGTGAAACTTTAATTCTTTCACCCTTCAATAGATAATCACACGAAACACGCCATACGCGCTTTTTAGCGTCCTCTTTATCTTCGGTAACTCGAACGTCTTTCATTGCGTGGGCAAAGAAAAAATCTGAATCATCAATACGAACACGGGTGTTATTTGAATCACCCTCCTGATCATAGGTGAGCCTAAGATTCTTCGACTCATCTTTAGGATCTTTTTTATCAGCAGCAAAAAGACCAAAACGGTAATTCCTAGACTTTGACTTATGACTAAAATCGAGCTTTAATTCAGCCTTTTTATCAATGTCGAAGGAATAACCAAAGGAACTTTGTACGCTTTCATTTTTCGCTACCCCTGATCCCCCTTCAGTCTTACCACCCACCCCAACACCGACTGCATCCGCTATCAACAATATAACCATCAAAGAAACCAAACCCGCAAAGGGCACAAAATGAGCCAAGGGAATCGAAGAATTAGGACCTTTGGCTTTCTTTCTAAAAGTTGAATCAACCTTAATGGTATCTTCAGCTTCAGGAATATCAGTTGGGGGCGGGGCACCAGGAACTAAAACTGGCTGCTTAGTAAAAACCAACTCAGGCAATGGCTCTGACCTTGGAGCCACATACTTTCCAGAAACCTGAACATTTACCTGAACCAGAAATTTTTGATTCCCATTGGAAGTGACTGCGATTTTTGAAACCAACAATTCACCGGGTCTATCAGGAATTTGAGGAATAACAAATCCAAGAATCGCACTGCTACCGGTCAACTTTGGGTTTTTAGCAGTAATCCAGGATTGATCTGCAAACCCATGAGCAAAAACAGGCCTCTTTTCTTCGGTGCCAACAGTCAACTCAAAAGCAAGATCCTGCCCTGGAGCACCATCAAGATTGAACACAGTTTGATTAATAAAAGTTTTTGGCGGGGGCGTAAGACCCAACGCTTCAAAAAACTGCTGAATAGCTCCTACCCCTGATGCGCTTGGCCCTTGCACTGGATAAGACCAACCATTGCTTTCGTACCACTTGGCAACAGAGCCGTTTTCAAAAAGAATGGCAGATTCTTTAGCATTAGCTTTAGCTTTAGAAGCTATTTGCCTAGGGTTGAGAGCACCTGAAAGCGGCATAAGTTGGAATGGTGTGACAGGAACTTCGGCCCGAATTAGCACCACCGAACTTCCACCAGAAGAATCAATTTTTAATTTGGCAACCAGTGGCTTATCAGATGCGCGTAATTTTTCAGGAACAATCCGAAGCGGGACAGTTAATTCACCAGTGGTTTGAAAATTCTTAACCGAAGCATTCCCAGTTTCCCCGATGGCAAGCCAAGTACTATCCGAAGTGATGGAGCCAAAAAGAAGGCGCATGCCCCCGTTTTCAATCGTAATTTTAATTTCTCGCTTGGCTGTTCTGCTTAGAACCCCAAGATTGATTTCCTGAGAAGAAAGATTAAGCCTTGCTTCAGATAACACAGAAGAAGGAAACTTCCCCAAGAGTTCATCCAAACCACGAGAAGAATCAGGAAATTTCGCAGCTTCCTTTGCAGCCATCGACAAATCGATACGACCAATGCTTGAGAGAAAAGATTCAAGGAACCCTTGTTTCAACATGTCAGCAGCGGGTTTGGATTCTTCATGACAGGCAATGGCAAGGTCGTCAAAATTAAGGCAGGAACGGCCACTCATAAAAACAAATGGACTTGGAAATCTAAGGCTATTGATTGCAAGTGGGCCCGTTCCAGCAGCAGCACCGCCTAGAACAAAACCATCAAAATAGCAATAAACAGCTTCTTGTGGATTAACTCTGGAACACTTGGGGCAAGTCATCATCATGATTACTATTACTCACACAATCCAAGTTAGAGAATCAAAAAAAAAGCGCAGCCGTTATTTATCGAACTGCGCCAAGACGTCAATTTTGAAGGCGCACTATTAAAGCATAACCTTCATTTGAATATTACCAATTTGCACCATATCGTTAGCCTTGAGTGGCATCTTCTGTCCGGGGTAAATCTTATTTCGGTTTAAGAAAGTACCGTTTGAACTATTAAGATCTTCGATAGTAATTTTATTGTCTTCAAACTCAATGACAGCATGCTGCCTACTTGCCCAAACCCGTTCTGGGTTTTCTTGATCTTCAAGGTCGATATCAACCGGTTTGTCATCTGCTCTACCGACAAAGTTAAGGCCACCAAGAATTGGGAATTCGACCTTGGGTTTCTGGCCACGCACCACATACAAACGAGGATTTGCAGAGTCCGAAACAAAATAAGGGTCATCCGAAACGGGCGAGGCAACAGGCACCGCAGCAATTGGGGCAGGGGCAACTTCTTCAGCAACAGGCTCCGGCATCGCTTCAGCAACAGGCAAGGGTGGAACCTCTTCTACAGCCATCTCAGCCATTGGAAATGAAGGAACTTCTTCAACGATCTCAATTGCATCCGCCATGGCAAAAGGTATAGCTTCCTCGATTGCTTCCGCAACGGGAAGAGGCGGGACCTCAGCAGCAAAAGGAACTGCAGGAGCAGAATCCACACCTGTGAGATCAGACTTGCACTGCTCACAAAAAAGGGCACCGTCTTCATTTTCAAAATGGCAAAAAGGACATACAACCATTGAAACACCTCTCTTAAACTCGACTTAAAACTGAATACTAAATTCCTATTCCATAGCGGCATCTTGCCTGTTAATCACGCCAGATAAACAGATTACTCATCAACGGCACGTGCCGCATCATCAACTGCCAACTGAGTCTTTTTAGAAACTTTACCGCCTTGATTAATTTCAGCAAGCACCTGCTTGGCAAGCATTGTTTTCTTTGCTGCCCTAGCACCCATAACTTCACCTTTTTTCTCAATACTTTGAGCAACTCGGGTGGCTTCCTGAGTATTGCCAGTCGAAATGGCATTTTGCAGATTCTTGTTTAATTCGAAGATCTGCACTTCATCAATATGCTTTGCAACTTCAGCATTAATATAGCCATTACCTGCAGCAGTATATGCCATTTCAATGGGGATCAATCCACTAGATTCTTTAACACCTGATCCCGTATCAAAAGTTATTTCAACGTCAAGAAGCTTAAATTTCCCATCAGGCCGTTTGGGAAGGCTAAGATCAAGAATATAACGGGAGGTCTTATCTTTTTCCAAGGTGCCAAGTTGCGCAACAGAATGCCGATCTTCAACTTCCACCAAAGGCAAATCTTTAATTTCAGGCACAACCATGCGAACTCGCCTGATTTTAATATCTTTCATTAGGCGAAAATGAATTTGCACATCTCGAAAACCTACTGCTGCAAGGCTCTGAAACTCGCTAGCAAAAACTTTCTGAGCAGAATCAACCTGATTAACATCAATGTAATGCCATTTTCCGTTTGATAATGATGCAAGATCTTTTATGAGACCTGAATTCCACTCGGTGCCAACACCAATGACACTAAAATTAATTTTCTTCTCAGCAGAAGCTTTAGCGTATTCTTTGCACAACTGCTCGCCTGAAGTTTCGCCATCGGTAAGAACAACCAAATGCGAGATATTTCCGGTACCCGTGCTTTTCTGAAGTTCAGCAAGGGCTAATTCGATACCTTGATCCATCGAGGTGCCGCCCGCATCCACATTGAACATATCAATGCGCATGATAACATCAATAATTTTATCTTTTTGAGAAACCAAAGTGGTAGGCAATACTAATTCAGCATTATTTGCAAAGGCAACAATGGCAATCGAATCATTTGGTCTTAAGAAATTCAAAGCAGAACAAGCGGCTTCTTGAACTCTACTAATACGACTTTTGCCTGTACCATCTTCTTCATACATTGAACCTGAAACATCCAAAACCATGGCCATGTTAATGCCGATCGATGCCCCGCCGCCGCCAACTGCTGGGATCAATTTCAATAATGCATAACTAGCAATTGATTCACCAGCAACTGCGATACTATTACGGTGCATCATTCTTTCGACATGAATTTTAGCTTTGGAGATTGCTTGGCTCATAGATAACTTCAACCTAATTAAATTCTGATTAAATCACGATTAATGCAATCGATTTATCCTATGCCAGCGCTTTAACCAATACAACAAAGAAACTTCTTCATTTCTTCAGTTTTTTAAGAGCGGAACAAACCCGCCATCATACCCCTCAAACAAGGACTTAGCTCTATCTCTATCAACTAGCATCACCGTGATACAAATTAGTCCAAAACCATTTCTTAAACACAGGGAATTTGAATTTACAATTTAATGGGTTTCCCCATGGCAGAGACCAGCTCTAAATATAAATCAATTCATTTTACTTAACTTTTGTTAAGCACTTCGCCTTCAATAATCACACGATTAATCCGGAACGGTACATTCTTGTTGGAATCAAACAAGATCAGATTCGCTTTGCTACCAGCCTCAATTTTAATCTCTGGCAATTGAAGCAATCTTCTGGGAGCATTTGTTGCCATTTCAATTGCCTGGCTTCTTGAAACAACCCCAAGAGAAATTAAATGAGCCACACAATCATCAGTGAAAGAGCCTGAGCCCGCCAGAAAAGGTGTTCCAGGCACCACGATTTTTCCGCTTGATAATATTTCGATTTGCTGATTCCACATCGAATACTTTCCGGGAGGAAGCCCTGCAAGCCCACTGGCATCGCATGTAATTATTTGTTTTTCGAATGGCTTGACTCGAACGATCGTTTTAATCAGTGCCTCGGGTAGGTGATGCCCATCAGTAATAATACTTGCAGATAAAAAATCACAACCGAGTTGCTCCCAAAAATAATTTTCATGCCTAGGCCACATGGCATGAGATCCATTCCCCAAATGCGTGGAAAGGCAGGCACCCGCTGCAATTGCCTCTCGAATAATCATGGGGCTTGCTGCAGTATGTCCAATCGCAACGACAACACCTTCAAGAGTTATTTTCCGGATAAAATCAATTGCACCTGGAAGCTCTGGCGCAAGTGTCAGCAATTTTATCCGATTACCAGAAGCCTCCTGATAATCCTTAAATTCATCATAAATTGGATTGCGAACATGTTGTTTCTGATGGGCGCCCCTCGGGCCATCTTCGTTACTTATATAAGGGCCTTCCAGATGAAAGCAGGGCATTGCACTGCGAATAGTAGAATCACTTTCACAAGCTTTTCGAAGGGTGTTGAAGCCATGCATCAAAACAGGGTGTGCGTTTGTTATAATTGTCGGGCAAATTGCCTCGATACCGTGCAGTTTGCAAACCGAAAGTACCTTTCTGATTCCACTTTCATCAAGGTTAATATCACTAAAAGCCACGCCCATAGCACCATTGATTTGCAAATCAAAAAACGCAGGAGCAATATATGCTGCCTGATGATCTGGGACAAAAGTTCCTGCTTGTTCAACAGAAACAATTTTGCCATCGTCACAACAAACATCAACCATCTGTTCGGTTTGGTAATGCTTGGCACGAAAAATCATTTTTTACCATCTCCACCCGTTTGATGTGAGGGTGAAGTTTCATGTTCTTTTTTTGAAGACGAAAAAATGGCCAAAGCGACGATGCAACCGATTAAAGTAGCGAGGGCACCCAACCCAATTCCTGTGCCCAGCAATAATAATTCATTTCGAGTGAAGCGAGATAAGTTTAAAGCTCCAACCGAGGCAGGCTTTGATTTTCTGATAGCTTTTTTATACACAGGTTCTGGATTATCAAAAGCGAAGGAATCAGTTTCCTTGGGCATACTTGATACGAATGTAACTGAATAATCGTCTTCATTACCTGGATCACTTTCACTATCTTGATCAGCATTATTTTCTGAGGGAGGGTCATAGAGTATACCCTCTTCTTTTTTATTTTTATTCTTTTCCTTTAGCGCAGTCTTCGAAGTTTCAAGCCAAGTGAGGTATTTTTTAAGTTTGTTTTCGGAATCAGGCACAGTAGGTGCGACAAAAGGCCCCGAATTCAAGAAAATCGCAAGTACTTGAGCACATTTTTCAGGCGTCTGATAGCGATCTGATGGTTCCTTCGCAAGCATTGTATTAATGATCTTATTCAATCCTTCAGGGACCTTGGAATTAAATTGACTCGCAGGCTTTGGTGCTTCGGTTTGATGCCTGATAATTTGGTTAATAATATTGGTATCTGGGAAAGGGGGTTGACCTGTCAATAGGTGATACAGAACACATCCTAGGCCGTAAATATCTGCACGAATATCAATATTTCGAGCATCCCGAGCCTGCTCGGGGGCCATGTAATCAGGGGTGCCTAAAATCGCCCCTTCATCGGTCAGGTTTAATGCGGTCACAACCTGATGCAAGGGTTCTTTATTTTTGGTGAGTTTACCCAACCCCATATCGAGAATTTTTAAAGTTTTATCCATTACCTTAGAAGTAAGAATGGGACCTGCAAGCATCATGTTTGCGGGCTTTAAATCTCGATGCACAAGCCCATGTTGAAAAATACAATCAAGCCCTCGAAGGGCCTGATAAACAATATGGCAAGCTTCATCAGGAGGAATTTTTCCACAGCGCTTCAAAAACTGATCGAGTGTTTCACCCTCAAGGTAATCCATAACCATGTAGTGAACACCGTTGTAAACTCCAGTTTCAAAAGTTCGAACAATATTTGGGTGAATCAATTCCATATTCATCTGAGCTTCGCGGTGGAAGCGCATCAGGAAATTTTTTTCACGCGACTTAGATGGTGGCAGCACTTTTAGAGCAACAACTTGTCCGGTTTCATGCTCTGCTTTGTAAACACCGCCCATGCGGCCCGTTCCCAGCTTTTCAGAAATCTTATAACTATTGATAAAATACCCATCCGCATGGCCTTTGATCAAAAGCTTAGCTTGGTATTCGGTTACATACTTTCGGCTCACTAGCCAATTAGCAAACTTTATCACATCGGATTGTGCAGATTTGGATTCTTCTTTCCATCGATCCAATACGATTTTCGCATCATCAAGCTTCATTAGCTTGCTTCGCAAGATTAACCCATAAACATTATTTACAGTTAGTTCCATAATAACCTAAAAATTACTTTTTATGATCCTCTAGTATCTATAATAACTACATGAATCTAGATAGCGATCTTTTATTACTGGCAGAAAACCCAAATGCCAGTATTTGTTTAGAAACACTGGCACTCAGTCTTGCCTTGGATGAATATCCTAACTTGGATATTTCAGCCTACAAGTCTGAAATTGCAGCTTTTTCACATGGCTGTAAACTTCCTGGTGGCACCGACCTTGAAGTTCGGGTTCGAGCCTTTGCTAGGTATTTATCAAATGACCTTGGTTTTCATGGCAATAAAAACGATTATTATGACCCCCAAAACAGCTACCTAAACCTAGTTATCGATCGCAGGGTGGGCATTCCTATTTCTCTTTCAATTCTAGCAATTTGCATTGGAAAAAAGCTTGGACTTAGGCTTTTTGGCGTCGGACTTCCGGGGCACTTTGTAACCATGGCGTGCGAAGGAAATCATTCTGTTTATTTCGATGTTTTTAATGACGGAAAAATCCTTTCACAAAGCGATTGTGAGAGCCTCTCATTCAAAGCCACAGGCGAGCAGATCGCCCTTTCTGAAAATCATTTTTCGCCCTTGCCCATGGCTTCGGTCATCATTCGCATGCTAACCAACCTAAAACTGATTTATTTTCGAAAAAATGATGTCCCAAGATCAATCCGTATTTTGAACAGACTCAGACAAATCGCACCCAATGACCCATCACAAATGCGAGATTTAGGCGTGGCACTATTACAAGCTGGCCACCCCAGCAAAGCCCTCTTCAACCTTGAATCCTATATTCGATATGTACCCTCAGCCATCGATGACCAGGATATTCAAGCTTGGATCAAACAAGCTAGAAAAGATATTTCAAACAGAAACTAACTACAGGATCTAGTATGATTAAAGCTCTTTTGCTTATAGCGCACGGCAGCAGGAACAAGGAAGCCAACGAGGATTTGATTCATCTTGCAAAAAGGCTTGTTTCTAGCGAGCTTCAAATCGTTGAGCCATCCTATTTAGAACTTGCTGAACCAGAAATTGAAACTGGGGGAGACGCCTGCGTTGCAAAAGGCGCAGAGTTGGTGATCATGGTTCCTTATTTTCTATCAGCAGGGATCCATGTTCGAAAAGACCTAATCGAATCACTCGAACTATTAACTAAAAAGTATCCAGCAGTGCAGTTTAAACTTGCGGGCCACCTAGGGCCACATCCCTTACTTGAAACAATTATCCGTGAACGAATCGAAGAGGCTCTTCGTTAAAAGTTCAGAGCAATTTCATAAACTTCCAGCGCATCCATGACCTGATCATTTCGGGTAAATAAGGCCGCTATTGCTGCGCGATGAATTTTCATCTTCAAATCTCCCACGCCAATTGCGCCATAGCAAACAACACCCTCCCGAATCGCCCCTTTGTCCATCACGCTGGTTCCCTCGATACCCATAGGCGGAACAGCGTTTAAATCAATAACCATTTTCAAGCTGCTAACGGCCTGCCTAATTTTTTCAGGGAGAAGACAAACGCCAGCGGCCCCTGTGGAGATTACTAGCTCCGCCACCTCTAATGCGCTTTTTAATTCAACATCATTGGCGACCTGAATTGCATCCGGGGCAGGGGATTCACCTATTTTTTTACCTAATGAAACAATTGCTGATCGTGCTTTTTCAATAGTACGTGATGATAAAAAAACCTTAGCACCAAGCTTAGCCAACAGCAGCGCTGCTCTTTGACCGACAGGGCCAGTGCCTGCAAGAATCAGCACTTTTTTATCTTTCAGATCAAGGTTTTTTGCTGCTATTCGAACCGCTGCTGCCGCGGTCGTATTGCAACCATTTGCATCAAATAGCACTGATACCCTCAAGCCATATTCAGGGACCATGGCACCAAGCGCTTTGGCAAGCAATGCTTCACTTTTCTCAACATTACCACCCCCGATAAAAATGGCAGTATTTTTCAGATCTTTTGGGCCGCGGGTAAAAATTGCGCCATGAACAAGATCCCTTACCTGATCGGGTTGCACATTCGCATAGCTGAATAGTTCGTCCACATTGGAATCAATGGCAACGACCCGATCGAAGGCGCTAGCATGCGCATCAGGGTCGAGTTGGATTAGTATGGTTTTCTTTTCCATGACAAAATCGCCTTAATTAAGCCTATAAATAAGTCATGGGGGCGTTAGCCCCCATGTTTTAAACCTTACAACCTAAAGTATTACTTAGGGGAGTAGGGGTGTTTTACTTTGTCTTTAGTCGCGGTAATTGTTTCCACTTTTGGCTCGCTCTTAAGGGCTTTTTTCAAAGCATCTTTGGTAGCAGCATAGTTGTATTCAAAAATCTTGTTATCATCTTCAGCCTTAGGATGAATGAACACACCACAAACGCAAACCAAGTTTTCGGCATCATGATTGCTGATAAGGCCTTCAGCAACGCTATCTGCAACAGCACGAGCAACAGCAGCTTGGGCGGGGCCAAACATCTGAACAGCTTGCTTCAAACCTTTAATGGTGACTTTGGTAATCATTACAGTTGCGGGCTTGCAGATTAAGTTTGGTGCAACAACTGCAAGCAAACTGTTATGGCCTGCAGATTGGGTTGCAATTGCATTGGCAAAAGCTACGCCCACTGGGCCATCTTTCGAACCGATCAATAGATCGATATGTGCAATTTCATTACCATCACCTACCAAAGATTCGCCAATAAACATCGACATAATAAAAACTCCATTTGTTCACTAAGGATAATTAACAACCTCACTGAATATATATAAAGAGTATCCCTTGGGGAAGCAAACAGATAATTAATGAAATTATTAAGGGGTTTTGAAGAAGTCATGAATTAGCATCGTATTTGCATGATTAGTGCTTGCACTGATAACAATTACAAATAGAATTTCCAAAGCTGGATATTATACCCCGTTTTAAAAGTGAGGATTTATTGAGATGTCGAACCCAAATTCCCCAATTTCTGTTACCCGGCTTCTTGGCTTAGGTTTAACACCCGGAAAACTTCGTGGTCTTCAGCGAATTAGCAATGACAACGGCACCCTGACCATGGTTGCTACCGACCAAAACAGCTCCATGATCACTATGATCCGCGACAGCCTCAAGAAAAAAGGCCAGGATCGCGAACCCACCTTCGACGAAATTGTCGAAGCAAAAATTATTCTTGCTGAATCTCTTTCCAAAAATGCCAGTGGCGTTCTTGTTGATGGTTACTACGGCGTTTGGAACAGCGTTGCCTCTTTTAATATTCCCAAAACGGTTGGTATCTTGGTTCGTGTTGAGCAATCAGGTGGCGGCAAAAACAAGGTCAATGCACCTTTAGGCGGTTTTGAACCAGGTTGGAGTGTTGAAAAAATCAAGGGCATCGGGGCTGATGCAGTTAAGCTTCTTGCTCAATATGAACCCACCGAACCTAATAGCTCTGAGCACCAATTCGAATTCATTCAACAAGTTTACGAAGACTGCAAAAAACATGACATCCTTCTGCTTTTGGAAACGGTTGCTTTCCCATTCGGCGATGAAAAGAAAGACAGCAAGAGTTTCATCAATCGCAAGGCTGAAACCGTGATCGAAAGCGCTCATCAACTCAGCAGGTTCTGCGATATTTACAAAGCTGAATTCCCAGGCCACCTCGGAAATGAATCCGATGCTCAGCTTGAGAAAAACCTTAAGGCTCTTGATGCGGTCAGTGAAAGGCCATGGGTTCTTCTTAGCGCGGGCGTTGATTTCCCTGCTTACAAGCAACAAGTTGAAATGGCAATGAAGGCTGGGGCAAGCGGAATTTTAGGCGGAAGAGCATTCTGGAAAGAATACTTCCTAGAAGAAACCGAAGATGCACGAAAGAAATTTGCCAATACTGTATGCAATGATCGCGTTCTTCAAATCCACGAAATTGTCAAAGCTAAAGGTAAGCCTTGGTTTTCACGATATGGCCTCACCATGGATGAACTTCATCGCATTCGGGTTGCTGAAGGCTGGCACTTCCGCTACGGCGGCAATCTTAAAAGCACGGGCAACTCCAAGGCAGGTGCCCCTGGCGAAGTTTACTAATAACTTTCCCGATATCCACAAAGAAAGCCAGACACTATTGTCTGGCTTTCTTCTTTTAGCAAACATCAATTTTATTGCCACCAACCCTAATCTATATCGAACACCTTTTTTAGTTTCTCTTCCGCAAGCTTACCCTGATTTTTCTGCACCACCACACTGATACAGGTCTCGCTGGTATTGATCATCAGAATGTTGATACCTGCAGATGCCAACGAACCAAAGATTCTTCGCGCAACACCGGTATGTGTTCGCATGCCCACGCCAAGCACATAAAGGGTTGCAATTTCACTATCCGCAGAAGCCTGAATATCAACATCAATCGATTTGGCAGCTTTAATTGCAAGAGCTAGAGCAGGTTGCAATTTTTCCCGGGGCACACTAAACGAAAGATCAACTTTCTCACCACACAAATTCTGAACAATCATATCGACAACAATGCCACCGCTGGCAACAGCCTGAAAAATCGCGAGGCTATTCCCTGGTTTATCGGGCAAACCAAACAGTGTGATTCTACCCTGATCCACCGCTTGATGAATTTCACTAACCAAGATTTCTTCCATACTTGCAAGTTGTTGGGTTATTTCAACAAGATCGCCCGAACTTAGAATGCTTTGCCGGGCCGCAATTTTAGAATGATTGACATCTCCTACCGAGGCACCCGCACCATACCTTGGCTTTTCAAGCGAAAATGCGCTATGCACTGCCCGTAAGGCCTTCTCCGCATCCGCTTTGTCTACCAACACTGAAATCTTGATTTCACCTGTGGTGATCATCTTCATGCTGATTTTTTCCGATGCTAATGCTGCAAACATTTTTTCTGCGATACCCGTGTTGGTTTTCATTCCTGTACCAACAATCGAAACCTTGCTAACCTGAGCATCATGAACCAACCGAGCACCCAATTCCTGAACCAAAGGTTGTAATGCTTCAAGCGTGGCGGTCAAGTCATTGGATGGGACTGTAAACCCAACATTAGCCTTCCCATTGCTGCCAACGCTCTGGGCAATCATATCGACAACAATATTTCGGGCAGAAACGGCTTCGAATATTCGGTGGCTTATCCCAGGCTGATCAGGCACACCTTCCAATGATATTCGAGCTTCATCCCGTACCAAAGCGGCGCCACATACGGGAAGTTTTGTCATCCACTCGGTTTCGGGAACAATCCAAGTACCTTCGCTATCACTGAAAGAAGATCGCACCTGCAATGGTACATCAAACTTTCTTGCAAATTCTATACTTCGCGAATGCATTACCCCTGCACCTGCGCTTGCAAGCTCCAGCATTTCATCATAGCTGATCGCTTCAATCTTTCGGGCATCAGGGACAACTCTTGGATCGGTTGTATAAACCCCATCCACATCGGTAAATATATCGCAGGCAACTTCCAATTTTGGGCCCGAGGGATCATGCTTCATCACCGCAGCAAGTGCCACTGCAGTAGTATCAGACCCGCCTCGACCTAGGGTTGTAATATTATCATCTTCATCAATACCCTGAAAACCAGCGACGATAACTATATATCCATCATCCAAGGCTTTGCGCATTCTTGCAGTGGAGATGCTTTTAATTCTCGCCTTGGTATGGGTGCTATCGGTAACGATTCCAACTTGGGCCCCGGTAAGGCTTATGGCTCGCTCACCTAAAGATTGGATCGCCATCGCCATCAATGAAATAGAAATCTGCTCACCAGTGGATAAAAGCATATCCATTTCGCGAGCGGGGGGTGTTTCAGTAATTTCTTTGGCAAGCGCAATCAGCTCATCGGTGGTATCACCCCTAGCGCTAACTACAACGATCACTTGATTGCCTGCATGTTTTGTGCGTATGGCTTTGCGTGCTGCGGCCATCACTCTTTGGGCATTGGCAACACTCGAACCACCAAATTTCTGTACTACCAGACTCAATGGAATATCTCCGTAATTAAAGCAAAAGCCTTATTGTGTAAAATCTTAGGTGTAATGAGTGCGTTTGTCTAACAATCAATTCAATTTCTTGGATTCCATTTGCTTACAAGGATACGATCCATAATAAGTTTCATGAATATTCAGTGAATTATGCCGGTTCTTGGATAATTAAAGACCAAAACAGACTTCAAAGATTATAGTAATTTTGTGATGAATTTTTACAATGTAAACTTTAAAGGCAATTTAATGTCAATCTTCTTGATCCTTGCAACTTTATGGAACTCGACTCAGCAATTAGATGTTCAATTATTAGGCAAAACCTCTATTCCTGGAACTGCCTCTGATCTTTCGGGAATGAAAAATTTGCTGGAAGACAAATCCCCTAATAACAGACTCGGGGGTTTTGGTTCTGCAATCGCCTACACCGGACAGGGAAACAAGTATCTTTTATTACCTGATCGAGGCCCAGGTGATGGGGCTAATTCCTTTACATGCAGATTTCATTTAGCTGAAATAACTGTTTCAACTCCGGGAAAAATCGATTTCAAACTGTTAAAAACGACCCTGCTCAAAACACCCGAAGGCAACCCCTTAACTGGATTATCCAAGGGTTTTGGCCCTTCGGGTAACAGGTTTGACCCCGAAGGTATTCGGGTCTTAAAAAACGGATCTATTCTAATTAGTGATGAATATGGCCCTTCCGTTTGGCTCTTTGATTCCACCGGAAAACTAAAGCACAAATTCCTTATTCCAGAAAAGTTCCTCATTCAAAACAAATCAGATGATGCTGAAAAAGAATTCCCACCCTTTAATAAAAAAGGTAGGGTTACCAACAAGGGGTTTGAAGGCATCGCTATTTCATCAGACCAAAAAAAATGGCTCGCCGCTTTACAAGGCTCTCTCATTCAAGATCGTAACCCCAGTAATTCCGACCTGAAAACCAATGGCGAAAACCTCCGCTTTTTAGAAACTTCCATCGAAGGAAAACACCTTCGCGAAATTGTTTACAAAATGGAAAGTGCAAAGAATGGGGTAAGTGAAATACTGGCCATCGGCGAAGAAAATTATTTGGTATTAGAGCGGGATAGCGATGCTGGTGAATCTGCAGGGTTCAAAAAGATCTTTCGCATTAGCACAAAAAACGTAACTGATGTTTCAAAGATAATTGAACTTCCTCCATTAAAACTTCCCGAAGGTATAGTATCTGTAAGCAAAACCCTAGTTCTTGATTTACTCGACCCAAAATTTGGACTCAAGGGAAAAGACTTTCCCCCAAAGATTGAAGGCCTAGCTTTTGGGCCCGATCTTCCCGATGGCCGAAAATTGCTAATCATCACCACAGATAATGACTTTAAACCTGATGAACCCACTTGGATTTACGCTTTTGCTGTAAAAATTGATTGATTAGCTTTTCATCATAGATCCGCACTGGGCTTTCCAGCGCATCCAATGGTCTGCAAGCACTAGGCAAATCATCGCCTCACCCATAGGTACAAACCTAGGCAACAAACAAGGATCATGCCTGCCTTTGGTTAGTATCTCTGTTTCAACGCCATGCTTGTCTACCGTTGGTTGTTTTTGGGGCAAGCTGCTAGTTGGCTTGATCGCAACCCTGCAAACAATCGGCTGACCACTCGAAATACCACCCAGCATCCCACCATGATTATTGGTTTTGGTTCCAACTTTGCTCGGAAGCTTTTCATCCGCAATAAAATGGTCATTGCACTCGCTGCCACGCATGCTAGCCACTTTAAACCCTGCACCATATTCGAAACCCAACACAGCAGGCAGAGACAATAATCCCTTGGCAATATCAGCCTTTAGTTTGTCAAATACAGGTTCGCCCAAGCCTGCAGGAACCCCAGTTGCTACCATCTCACATATTCCGCCAATAGAATCTCTTTCCAAGCGCACCTGATCAATCAGGGCATACATTTTTTCTGCAATGACAGGATCTGGGCATCGAACCGCATTGCTTTCAACTTGTTCTAAAGTAATTGCTGCAGGGTCTGTAGCTTCAAAACGAATATCACCAACCTGAGTTACATAACCTAAAACCCTAATACCTTGGGTCGCAAGTAATTTCCGAGCAATCGAACCAGCAGCCACCCTGCAAATAGTTTCTCGCGCACTCGAACGGCCGCCGCCTCGATAATCTCTCAACCCATACTTGGCATCAAAAGTGTAATCTGCATGGCCCGGTCTGTACTTATCCTTGATATCGCCATAATCATGGCTTCGCTGATCGTTGTTGCGGAATAAAATGCCAATGGAAGTACCATCCGTGACACCTTCAAAAACCCCCGAGAGAATTTCGGGTAGGTCATCTTCCTTGCGTTGTGTCGTGATTTTTGACTGCCCAGGCTTTCGCCTTTGCAAATCCGGAATCAAATCTTCAATTCCAAGCGGTAGTCCGGGTGGACAACCATCAATAATTGCAACATACCCCGGGCCATGGCTTACGCCCGATGTTGTTACTCTGAACAGTTCTCCGAATGAGTTTCCTGGCATGATGGTAGTATAACCGAAAATGAGTACAATGTCCTAGGTTCCAAACCCAAGTACCTTTTCAAGGCGGGGCAGCAATGAAGAATGTAGTGGTTGTTCTTTTTATGCTGGTGAATTGTGCTTATAGCCCGGCCCTATTGCCTGCCCAGGCGGTTAAAGAAAGCGGCAGGTTTGGCATCGCTCTTGATGAAGCCACATTCCCGCAAAACACCCCCGATAACCTGCGTAAATCATTATTAAAAGCGCTAAATTCGGATAAAATCGAGTACATGCTGGCTCACCTAGCAGACCCATCGTTCATCGATAAAAATGTCCGCGAAGTGCATGAAGGCGACTTTGCCAAACAAGTTGCCGAAACCAGTGAAAAACTTAAAAAGGGCCTAAAAACCCCTCTAGAATCCCTTCTAAAAGATGGCAAACTGAACGCCTCAGAAAAATCAGCCTCCCTTAAAGATCCTACCCTCAAAGATTTCATCATCAGTATGAAATTCGAAAACAACAAATGGTACATGGAAAACAACAAAAAGTAAGACGGCTGATCTCACCTCAAAAGGATGATTAAATGGCCGATTCATGGATCGATTTAAGAAGTGACACCGTAACCAAGCCTTCGCCAGAAATGCGCGCTGCTATGCATGCCGCTGAAGTGGGCGATGATGTATTTAAAGAAGATCCAACGGTTATTAAACTAGAGGAACAAACCGCAGCAATGCTGGGTCACGAAGCAGCACTTTTTTGCCCATCGGGCAC